>Ga0307517_10004422_pt1 | contig 21590 bp, 14 predicted proteins | sample 23_EM_MG_FD_194515 | JGI IMG/M metagenome (GOLD analysis project Ga0307517, IMG submission 194515) | Populus trichocarpa ectomycorrhiza microbial communities from riparian zone in the Pacific Northwest, United States - 23_EM | ecosystem: Host-associated > Plants > Roots > Unclassified | place... | reverse complement strand
CCCCCCCCCCCCCCCCCCCCCCCCCCCCGCCCCCCCCCCCCCCCCCCCCCCCCCCCCCCCCCCCCCCCCCCCCCCCCCCCCCCCGCGCGGGAACACATGCTCATAACCCAGCATCCAAAAACTACTTAAGGAGCTCCTTCCCCCAAATATACGAACCAACACATGTAGGTGTGCTGCCGAAATACACAAAAGTTGTCCTTTTGATGTCAGATTGCCTGTCATAAAAAATCAGTTACTTTGAATAGGTGGACCAATTGTGCAAAATAAGAATCTTTTACTTACAAAGGAACTCAGTCTAATGTAGTTATTAGTCAATTTTTTCTCTCACAACACAAGCAATCAGGATTTTCCTTTGGAGTGAACCAAGTAGATAAATGGCATTGGATAATTTATAGCATTACAGTTAGATGAAGAAATGATTTTAAACAAGCTGCTTGGAGAATAATTCAATAAAAATCACCTCTATATAGAGAAGAAAAAAAGGCCAGCTCCCAATCAATACATTTTTGTCCATTTACATAGAATAAGTGCATGTAATATATTTTGAGGTCCCGTCAAAAAAACAAAATTCAGAGGCATGTACACGATAAGGACAGTTGATTGATGCAGCAGACAAATGCCAAAATAATGTTTAGCAAACAAACCAAAATAAGAAAAGTACAAATTATTAATTTAAAACAGAGACAAATATTCCGTCTTAAACCAAAACAACAAAATAGAACTTCAATCATTCCAATTCAAGAGAGCATACAAAAAGTGCAAAGCTGGACTTAGTTTGCATGGTATAACAGCTTAATTATGCATAAAGAAAAATGCATGGGTTTAGAATGCAACACACTCACCTTTAATGCAAAATTGTTTTAAGAATTATAACCCAAAGGAAGTTCCATGACTTTTCCCACTGCAACTGTTTTCCCTGGAAGACACAACACTCCACTTGAGATGGGATCTCAACAAATGAACAAATCACACATCATTAAATGTTAAGTGTGGTAAGTTACCCTCAGTACGAAGAGTAAACCTGCCGAGTTGTGCAAAATCTGAAAACTTCTCAATGCATATCAAGTTGTTTACCTAACAGGGATAATGGCAAGGAAAGATCTAATAAATATTAAAAAAGTTTTATCAAATTAATTATGTCTCATTGAAATACACTAATAAGTAATCTATGTTTGAATGTACTGGCATGCACAATAAACAATTTTAAATGTTAAAAAGTAAAGCAAAGTTGCAGGCACAAATTTCTAGAGAAAAATGCCATGTAAGTCATATCCTAATACCTGAACACGGCAGACAACTATGGCACCATTCTTCACAAAGAGGACTTTCTTTTTCATAGGTTTCCTTGTCTTTGGATCAATTTGCTGCAGCAGCTGAACAATCTCACACTCCTCAACAACAGCATGTATGTGCAAGACAGCCTTGTAGCCAGCTGTAAAAATTGCCTAGAATAGCAACAACAATTTTCTGCTTTAGTTGCTACAGTATACATCAAGGCAGATCTAAGATAAAGTCCTAGATATGACAAGCTACTAAAGAGATAAGAAAATAAAGGAAAATGAAAAACAAAATTAAAACTCAAAGGCATACATTATCCACTAGTTCAAGGATTTGCAACTGTGCATCAAACTCTGTAACTGCAGTGATTGGCCTTGCTGCATAAAGAAGTACAAATTAAAAAAGTCAGGTCAACAACAAAGAAGCCAGAGGAAAATATGACAAAACTCACACACAACCACATACTTAACATCAACTTGTTGCAGATCAAATTAGCTCTTTTCACAACATCAAAGATTAAGGAACCTTTATTTGTAACTTCTAAGAACAAACTTAAAAAAACTTACCAACACTTGAAAGCACAAAACCAGACAATATATCCTCATCATCAATTCCAGATAATCTAACCCGTACATTTTCTCCTGGTCCTGCACATCTTACCTTGTTTTCATCGCAATATACAGCAAGAACTTTCACCACAGTCTGTGGATAGGTGTACACGAGGCATTATATCACAACATAAACAATAAAATAGAGAGAGCAAGAAGTAAAACACAGGTCAGAGCACACACACCTTGTTTGGCATGACCAACAAGGAATCACCCTCTGTCACACTACCAGACTCTACTTTGCCCATAACAACAGTTCCCATGTCCTTAAATTTGTCAATAATAGGCATCCTGCAAATTTAAAAATCATATAATAAGAGATTTATTTTGACACGGTAAAGAATTAAATCAATCAATGTTTCTTGTAAAATATCATCAATATAGTAGCCATGACCACTGCTGCTAAAACTTCACAAGAAGCATTCTCTCATATCAGAACATTTCAACTCATTCAAAAGAATTGTTAGTGTCGGTACCATTACATTCAATTTAAGCATGTAGAAAAACATGCATGCCAAAAAGGGGAAAAAAAGAAGATAAAAAGATCAACTAAGAGAAAAATTCAATGCAGGGATGGACAGAAAAAGTGGGGGCAGGGATGCAACTTTACCTAAAAGGACCCTTTGGATCTCGTGGAGGAACTTCAATAGCATCAAGGGCCTCAAAAAGGCATGGGCCATTCCACCATGGACATATAGCCTTACCCATTCTTGTTTTCATGTTGGTGCCAAGCAGACCAGATATTGGTAGGAATTGGACATCTGTAACAAAAAAGTACCATCCCATGTAATCAAACCATCTACTGATATTAGAGACAAAATCATCATGAAAAAGCAATCAGACAGATTCAGATGACAGCATGTTATCCTTGATGTTCAAATAGTTAAGATGATGCCAAATGTGCAAGAAATTTAAATAGTAACCATGTCAACATCAGAGAAATTTTTGACAACCAGTCATGCTTGAAAACATCCACAAGATTTAGGCTCCATTTTTTATAGCTATGACTTTTTTTTGTGGTTGGGGCTGTAAGTTGTAGCTGTTGTAGCTGTGACTGGTTGTAAGGGTGTTTGGTAATACGTGCTGTAGCATGTTCTATATTAAACAAGATTCAAAAGCCTACAAGCCTCATTTGGTAGCTTCTTACTTTTGGCTTCCAAATCTTTTCAAAGAAACTTTTAAAAGTTCACAATAGACCTTTTACATTGGCTTTTAGAATAAAAGCTTAAAAAGCTTGGAAAAGGCCACAAGCCATCCTTACCCAAACAAAGTCCTAGTTTGCAAATTTCACCAATAAAAATGTACCTAGACCATTGACACATACCTTTAACAGTAAAGATGTTGACCTAATAACCCAGCAGGATTTATAGAGCAACGCTACACGTATGGTAATTAGAAAAGATGAGATTGGGACTTGAGGTTACTTCATCCCATTGGAGAATTAAATATGAAACAACTCTCTTATCAAAAGGACGCCTAAGGAATCTTAATCAAAGCATTGCACGGAATTTACCAAATTTAGTTCATTCCCTGCTGTATATTATTCAAAGTTTCAGGCCTCTTTAATTACTAAACAAGCAATCTACAAAGGTGTCCAGATTCAGAATCTATATAACACCTCAGACCTTTTCACAGTTAATAAAATGAAAACAAAAACAAAAGCTCCAAACAAAACCTAAACATTCTAGGAAAGGAAAAGTTTAAAGCATTAGACCACAGAAGAAAATCCCCCGGTACCTTTCTTCACATTGTAGCCAGAAAGCTTGAGAAAAGGTACCATCTTTGATTCGATCTCATCATACCTGGGAGAAATTACGAAAATAAATCAAAACAGCCAGCAGAAAGAAACTATCACAGGACAGACCCAGAAGAAGCATGCAGGTGCTTCCACACATGCACATTATGCCCACAAAGAAAGGACATGTAATTATATGCACATCCACGGGAGGCACACACTGCTGAACAGGGAAAAGCACCTTTCTTTTGACCAGTTCACAGTTGGATCATCCATTTTATTCACAACAACAAGCAGCTTAGACACTCCCAAGGTCTTTGCAAGTTGAACATGCTCACGGGTCTGCCCTCCTCTCTCATAGCCAGTTTCAAATTCTCCTTTCCGAGCAGAAATAACCTAATAATGAGATAGAGGTCTGTCAAAAAATTTAAAATCAATAATTCATGGCAGAGAAAGTAAAAGTGGAAAACAAAGAGTTTGGTACAAACTTACTAGCACACCAATATCAGCCTGAGATGCTCCACTAATCATATTTGGAACATAACTCTTGTGGCCCTGAAGTTTCAAGAACGGAAAAATTATAGGTACTTCCCAACAAAAAGTGAGGATATTAAACTAGAAATGAAAACCAAAATTCGAAATAAATCAGCACAGAACAACCTAAAGATGCAAGGAAGGGTTTCTTTCCTATTGCATGAAATTAAAAATAAATCAGCACAGAAAAACAAAAGAATTGCCGCAGCTCATAATTTCAGAGTAGTACGTGATCAGACAATCATGAAGAATTTCTAATGGAGCCAAAACTATTAGTTTTGCCGAAGTTGCCTCAAAAGAAATGAAACAAAAGTTTCTTTTTGCATGGTTTGACAGTGCTATCCATTCTAATTCTTTCCCCAAACCATTCCATGTTTAAAGAAATTGCATATCACCTCAATCACACTGACAAAACCAAGCATGTTCCCTTCTATACCTTTTGGAGCATGTCCATCAAGAGACTAATACATCTCAAAATTAGAAGTGTTCTATAAAGAACATGTTGCAGCATGAGAGCTGTTAAAACTATTTAAGAATCTAATGTCAGCCACTGGAATAGCTAAAATGTTGAATTTTGATTTGCTCAATTTGAATAAATTCAAAGAAAGAGCTTAAGAGAAAGGAAAAGAGAGTTGCAAGAGATTTCAAAGCACCAATGAGAACTTCACTTCCAATAACTACAGAAGGAATTCCATGAAATGACAGTTACACAAATGATTGTGCAGGAAAAGATTTGAAAATAATAGAAAAAGGAAAAATCAAAGACAAGATGCTCAGTCCATTTATGAATTGACAAGATTTTTCCCCATGTTAATATCAGATTAACGAGATAGTGATCTCATCATTGCACCTTCTCTTTCTATAGATGCGTAGGTCAATAGACATGCATATGCACATATAGTGGCAGAAAAAGGGTACTAGGATACATGGTTTTGAAGAAAGAAGAGGAATCAAGAAAAGGAATCAAGAAATCCTCTTTTGAAACAAAGAATGATATCCTGTTTCCAAATAACTTGGATAATTCAAAGAATGATTTGTCCTGTTATTTTCAAGTTTTGCTCTCTTCTGTTTCAGGAAGGAAAAAAAACAACCAAAGACAATCCATCAGTTTAGCGAATTATTTTGGTTGGAACCAAATGCACACTCCATTTTTAGTGTATTTGAGCTTGGTAGAACAACTCTAGCATGTCTTTCAATATATCCTCTTTCTATACTATTATATTTTGCTAGAATGCTTCCTTGAATCTAGCTACTCCTAGTTGCTGGGTGAGAATATATTTGATGTTTTCAAGCATCCTCGAATCAAACAAGCCTTCAATTTAAATATATCAACCAGTCAAACACAAACAGCTGCAACAAGAACTTGAGAAAGATGAAAACTAACAAGAACAAATGCTGCTACAAGCTTTTGCAAGCTCTCCCCAAATGAATACATGGCACTATAGAAAGAATCACAATGTGCATAGAGGACTATATGTCATCATCCACAAACCTCAAGGAGCAAAGGATGATCACAGAATCTAACCACTTGGTCATCTGCTCTAGTTACTGTGCTCAAAATCAGTGATCAAATCCATGAAAAATCAGAATTATCCTTTTTCAATTGCTAAGACAAAGTCTCTCAACAACAAAGGACAACCATTAGTTTCAAACCCTATTACTGCAACGTAACAGGATGGAAGACTAGTTTCTTGTGAAGGCTTTTTCTCATCTTTCCCACTATAAGGCACAACTAATCTAAGTGATAAAGGCTGACACATGCAAGGACAATTTTTCAAGTTATTTGTACTTTTATTATTGAGTAATATTGTCAGGAAGTTTTTATTTACAGTATTTACATTATATCGAGTGGTCTATATCAAGGGTAAATGTTGCAGAGCACATTGAAGTATGGATAGAAAACAAGGAGGGATGGAAATGAGTGAGATGAAGAAAGAAAAAAAGGCAAGTAACCAAGCAAAAACCACACACTACACTCAACTTAGTATCATTACAAAACTAGGTTATGGAGTAAAATCTCTCGTAAGATGTCTAAATGCTAGATTATTCTTTATCATTTCAACATATGCCATGTATGGTCCATTTCTCCCCCTCGACACTTGAATTGACCATATTTCCTTGCTGGCCAAAAACATGCGCCGATAACATTTTTTTTCAGGACCCACTCCTCAGGAGAAGAATGTTATGCATAGCTAGCTTCATTTTCACTATAAATATCTCATCTAGCAAAACTCATTTATCATTGAAATAATGGATAGAAATAACTGGAGTGAAGAAAGTGGAAACAATATTTTGAAGATGTAATTTCTCACCGGTGCATCTAAAATTGTAAATCTTGATGTCTCTGTTTCAAAGTACGCTCTTCCAACTTCAACTGTTTTGCCCTGCAATAAACATTATACAAATAAAATGTTTAAAGTGGGATTAAAATCAGTTTTGCATACAAATGAACATTAAAATAATGGAAATTGAAGCAGGATTAACAAAAATAGAATAAAAAAAATCTGGCTCCACGGATACACAATTGTCACAGAACCGTACCTTAACCCTCTCCTCCTCATTGGTGTCCATAATATAAGCCATATACCTAGCAAATGGAAAATAATCATGGTCATCAAAACGTATTAAGCAAATCTATGGAAGTAAAAATTATTTAAGGAATATTCTGTTCAGAACTTGGGAAAAACAGCAACAGTTTGAAAGACTAAGAGTGTGTTTGGCAGTGTGGTTGCGGGTGCTTTTCAAATAACTTTTCGTGCCAAAATGCATGCCAATGATGTTTTTTCATTTTTTAAAAATCATTTTTGACATCAGCACATCAAAACGATCCAAAACGTACAAACCATATTAAATTTTAGCAAAAAAAAAAAAAAATTTCAAATTTTTTGGGAACGCGGGTTGAACCGCGTTCCCAAACGCTTCCTAAGAATGAGGGATCATTTGATAAAAATGCAGAAAAAACTCAAAGCATCAATGAGATTGAGAAGAAAGAATAATGCAGGATTATTAAAAAAACATAATCCTGAACATAAGCAAATAATATGTATACTTGGAATTTTTTTTGAGTAAATGAATCGCGTAATCTCATTTGATAAGTTCTTTTCTGGAACAAAACCATTCTAATCCTGTTATGTGACTTGTTATCTAAAGATTAATTAAGACAACAACTATTCCCCTTGATTAGCTCATAAATTAACCCTTACGGTTGACACAAACTCTAACAGAATAAATTTCTATAGAGGTGGTAAGATAACATCTACAAATCATATAAGTTCTATATCAGAGAAGCCCATTGCAGAGTAAAATTTTAGTAAGCTTAAAACTATTGCACCTGGTAGTTTCAGACATGCATGATTTAATATGTAGTATGTACATGTATTATTTAATATGTAATATGTATGATTTGTAGCTCATCTCAAATCATTCTAAGAAGCCCAAAGAGGCAGCCTCTCTCCTTGTTTGTTGGGTGGTTTCAAGCGTACACAAACAAGTACCAGCCGCAACAGAGCAAACTAAGACTAAAAGAGTCAGGTGCTTAGCTACAAACACACGCAAACAGAATGTGGTTCTGGTCGACAGTTTCTTTCCATATTACCAAAAGGGGATGCAGGACATTCAAGGAATCCGTGACTTCCATACCACCACAATACTGGTCTTCCTAGGAATTTAATTAAATAGTGTCCTGATTTTGCTCAAAAAGGAGTTTATCATTCACATGCATCAATCAGAAACATTGCAAAACAATGGAGGCAAGCATAGAGTTCAAGCATGATAATCTTGAATCATGTTGTATCAATTTTTCTTTCCTTGCATCACTACAAGTTAGTACCACAAACAAAAGAGAAAACTAAAATAACATAACAAACAACTGTAACAAGTTTCTCCCGTTACATGTTTTTTCCAATCCAGCTGCCAAATGAAAGACAAGAAATTTCAACAACATTACATGTATTCTAGGCAATAACAACAGCCAATCTAGCAATCTAAAAATAATGGAAGTCACAATGAAAAAAAAAAAGATAATGCAGACCAGTCATAAAGCTATACCAAATAAAACGGCCAATTTGCATACCCTTGCAAAAAGGGGAACTGAAAATACCATTCAGATAAATCCAAATTATATATAAAAAAAAAGGACCTACCAACTTTCTCTACTTTTTTCCTTAGCTTCTTTCTCATATTTCTGGATTGTGCGATCATCCACCTGTCCACTAAGAAAGAGTATCTGGCCCCCAGTGGTGGACTTACCAGCATCTGCAGCCAGACACAGAACATTAACTACTACACTAATGGAAGATAAGAACTAATTTTTTAGAAGAGGCACGAAAACTGAGTAAACCAGATACAGAATGCCATTGCAGAGTTAGATAATGAAATTGAAAACAACATTCTTAATAAAAAATGCACCAATCAAGACAACTACTTGCAGCATGACAATAATTTTTACTTCAACAATGCACCAATCAGATGATAGTAACAATAACCACTCAACAACCTAATGCATGGTGGCAGTAGTGTAGTAACCATGGGGTAAATAGCAAAAGGACAAAACAAATAAGTAATCACAAGGCCATCATTTAATTTGGCAAAATTGTGAAGCATATTAACCTACCAACATGACCGATAAAAACAACATTTAAGTGTCGCTTCTTATTGTCTTCTTCCATCTCAACCGGAGCTCCCACATCTTCTGATACAGGTACTTCCTTATCTTTCACTACAAAACAAAAGACAAGTAAAGGAATGGTAACAAGCACGTGTATAACTAACAAAACATCATGTGGATACGTCAAAAATCATAATGCATGCATAAATATCAATGTATAATGAAAAATAGAAGGATACTCCCAAAATACCTTTGGATGTCTCAGCCTGCATTTCCTGAGTCCTTATGGTGACATTATCATTTGAATCTGAAAACATCCAAAGCAAAACCTGTCAGACAATGGTTTGATATCAAACTTATCCACAAATCTTAATATATGAACAAGAAAAGTGGGAGCCCATCACCAGTATATCAGATTAGCAGTAAAAAAGAATACCTACTCACAATGAAACAGAAGATGCATAGATATCAATTGCTTTGCAAACAAAAAACAGGTGTACGGTGCTATTTGTATGTTCTTTTGTTAAGATATACAAACATGTATACATTTGCATTAAGTATGTGTTTGGTATTGTGGTGCAAAGAGCTTTTCAAAAGTGTTTTTCACTTTAAAATGAATAAAAATAATTTGTTTTTTTTTTTTTTTTGACATCAGCACATCAAAATCATCGGAAAGCACTAAAAAAAGCATCAATTTGATGTTTTTTCAAGGCAAACAAGCACTAAGCATATGTTGTTTGTATTATTTTTTTTATGCACATAAGTTGGTGTGCAGGTGGGTGAAGGGGATGAAGACACGAGAAGAAAAACAAAGAGCAATGAAACAACCAACAAAAATATAAAATGAAGCCACATTGGCAGAGAAGAAACAAACACAAGCACCACGTCGAGTGATCAATCCACCATTATTGGTAAGGGCATTTTCTTTTCCTTTCATTTCTTTTATCACGAGATATTTCAAGGTATGTAATCTCAACGTTGTAAAAGGAAAAGGGCACAAAAAGGCACTAAGCCTGTAAAATGCCCGAGGCGTTAGGCACACACCCGAATGAACCAAGGCAATATGCTATAAATTAAAAATATATATTATATTATATAAATCTAAAATATATATCTTTCCAATTAAGATTAGATCATTAGAAAATCAAAAGAGAATACAAAATACCATAATATAGTCATATAAAGTTATATTTTTCACCCTTAAAACAAAATAAGATAATTTAAAGTAGTAAGTAGCCAAATAGATTAAAAAGCAAAATTAAATATCATCATCATTATTCATTAATCTTCAGAAACATCTCCATTCATGCTTTCCTCTCCTTCACTTGAATCCTCCATATCCTCCATTTCATGATTATAATTGAAATCCTCATCTCTCAAACTATATTGCACTTGTTTAGAAAAAATTAACGTATTAACTATACAAATGTGTTGTTCTTTGACTCCCACTGTTGAAAAAAGAAAGTGTGATTGGTGTCTCTTCTAAGTCTCCTTCATTGTCTGTTTGTCTCCCACTTTAATGATTTTTTTAATTCTTTTACCCTAATCTTAGTTTTTTACAAAAATACCCCTAAGTTGTTTCTTGTGGTAAATTAAAAAAATGGACAAATAGGTCAATTCATAAATCATTTAAAAAATGAGATAAATTCAACAAAAAAGGAAGAACTTCAAGCAAGCGCTAGCCTTAGCACCTTGCACCCACTCACAAGGCACTCGCCCAGGCAGCGCCTCATTGAAATCCAACGCATGAGACTAATAAAGGCATTGGGGCCTTGCCTTGCCTCGCCTGGAGCGCCTAGGCACCTCTTGACAACATTGTCTAATCTAATAGGAACTATCACCCAATGGTGCTCTATTAAACTACAAGGCAAAAGTGAAATGCTCATTCATCAGTAAAACAAACTACAAATTTAAGCCACAACGACTGAGAAGGAAAGAACACAGGGACCAACATGATGAGGGGTCAATAACCAAATGGGACAAGCATTTACTTTCCTTCCTTTTATTTCGTCACTAAGTATTTCATGTTTCATGGTATCCAATAGACCTTACTTTCCTTCCATTTATTTCGTCACTAAGTGTTTCATGTTTCATGGTATCCAATAGACCACTGTCAATAGTAAGTTTAGAACCCAAATACAGAGGATGCTAGATCTACACCAATCCATCAACTCCTATATGCAAAATCATAACATTAAGTATCACAATTGAAATGGTTCAATTGTAGAAGACATTCACCTAATCCATGACAAGTTCAAATGCAGAAAAGGAAGCTAATTGATTCCACAACTAGTCAGGGCTTTAATTTTGTTTAGCACCTTGATTCAATTTCCATATATTTGATAGTTAGCTATCTGCAAAATACAGAATAGTTAAATTAATCATTACTGAAGACACCCCATTTCTAATTTAGCCAGAATCATACCAGAACCATGTCAGACCTTTTGGACATTAAGGTACACTTATTTTCACACAAAAAATTACAACAAGAAAGTTCTAGGCAAGAATTTCACTGTACCACCAACCTTCCTCCATTTTATCCACCTCCTCAACTTCTTCTGGCTTTGCATCTTCTGGATTAATCACCCCATTTACCTCTGATGCTAAGATTAAATTAAATAATTCAATTTCTATCCCGAACATTAAATAAATAAATAAAAAGTAAAACTAATACTTCATTTAAATAATAAAATGCTAACACAACCTGCTGAGTCAAGCTGTAACGAACGAATCTCCTCCGCAATATCTATCATTGAAAAACATGTGTAAACAAAGTAAGCATCGAAATTCTCAAAATTGATTGCAATCTGAGATGTAAAAGCTCCACTTGATTGCTAATTCAACACTTAAAAGCATAACTAAAAACAAAAATATCACCAAGAATTGTATCTTTATTGTCCTCATCATGGAAATGGGTAGAGGAACCTGATTAATAGATGCATATACACATCCCAAAGCTGTTTAAAAATACTCTATAAACCATACCTGACCATACCCCAGCCCAACCCCACATCCCCATGGGTATCATGTTAAAGGATAAAGAAGTAATAAACGGGTATACCGTGCCCGCTTAACAAATCATCTCTTCAATTGAAAGGAACCAGCACATGGGTTCTCTCGAGAGAGAAGCAAATCCCAGAATCCATCCATTTCAGCGATTTAATCCACACCGTATTACCAAATCCAACAAATAAAAATCAAATCTCACATCTCAAGAATGCCCCGTAAATTTTACATGCAAAGAATCTTCAGATTTACATCTCAAACACATAAACAAACTATTTCAAAAGTAATCCAACAATTTCATCAAACGAAAGTAAGATAAAGTTCGAAAAGAGAAGGCAAACCAAGTGGAGTCACTTCTGCCATTGCTGCAGAGTGGAGACGACGGCGCCGCCGCTGCTGCTGCTGCTGCTGATGATGATGATGATGATGATCACTGGGTTGCGGCTGGCTGGTGGCTGTGGGTTTGGAACTATGTGGCGGTAGGGTGTTCGCGTGCTTTTTGTTCTTACTGTTTTGCGGATTATACTGGAATGATGGTTTGTTTTTGTGGAATGATGGTTTGTTTTTGTTTATTAAAAATAATTAAAAGAATATTTTTTTAAATTAAATTTTTTTAATATTTTTAAATCATTTTAATATTAAAAAATTTAAAAAATAAAAATATATTATTTTAATTTATTTTTTTAATTAAAAACACTTTAAAAAATAACTATTATCATATCACTAAACACTCCAAAAAAAATCATTTGATTTTTCCTTATAGTATTTTTTAAAAATATTTTGAAATAATATTTTTTATTTTTTAAATTTTATTTTTAATATTAGTATATTAAAATATTTAAAAATTTTATTTTAAAAAAATACAAGTTTTTCTAAAAATATTTTTAAACACAAAAACTACACAATCAAAGTAAAAAAATGTGGTTTGCTTAGGATTTTTTTCTGTTAATTGTTCTTGTCGAAAAACAAATTGCTTATATAAAAATGAAAACAATGTTTTTATTTCCAATAGCTGCAAAATTCGCCTCCTCCTAGATAAGTTTTTAATACATGTACTTTTTTTTTCCTTAACTAGATTCTCTATTTGAACTTACGTGATATATTATAATTAATAATTAATAAAAAAAGTTAAATCATGTTGTAAAAATATTGTTCATTCAAACTCATGGTACTGTAAATTAGAACAATCCCTTGAGCCCACATATCTTTTTAGTGTTTTTTTTTTTCCTTCAGGTTCATGGCTGGGTTAGCTATTGCAAACTTTGACTAAGTTTGTTAGGAATTTGCTTTGTTTTCTATTGTTTTCACTAACATGTGTAAGGTTTGGCTTGGCTAGACTTTCTTCAGCTGTTTTCTTAGATTAGCTTAGCTATGGGAAGAACTATTTATTTTCAATTTATGCATTAAATAAATAGGGCAGTGGCATCATTAATGACACCTATTTGCTCTCATATTAGGTCTCTCTACAATATTGGGAGAGTCGATATGGTTTGCTTGGGGAATAGTATCACGTTTGTTTGAGACAAGGTTCTGCACTCTTTGCGTGTGATCTTATTGTGCAACAAATTGTGCTCTCTTTTTGGTTTGGTCAAAAATTGAAAATTCTCTGTTCTTTTTTAGTTTACAGGCAAAAACATTTTCTTTTGGTTTGCCTATCTCAATGCATGTGATGGACTTCTACTGGGGGTGTTTTCGGATTTTCCTTTCTACTGTTTTTTAGCTAGTGAAATGTCAATTCTTAAGAGTCATTATGACAAGGGTTTTTCTTGCGGGTGGGTTCCAAGGTTTTCATTAGGCTATTCATTTTTTTTGTTTCTCTTAGATTCAAGTCTATGTATTACTTTTTGGCCACCGGTTATTGCACCATTAGTTTAGTCTTTTTTTTTTATCTCCGTTGCCTCTCTTGCTGGTTGTTGCACCATCATTTTAGTTCTTTTTTTATCTCCGTTGCCTCTCCTGCTATCTTTGTTTAGTTTGTTTTCTGATGTATTTTTTAGGGGCATTGTTTCTTTCAGATTCTATCGGTTTTTAAGTGTTGCATGTGTGGCATATTTTGCATTGAGCCTGTTGCCCTTCGCTATTTTCAGATTGATTCCAATACTGAGGTTAGCTGATGTTTGTGCCATTCTTTTGCTTGGTTGTTTTTAACATTCCTGTCACAGTGCTTTTCATGCACAACTTCTACATTAATTTTGGTTCTTTCTGCAAGATTTAGCTGAGGTTTAATGTCATTTTATATTGGAATTTGCATATGTTTCTTTCATTGTTTGCAGGGTGCCTAACCTTATTTTTTGTTAGAAATATTTAGTATGGAAACAATATGGAGTTGACTTAGAGGCGTGAAAACACTATTTTTAAGGTGTTTATTTGTCCCACACAAAGACAACACCTCCATGATATAACTAAGCCCTTTAAACCTTTAAAAGGATGAGAAGATAAGACCAAGAAAATAATATATTTTTTTGTTTTTTTTCTATGTAGTAACATGCTTTTATAGACTTTGAAACATAACGATAAAACAGTATGACTATTCATTAAACAATATGATTGTTCATCAAACAATATAACTGTTCATTAAACAGTATAATTGTTCATATTAAGTTTCAAGTTTCAAATGCTATCTTTTGATATTATAAATATCCATATAATAGCATTAGGAAGCCAAATAGGAGAGTCTGTCCACCATGGCTTAATTTACTACATAATAGAAACCCATACTTTTGAGATTAGGAGGGAGTGTTTCTTTTCAATGTGGGATAAATATTTTTTCTTTCTTTATTCATTTACAAACTACATCAAAAATCCCCCACTAGTTTGTAATGAATATCTTTTCACTTGATAGAATTATGCTTACAAGAAGATATTTTGCAATTTAAACCTTCAATTAGTGTTAGAACTTGAATCCTACTAAAGTTATTGGTGTTCGCAGATTAAACCAAAACTTTTGGTGTAGAATAAAAGATATTACACACATAATACTATCCAAACTCTTAAAGAAGTTTACAACTGTTTAGCATTATTATGGTCATGTGCTCATATCTTATTTTTATGAATATTTACAAGAGAAAACCCTAACTCTTGTTAAAAGCGGCATCACTTCTATATTCATATAAGTGGAATTGTACATGTCTACATTACATTAAACACGAACTTTAAATTTCATTAAGAGCATATGTTCATCCTCCTTTACATAATAGAACACACTGAATACTATCAGAATATGGTCTAAAATTTATTATCAGTGTCCAACAGATACTAAACAGTGACTTGTTATTACCCATTAAACTTAGAGATAAGCTTATTGCTGATCCGATGTTGGGTTCCTATTACCGATATCTTTAATAATGGGTTTCAATCTCATTCCAATAGTTGTTTTCCGTACCATGTTTCTAGATAATCCTTTTGTGAGCGGATCCGTTAAATTATTCACAAACTTCACATAGACAATGATGACTACCCCATTTGTAATCAACTCTCGAATATATCAATGTCGAATGCTTATATGTCTTGACTTACTATTGTAAATGTTACTATAAGCTCGAGACATAGTTGTTTTACTATGGCAGTATAAAGAAATAGCTGACATAGATTGTGGCCACAACTTAATATCAAACAACATATTTCTTAGCTATTCTACTTCTTTACCTGCAGCAGTCATAGCAATAAATTCTGATTCCATGGTAGAATGAGAGATGCATGTTTGTTTCTTAGATGCCTAAGATATTATACCTTCTCCAAGTGAGAAAATCCATCCTGATGTGGACTTATTATCACTTGAACTAGTTATCCATCTTGCATCACTATATCCTTTAATCACAGCTGGAAAATCAGAATAAAATAAGCTCAAATCAATCGTTCTTTTTAGGTAACCAAAGACTCTTGCAATAGCCTTCCAATGATTTGTATTCAGTTTGCTTGTATATCTTGATAACTTGTATATAGCAAAAGCTATATCTAGTCTTGTACAATGCATAGCATACATAAGGCTTTAAATGGCACTAATATATTCTAGTTATGCTATCGTTTTATCACAATAATCATTGAACTTCATGCTAGAGTCAAATGGGGTATTAGCCTTCTTTTATATTGAGATGCTTAAACTTATCAAGCATTTTCTTAATATAATATGACTAATTAAGTGCATAGCCACTACCATATTTCTTAACTTTGATACCTAAAATTGTATCTACTTCACCAAGATCTTTCATTTTAAAAATAGAAGTGAGATACCTTTTGGTTTCAACTATTCCAATCATATTGGTGCTAAATATTAATATGTTATCTACGTAGAGACAAATAATCACACCAAAATCTTTTGTAAATTTGGAATACATACAATTATCAACACCATTGTGATGAAAACCATTCAACAAAATTGCTTTGTCAAACTTTTCATGCCATTGTTTTGGAGCTTGTTTTAAACCATATAAAGACTTTACCAATTTATAGACTTTTTCTTCATTTCCAGGAAGTATAAAACCCTCAGGTTGTTTCATATACACTTCCTTCTATAAATCTCCATTTAGGAAAATCGTTTTTACATCCATTTGATGAACATACAATTTATAAATTGATGCTAATGCAAAAAAACTCTAATTGATGTAATTCTTGCCACTGGAGAATAAGTGTCAAAATAATCAACACCCTCTTTTTGAGTAAAACCTTTGGTAACTAATCTTGCCTTGAAGGTTTGTATAGAACCATCGGTATTGCATTTTCTTCTAAACACCCACTTACATCCTATTGGCTTAGAACCTGGAGGTAAATCTACTAGGACCCAAGTATTGTTAGACAATATTGAATCTATTTCATCATTTACCGTTTCTTTCCAAAAAAACAACATCCTTAGAAGACATAGCTTGACTGAATGTCGTTGGATCATCTTCCATATTCAAGATCATAGGTGTCATTTTCAATACTTTATTTTTATCACCTTCCACTAAAAATACAATTGAATAAGTAGAAATAAAATATGTATCTATGTGTTTTTCCTTTCTAACTCTTTGACTTCTTCTAGGTTCACTTGAATCTCTTACTTATAGTTTTTTTTTATGTTTTTCACTTAACGTTGAGCTAGGAGTCATTACTTTTAGATTTGGTTCTTACACATTTGAATCACTTATGAATGTATTTTCGATAAATTCAACATGTATAGATTCAACAATCATATTAGTTTCTAAATCCAAAAGTCTATAAGCCTTTGATTTTTTGTGCATAACCAACAAAAACACTATTAAGACCTCTGGGTCCTAGTTTTGTTATTTGAGAATCAGAAATTTTATAAAAAGCTAAACACCCCCATACTTTAAAATAATTCATATTTGGTTTTCTACCGTTTCATGCTTCATAGGGAGAAACATTTAATTTTTTAGATAATACTCTATTATGAATGTGACACGCAGTAAATAAGGCTTCACCCCATAAATTATTTGGAAATTTAGCATTCAAAAGCATGACATTGACCATATTCACTAAGGTCCTATTTTTCCTTTCAGCAAGTTCATTGTGTTGTGGTGTATAAGGTGCTGTCATTTGGTGGATTATTTTGTTTTCCTCACAAAATGTAGAAAACTCCTTAGAAAAGTATTCTCCACCTCTATCACTTCTAAGAACTTTAATTTGCCTTTCCTTTTGATTTTCTACCATTTTCTTGAATTCCTTGAATTTTCCAAAGGCTTCATCTTTAGTTCTTAACAAGTAAACATAGGTAAAACGAGAATAATCATCAATGAAAGTTATGAAATATCTTTTCCCACCCCTTATTAACATACCATTTATTTCATATATATCAGAATGGACCAACTCAAGTAACTGAGAATTCCATTCTATTTTACGAAAAAGACTTCTTTGTCATCTTTGCTTGAATATATACTTCACATTTGTTATTATTATTATGCAGATATGAAATATAACCATGCTTACACATATATTTCAAATATCTATAATTTAGATTTCCTAATCTAGCATGCCAAATAAGAGAAGTAGATTCAACAATATAAGCAGAAATAACATTGATTTCATTAATATTGAACTAAAACATGCCATTACAAGAATAACCCTTTCTCATAAACATCCAACTCTTAGTTACAATAACCTTATCAGACTCCAAAATAATCTTGAACCCTTTCTTGTTCAAGAGACTAGTAGATACAAGGTTTTTTTTTTTTCTAATTTTAAGAACATGAAACACATTGACTAAAGACAAATTTTTTCTAGAAATAAAGTATAACTCAATAGTTCATTTTCCCAGAACTTTGGCAGAATTATGGTTGCCCATCAAGACCTATTCAGGTTTTTTCAATTCTTCATAAGTCTTGAACTATGCTTTGTTGTTACAAACATGAACTGTTGCACCAGAATCCAACCACCAATCCGAAGTCTTTACAACATTAGTTGCCATATTTAATTCGGTAATCATTTCAATTTGAATGTTTGAAACCATGACAACTATCTCCTTGATTTCATCTTTTTCAACCATATTCACTTTGAAAGAACCACCTTTCTTGTTGAAATTCTTGAATCTGCACACTTTTATATAGTGCCCTTTATTTCCATAATGAAAACAAACTCTATGCTTCTTATTAACATTTTGTTTCTTCTTGAATTTGTTTCCTTTCTTTTGCACTTTTAGATCACTACACCATTAAACAGTTTTATCGACGAATTAATTTTGTCGGTGTAAGATAGAAAATTCATCGGTAACATTTTTACCGACGGAATCCGTTTGTCAGAATATTAATCGTCGGTAATTCCCCTTTCCGTCGCTACTTCTGTCAGAAATAAAAAAACCAAACACCGACGGTCTTACAGACGAGGGAAGCGCGCGAAAAAAAATATTTCTCGCAAGAACTTTACCGACAGACTTATTCCATCTGTATTCCCAACGATAACTCACTGATGGCTAGTCCGTCGGTGATTATGGCATGGGCAGTAAATATTTCAGAACTCTCTATAACATACCGACAAAATATATTCGTCGGTAATGTCAACGGTAAAAACCGATGGAATAACGTCGTCAGTGATTGTGGCATGAGCCGTAATTTTTTTGCAACTCTTTGTAAAATACCGATGGCTCTGTTCCGTTTATAAGGCCGTCAGTATTTGTTTAAAAATATTTTTAAACAAATTATTTAGAATAAATAATATTTTTTTCAAATATTATATTGATTAATAGTAAAAAAAACTAATTAACCAAAAAAAACTGTATTAAACATTAAAAATATAAAAATAATGTTAAATAATATTCATCCAAATATTCATTACAAATTTAATGTGTTTCAAAAACAAAATTAAACTAGAATAACGACGGAGCTGGAGGAGGAGAAGGAGCAGGAGGCTGGTTGTTCCCGGGATTGTACGACCAAAAAGGGGCTGCACCCATCCTTGATCTAATGTCCATGACCATTTAATGGAGCTGATCATAATCCGTCGAGAGTCGTTCATATTGTTGTTTCAAGGCCATGAACTCCTTAGACTAGGTGTTCGATATTGATGGAGAGCTCCCAACAGTTGAGACATTACGGGCCGCCCGCAAGTTTTTGGCCTTAGTGTTGGAGAGCCTGGAGACCCAATTTTTATCGGGTCCATCAGACGATCCTACCTCCATCCACAAATCCTGATCGAAATCCGGATGGGTCGAAGGATCGTTCCCATATCTCTCTCTCAACCGGCTATTATAGGTCTCCTGAAAATTAAAAAAAATCATCATATTCAATTCAAGAAAATAATAACATAAGAAATAAAATGATTGAACAAACATACCACGAATTATTGAGCATGGTTGTCCATGAATTGTTGCACCCCATTTTGGCGGTCTTGACTTCGCACGTGCGTCTCTACAAACAGCTCCATTGAGCTCGACTCACGTCCAAGAGACGTAGCCTATAAGGAAAAAAAAAGGTTGCAAGTTAAATATATTTATAAGCAACAACAAATTACTTAACGATATATTTCATTTAAATTAATCTTACCATCTGCTTCGCATGTGCACTGAACGGGATGGAGCCGTCGGTGTGCGTGGTCACCGAACCATGAATTTGCCGGTTCTGGTTGTCGGCACCGGATTGTGAGCGTTGTGTGAACCGCTCAGACATTACGTGCTCAATATATTACATCCATATATCCCCCGATATGAATGGCGGTTTGAATTCTTGTCAAACCGCTACCTCATTCCAGCCTTCTAGACCGTTATCTCTCGCATATCTTTTTGTTTTTTTTTTGTGTCATACCAAAAATTACGCAACCTACTTTCATAGTAACAAATTAGAATTTAGAACATAAAATTATAAAACAAAAAAATTTATTATTTTCAATATTACCTAGTTGTCGCGTGATTCTCCCATACCCTCCTCACAACATTGTTGTTCGCGCTATCCCACTCAAATTTGTATTGTGTATAAATAATTCATTTAAAATAAAAATACTACAAGATATAAAATTATAAAAATAATTTATTAAAAATAAGCTGGAAATTAGAAGTTAACACCTACCTGAAATCGTCAAAACCATGCATCAATATTAGGTCTTCACTTAGGATGTTTGGAAACCTGACACCATTGAAATAATGGAATCTCTATCAACAATTTAAACGTCGATGTTATTGTTCGGGCAGCCTCAATATTTGTGAACCTAAAATTAAATAAAATTAATAAAATATTAATTAGTTGTTCATAAATTATGTTATAAGTATAAAAAAAACTAAAACCTAAACAAACTGACATTGAAAGGTCATCCTTCCATTGTGCCTGGTACTTGCGGGTGAATTGACCCTGCTGTGAAGGCACACCGCCTCTACGCTGCGAAACCGCGCTAGAAGAGGCAGCATCACAAGTTGGCGCATGTGCCTCTTCGTGATCAGCACCTAAAGATAAGTCATCCTCGCTGCTAAAAAAACTAGCTGCAACCGTTTGCTGACGATGTGCTGTTGATTTCATTCTACGCATCTACATAAATTTATACGAATAATTACATAATTAACTTTGATTATTTAAAAAAAATTCGGCAGCACCTTCCCTATATTGGAGACTACCCACAATTTTCAAACTTGCAAATATTTACAATAACCACAAACCAATTGGAAAATCTTATATACAACCTAACATCTATAGAAATTTAACATCTATATATTTTCAACTAACATCTATAGAAATACATAAATGACAATTAAAATTAATGGAAATAATAAAAAACATAACAAGCAATAATAAAATAAAATTGAGATAAAATAATTAATTTTAATTCTTCATTTCCAATTACCATTTCCATGGTAAATACAACAATAACAATTAAAATTCAACAAAATTTTCAAATAATTATTACAATACAAAAAATAAAATAATTAAATTTTTATTCTACACATTTACACAAATTTAAACGAGTAATTAAATAATTAAATTTAATTATTTAAAAAAAATTCGTCAACACCTCCCCTATATTAGAGACTACCCACAGTTTTTATACCTACAAATATTGATAATATCCATAAGCCAATTGATTCCATTGCAAAATCTTATATGCAACCTAACATCTATAGAAATTTAACATCTATATATTTTCAACTAACATCTATACAAATTCATAAATAACAATTAAAATTAATCTAAATAATACAAAACATAGCAAGCAGTAATATAATAAAATTAAGATAAATTAATTAAATTTAATTCAATATTTCAATTAACATTTTAAAGGTAAATTCAACAATAAGAATTTAAATTTAACAAAATTTTCAATTATTATGGCAATACAAACAATAAAATAGATTGAACAAATGAAAAGAAAAAAAACACAAAACAAAACAAAAAACACAACAAAAATAATCATA
>Ga0307517_10004421_pt1 | contig 21593 bp, 13 predicted proteins | sample 23_EM_MG_FD_194515 | JGI IMG/M metagenome (GOLD analysis project Ga0307517, IMG submission 194515) | Populus trichocarpa ectomycorrhiza microbial communities from riparian zone in the Pacific Northwest, United States - 23_EM | ecosystem: Host-associated > Plants > Roots > Unclassified | place... | reverse complement strand
GCACTGTTTAACGCGAATTACTGTAGACTGTAATTGCTTTCATTATGCACTACACTGTTTGGGTTTGTTCTTTGCTAAAAGTACTGTGGGTTGGGGAGGCATAATGACAGGGCTACCCTTGCCACAGAGAGTTACAAAGACTATAGGGGGGTTGGGTTGTCTTTTTTGTTGGGGAGAAAATGATCAGTTTGGATTTTGGTGGGGCTGCACGATCTAGGCTGCAGACACCTGGCGCTAGGCTACCATGCACTAGATGCTAGGGCCAGGCGTTGCACACACTTGTCGGTAGGGCCAGCCAGCGAGCCTGGCAGCAGCACCAGGCTATAGTCATATGGCGTTGAGGTTGTCATGCCCTAGGCGCTAGGAAAACTCACACGCCTTGCTGAAGACCCGACGAGCACGCCTGCAGGCCCGCGTGAATGGGTCTGCAAACCTGCGTGTTTGGTGCAGACCGAGGCGAGTGGGTCTCGGCCCTACACGCCTGCCTCTGCAAACTCGGGCACTGGGGGCAGACCCGCACGCCGGGGTCTCTTCTGACCCACACCTTAGGTCTGCACATCCGGGCGGCTGGGTCTGCAGACTCTACAAATAAGAAAAATAAATAAATAAATATATATATATATATATATATATATATATATATATAATATCAATTATCATTATCATTATCATTATTATTATTATCGTTAATAATTTTTAAAAAAAAAATTGTTACGTTCAATACTATTATTAATATGATAGATATTATTATTTGTATTTTAAATATTATTTATTATAATTTAAAGTATTAGTATTATAAATATTATGGTTTTTATTATTATTAATATTAAAAATACAATTATTTTTATTATAAATATTATAATTTTTATTATAATTAATATTATTCATATAATAATTAATAAATTTGTAGAAAATATTACTAATATTGAAAACAAATAATAGATTTTATTTGAAGGGTAAAATTAATAATTATTATTACTATTGTTATTGTTATTACCAGAATTTTTAAAAACAATTATTATTACTTTCGAAGAAAAACATAAATGTTTTTTAAAAGATTGAAAAATATAAGAAGTTAAATATTATTATTAATATTATAAAAATTAAAATAAATATTATTGCTATAGAAAAAAATAGATTTGATTTTAAGAGTAAAATCAATTATTATTATTATTACTATTTATTTTTTTTCTATACTTCAAATTAATATTTTTTCCTTAATTCATATTAAGATGTTTTTATATTATTTTGATGAGATTATATAAAAAATAGATTTTAAAAAATAAAAAATATTATCTCAATATATTTTTTAAAACATATTTTATGATATTTCGAATTTTATTTTTTTCTCTCTTGAATTTTTTTTTCCTTTTCTCTTATTGATTTTTTTTCATGATGTAAAGAGGAAATAAATTAATGTGATTTTTTTTTATATTATACAAAAGTAGGGTGATGATAATATTTTTTTTCATTTCAGATTGGGTTGAATTTTCTTATTAAAGCATGTTTGGTTTTGCTTTGAAAAAATTTTGACAATTTTTTATTTTTTTTCTTTACTTCAAATTAATTTTTTTTTTCTTTAATTCATATTAAGATATTTTTTTTATTATTTTGATGTGGTTATATAAAAAATAGATTTTAAAAAATAAAAAAAATATTATCTCAATATATTTTTTTTAAAATATTTTAAGATATTTTCAATTTTATTTTTTTTCCTCTTGAAATTTTTTGTCTTTTCTCTTATTGATTTTTTTCATACTTTAAAGAGAAAATAAATTAATGTGAATTTTTTTTTATATTATTCAAAAGTTTGGTGATGATAATTTTTTTTATTTCAGGTTGGGTTTAATTTTCTTATTTAAGCATGTTTGGTTTAGCGTTTCAAAAAAACTTTGAAAAAAAATGAAATTTTTTTATTGTTTTCGTTACTTCAAATTAATTTTTTTGATGTTTTTTTTATTTTTTTAATTTTGTTTTTAAATATATTGAGATTGGGTCTGGCTGCGCAACCGCACCCAAGGAGAATATATTAAGTTGGTCCTGCTGGTCTGAGTTGGGTCTTGCCCCTAGAAGGACCCAAAATAGCTTTGGGTCCAGCTGTCGCTAGACCCATCAGTAATTATTTTTCTTTTCTCTCATGTAATTGTTTTCCATACAGTAAAGAGGAAATAAATTGATGGGAGTTTTTTTTATATTATTTAAAAATTGGGTGATCATAATTTTTTTGGATTTGAGGTTATGTTGATTTTCCTTAGGCATGTTTGTTTTTATGTTTCAAAAATTCTTTGAAAAAAATTTGAAACTTTTTAATTGTTTTCTCTAATATTATCATATTGAAGCTCTCAATAAATTTTTGATTCACATCATATACTTTATATATTTGTATTATATAAGAGAATTTTTTAACAATAAAATCCATTAAAAAATAATTTATAAATATTATAATGTAATATTATTTTGGGTAATAGAAGATATTTTAATTTTATAATATTAGTGGATGAGATTCAAAGTTTTATCAATATTTTATTGTCTTTAGATTTTTTATTCAATAGTTTTAAATATATGTATTATTAAATACATAAATAAATTATGTGTTGGGTCCTGCTTCTAGGAGGACCCATTAGAGTTGGGTCCTGTTGGGGTCAAGATCTAAAATAGCTTTCGTCCAGTTGCACAACAAAACCCAATAAGTTTGGGGACCCAAAAGCACTAGGTCCAGACCCAAGGCTAATGAGTCATGTGTCAGGACCTAACTCACTTGGGTCTGGCATCAGTACCCAATTCTCTTGGGTCCTACGTCAGGATACAAGACTTTTATTATAAGTAAAAGTATTAATATAAAAATTATTCTTATTTGTGCTATAAAGATTATTATTTTTATTATTATTAATATAATAATAAATAAATTAAAAATATTATTTTTTGTATTATAAATATTGTTATTTTTATTATAATTAATGTTATTGATATTAAAAATATTATTATTTGTATTAAAAATATTATTATTATTATTATATTTCTCTTGGGTCCAGCGTCATGACTCAAGGTTCTTGGGTCTTAGGTTTTTTGTGTTATAAATATTATTATTTTTATTATAATTAAAAGTATTAATATTAAAATAGTATTATTTGTGTTATAAATATTATTATAATAATTAAAAGTATTAATATCAAAAATATTATTATTTGTGTTATAAATAATATTTTTTTTATTATAATTAATAGTATTAATATAAAAAATAGTATTATTTGTGTAATAAATATTATAAGAACTTAGGTCAGACGAGTTTAATATTATTATTATTATTATTATAAATATTATTATATTCATTAATATTGTTAAATTTGTAAAAAAATATTATTAATATAAAAAAACATAGAATTGATTTGAAAGGTAAAATCAATTATTATTATTATTATTATTATTATTAACTTGGTTTAGGAATTCCCTTCCAGACCCAAGAAACTTGAGGCAGGAAAGGAGCGCCTCATCGAAGGAGCTCGGGTGTGGCTAGAGCGCAGACCCAAATGCCTTGGGTTTTGCAACCCCGCCAGACCCAAGATTATTGGTCCTTCGTCAGGACCCAATCTCTTGGGTCCTTCGTCAGAACCCAACGTCTGAACCCAAGACTAATGAGTCCGTCGTCAGGATCCAAGTCTGATGGGTCTTTCGTCATGACCCAATTTATTTGGGCTCTGTCATGACCCAATGCTCTTGGGTCCTGCGTTAGGACCCAAGGCTAATGGGTCCTGTGTCAGGACCCAATTCCCCTGAGTCCTGCGTCGGGTGTCATTTCTGTTGGGTTTGATGTCAGGACCCAAGACTAATGGGTCATGCGTCGGGACCCAAGGCTAATGGATCTTGTGTCAGGAGTCAAGGTTCTTGGGTCTTATGTTTCTAAATATAATTATTTGTATTATAAATATTATTATAATTAAAAGTATTAATATCAAAAATATTATTATTTGTGTTATAAATATTATTTTTTTTATTATAATTGATATAATTAATAAAATAATTAAAAAATTAAAAAAAATATTATCAATATTGAAAAACAATCATAGATTTAATTTGAAGTGTAAAATTAAAAATTATTATTATTATTATTATCATTAATAAATTTTAAAAAACTATTATTACTATAAAAAAAATAATTTTTTTTGAAAGATTAAAAAAAATAAAAATTTTGAATAACAAGTTACATATTATTATTAATATTATAAATATTATTATTTGATTTAATATTATAGCCAGACTCAACATTTTTGAATCCGACATTATAGCTAAACTCAACACTTTTACATCTTAGATTTTTATAATATTCTTTTATTAAAATAAAAGAGACCACCTAACTATTACCGACTAAAACTAAATATCTTTAACTGTAGCCCGCAGGCGACACATCACAAAGATGTATTTTCACTTTTAAAGTTCTCATGGCTGAAACCACCGGATGGAGACATGAGAAGAATTAGGTGTGTCTGGCGGTGGCCTACCTAATAAAGCATATATAGAGACAACATATTCATTCTTTGATGAGAATCATTAATCCATCCACTTGTTATGATCATTGATGCTTTTTCTTGATTTTTCCGGTTAGTTCTAGTGGTTTCACATCTTCCACCTTTTCCATTTGGATTTTCTTGGACAACTGGAGCTCTCATCGCCCATGTATTTCTAATACTGCCTCCATTTAATTATGCTTATCTAGTTGCAATACGTCTCTAACTTTGGTATACCTTTTCTCTTTATCAAATGTAATCATGCAACGGTGTTAAAAAATTGATCGATTAGTTTAATAATGTTGTATGGAGTTGACATGGGATTTGATATATATCACAAACTTAGCATGAACAAGGATAACTATTTTGGTAGTAAAAAGAACAGGCATTTTTCTCTTCTTCACAACTGAGTGCTTTCACTTTTCCTGGTTTTACTTTTCCGGGTTTGTGAAATCACTGCAATGGAAGTGGAATTCTCTGGAAGCCATAGCCCCCATGTCCCCATATATACCTGGCAAACCACCAGATGGACATGGTAGCAAGGTATAGTTTAGAGACATAGTCTTGGGTTCTAAGCCACCTCCACCATCACGGGAGAAGGTGGATTTCTTGCAAGATGTGAAGATGGCAATCGTTTATTACCGAGGGTGTTGTTGGATGATAGGGTGTTTAATGATCTGTGTTACCCTTGGAGGGATGCATTGACAGTGAAATTACTTGGAAAAAGTATTGGATTCACACAGATGAATCTTAGGCTAAATTAAACAATCATGGAGATTATCCGTTGGATTTGATCTAATGGATGTTGGGCACGGTTTCTTCATGGTGAAATTCGATCATGAATATCCTTGGATTGATCGATCGTGCCCTCATTTTGGATAGAATTCCGGATTTGAATGTGGTGTTCTATGACGAAAGCTTTTTTATGCCCTCGACCTCGGCTTTAGGAACACCAATAAGGGAGAGGGGGGAATTTACAAGGATCTGTATTGAAGAAGACCTTGATAAACCGGTGGTAGGGAAAGTTTGGATTCAAGATCATTGGCACAAAGTTGAGTACGAGGGCCTTCACACTATATATTTGCAGTTCATGTGGGTGCTACGGTCATGTTAGTAGAAATTGTATGCAGCCTCAGGTCCTAGTTAATGGTGCATGGATCTTCTCCGGCGACGGCACTCCTTTGGCCGGTAACTGCACAATCTCAAACATCCCAAGTATTAATGTTAATCCTGAAAATCAAGCCCCATAAACTGTACTATTTGAAATGCATGGAGAATGGCTTGTTGTCAAACGGAGCAGGAAGGAGCGAAATTAAAGGGTAATAATACCATTCCTAAGCGTAATAAATTTGATACGCTAACTGAAGAAAAGGAACCCTTGCTGAATATTAGTGATCATATTGAGAATGGGCTGGATATTGATTCTAAGAGTTTGGGCCCAATGGGAAGTGAGGAGTTCAAGTCATCAAGCTTTAATAAGCCATATGAAGGCCCATTTTCCAATGCAGTTGACTCAGACCGAATATTTGATGGGATTAAAAATAAAAGATGAATCCATAATTAACAATAGTTAAAAGTTAATTTGAGAATATCATTAGCCTTATAAAACCTAAAATTGAAAAGAATAGCAATGTCCCAAGATTATGTAGTAATTAATTCAATAAAAAAATATATGTAACTAGAATATCATTGCCTAATCGATGGCATCTTTTTGTATTATGAGTGATAATTATTTTTTTCCTCAAAATGGATGACAATGATAATAAAATATTCGGTCTGTTAAAATTAATTCAAAAATTCTAATTTTCTAATTTTTAATTTTACCTAAATGTTACTCATACGAAAAATAATAATGTACCCAATACTAATTTACTAGCTATTATTTTTATCTCCAAAATGTTTACATTAATTGGGGAAAAATATTGACATAAGTTGGATTTTATTTAGGAGAATTGCATTAATTAGATTTGTAATAAAAGTTTTATCAACATAACAAAAATTGCCAAGGAAAAAAAACCCAAGACCCAAGTCTTTTTTTATTGGTAATTTAAATAATATGATTAAAAATACAACAAAAATAAATAAATTATAAAAAATAACAAAAAATAAAAAGAATTCAATCTGAACCAACCCGTATTACAGAACAACTTAATGCTAAAGGGGAAAAAAAAGATAATAAAAAACCTCAGTTAAATCAGGTTAAAACACTAACTTCGCGACCATGGATATAAAATTGGGATAATCACATAAAAAATATGGAAAAAAAAGTATGAATACCAATTTCTAATAAATCAAATAAGAACATGATAATTACATAAAAAGAAAGGTGAAGCTCATCTTTAGCAAATAAAATGTTGAAAGACAAAAATTATACACACACATAAAATTAAACCAACTTAGGTTAAGATGTAAAATATTTGACCCAGTCGTGATACTAGAATGGACGCGATCAAAAGAAAATTCAATAAAATCTTGAAAGCCTAATTATCAAATAATTTAATGTTGAAGGAAAAAAATAAATTTAATTTAAAAAAACAATAAAAAAATATATGAATCAACTCAGTTTAATCCGCAAATCCCACTACTATGAAAATCATGAAATTGGAGAATGAACTAAAATATAAGCACACAATAATCTAATTCTCTTTTTATTTATCAATGAGATTAAAGTGGAGAAATACCAGCACACCATTTCTCAGTTATTATTTGCGTCATTATTTGTTAAAATATATAGCAGATAAATGATGTGAAAAATGTAGTCGATAAGTTAGTTTATGGAGTTGGCTCATAAAGTCAAGTAGGTACAAACATCAAATTGCTAGTACTTTTAAAAAGTAGAGGAGACCTTTCTAAGATCCATGAGATTTGACTATGAAGTCACGAGAGACATATTTTAAAGATCTACTTCTAATGTTTTCGATAGCCATTTAAATAAATATAATTTAGAGGTTGCAGATTTACCCCAAATTCTTTTATATTGTTTCTTGTTTTTTTAGTACTTATTGTATTATTTTATTTATTCACCAATTGTTTAACAATTTTTTATATTTTTATTTTCAGTTCTTCAAATTACACACGAAGGTTTTCTAATTATAAAACTAGCTAGAAGCTTTAGGAGAATTGGATTGGGGCTTTTTTTTTATTTGTTAGAATTATTATTGATGCCAAGCTGCCCAAGTTTGAACACATGCCATATACCGTGTCCTACCCACCAAAACAAATGCGAAAAGAGAGACAGATTTTTCTTCCACTAAAAGACAAAAAATGAGGGTGACATATGCGTCGACATCTTATCAGATATATTTCACATGATTTAATTTACTTCCTTTTTCCTTTTATTTTTCTGTCTTTCTTCCTTCTTCTTTTTTTTAAAAATAAAATAAAAATATTCTTATAAATTATAACCATGTAAAGAAAATATGAATTGAGTTTAATGTAGATATTGGAATGTCAACTTTCAACCGTGACTTCAAAAGGTCAACTGCTCAATTTTGGTGGCCTAAGTGAAGATTAGTCAAAATTTAATTTTTTAAGAAATTAATTTGTTTTTTATGTTTTTAAATTATCTTTAATTTACTAATATTAAAAATAAATTTTAAAAAATAAAAATATATATTATTTTAATATAATTCTAAGTAACATATATTTTAAAAAATAATTATTACCATGCGCTAAAACACCCTTTAAATTTTACCATACAAATCCTCAGCTATTTTTATTTTATTGATTTATAAATGATGGTATAGGTTCTCTCTCTACCGTCCTACAAGGTGGGATTATCAATCCCAGTTGGAATATAAAATAATTTATGGATAATATCAGAAAATTGTTTAATATATTCTTTTATATATATATAAATAAAAGATCAAACTACCGTCAATTTTCATTGAAAATTCCGAAATATTAAATCTCGAGGCGTTTCCCTAAAGACCTCACCCATCAATTTAAATGCTAACATCCTCATCTATGTTTTTTTTTTTTTTTTGGGCAAGAAAACGGTAATTTTAGTGAGAAAATAATAAAAAAAAATGGCTAATTAACCTGCTACGCTCGTTAAAGAATTAAATAAAAGAAATAAAGAGGGCAAGATTGGCATACATTAATGTGGCCTCAGTACATTTAGGAGATGACAAACAATTTAAAGAACCAATAAAGATAAAGCTCGAACAAAGAACATATACCAAACCCTTAACTTGGAGAAAGTTCTCAAGCCTTTAATAGAATATCTGCTTTATCTTCAATTTAATAATTTACAAGGATAATAATCCATCAGTAATTCAGTTAACCAACGAATTTGCAGCCTCTCGAGTCCCTGTTTCATTGTGAAGTTTCATAAATGTACCTTCTTTTGCTTGCAACACCGAGGGTTTACTTTTAGGCTGTGTTTGGTTAATATTCTATGATAAAATAAATAGATGTAAATTAAATAAGAAAGATATGTCATGTTTGTTATGTTTGTTTTATCATTGAGTCATGATCTAGTTGAGCTACCCTTCTCTTTCTTCTATTTCTCTCCTTTATTTTACATGTGTATAGGTTATGATTTCAGATATAAGTATCCAATGGAGATTACCACGAAAAAAGAAAAAAAAAATTACATAAGTTATTCTCCAAATATTTTATAGATATTTTTCAAGATTATATATTCTCAAATTTTGAAAGGGAGAAGGGAGTTGATCTGAACAGCAGTATATTTATTATCTTTTTTCTATACATAAAAAAAACACATATTTCATCCTCTTGATTTTTTGCATGCTTGTCACTCGATCAAACAAATTCAAACACTAACTTAAGCATCGAAATATACTTTATTCCTCGAGGGACTTGTTTTGCAAAATTAACATAGGCCTGGAACTCATAAGCCAGGACCTCCACCAAGCCATTAATCTCCAATTAAAACATCTAGAAGAAGCAATAAGAGGCACATTCATGTTCATTTGGCATTTTTTGAATTCATGACCACACCTCTTATAAAGACACATATCAATGTCTTGGGAAAAGACTTCCTATAATATCCATATCCAATAAAAAATGGTTTAAACATGAGAAATGTTACTAAGTTTTTTTTTTTCACCATGATCATGGACACGGACACGATACATAAAAGTGTCATGCACTCACAAAAACAATAGAAATATTGATCTTCAAATGGTACCTTCAAGAATTTATGAAGGAGGAGATACAACATGAACAAACATGAAACAATCATTGTGGTGTAGTGCCTCGGATAAGATAAATATCAGAAATTGTATCTCCATCATCTTTTGAATTTTTAATACACACATACATAGTGCATATCTATGTCTGCAAACATGAAGGGCCTTTATGAAGTTTTCATGGAAAAGTCTCCATTTATCTCCAGGTTTCTATGACCAAGCCACCTCCAGATCCCATGATCACTTGTCTATAAAAGATCATGGATCTTTCTCCATTAAATATTGACAAAAACATCTAATGAATTTATCAAAAATGGCAAACATTTTAACACATGCAACATTTTTGTACAAGGATGACAGAGGTAAATTTTTACAATATAAGTGTTTTTTCTCATTTTTAGTTAATTAAAGTATTCCAAACATGTATGTTTACAAGAATTGAAGGGGAAATGATAATATTAAAACTAACCGAGCTTCAGTTCAAGCTTGGTTGGGTCATGGCCCAACCGAGCGACCTTTTTCTCTTTTTTATTTCTCTTTTTTAGTTTACAAATGTACAATCTACAACTTCAAATATAAATACCCAATGGAAATTACCATGAAAAAAATCCGCCACCTTTCATGGTAATTTATTCTCCTGATTTTTTGCATGGTTATTAGTTGATCAAACAAATTTAAAAACTCAATTAATTATCCGATAGCACCTTATTCCACAATCAATTTGTTTTGCAGGATCAACGAAGGCATCATATAAGAGAACCATGTTCGCCATCTTTTTCTACAGATTAAATGTAATGATCTTGCAAGCTCATTCACATGGATATAACCTCACTTCTTCGAATCACGACTGTTCTCCAACATTCTTGCTTTGGGAGGTAGATAGTCTAACAACCATTTAAAGGTTCCATATCCTGTATACATCTTCTTATGTTACATACCCAAGTCTACTCTCATGATATATATTTTTTTTTGTATTTTTTTTTATAGTAATTTCATATGCCACGCGCGCACCCACACATCTGTGTGTGTGGGTGTGTGAATTAGTTTTATAGTTTTAAAGGTTCCCTACCTCAAGAATAGGTAATAAGACAACCACCATCCCACAGACGAGAAAAACTGCTAATTCACAAGCCAAAAAGAAATAATAATAATTCAATGTTACTAATGATTGTTAGGTGGTGTTTAGCAATGGCTGATCAGGTGATTACTGTTAAACATTCAACTCTTGTTTGGTTAAATTAATAGGGTTAGGGCAAGTTGTAAAAAAAAAATGCCTGGAGATATATTTTACTTTGTAGTTATCTCAATAAAAGGATTTCATTTTTTTTCTTTTTTATTTGAATTAATGTTCAAAATACTCAAAGACAATTAATCAACATATATTATATATATCCTGTTTATATTCTCACATCTTTCTCAACCTTACCATGTAAGTGAAGATCATTCGTAATGAATAAACTAATATCACTAATCATTTAATAGGTCGTCCAGTGATAAGAATTTATGATTAAAAAGTTTGTTTCTTCTATGATCTCAGGTTCGAGCCATGTATTTGCTAATATTATGGTTACTGGAAACTTATATGGTCGATAACTTCAGGGCCCGTGAGATTAGTCGAAATACGTACAAGATAGTCCGGACACCCATGTTAATAATAATAATAAAAAACTAATAGGACTAATATAACATGATATATTAGTAGTTGATTTTTTTTTAAAAAAAATGATAGTGCATGGAGATATGGTTCGATCTTCTGTATTAATTAATTAATAAATGAAAAACGATCACAAATGCTTCATCACATCGTTTTCAGCTTTACAACGACGTACATTTCCCAAATTGTCATTTTTCCCCTTCAAAATCTGGATGATCAACGTGATTAAGACTTTGTCATTGCTTTATCACACATAGTGTCCGCTTGATGCTCTTTTCTTCTTATCATCACTACCTGTCTTTATAAACTAGTTGGGTGTTTTTTCAGGTAAAAATAATTTAAAAATCATTTTTAAAAAATAAAAAATAGCCCAATGTTAAACATGCATAAAAGAGATATTCAAAATAGGAAAATACACAGAAATTTTATCTTGTAAGAAAAAGAAAAAAGTAGAAGAGCCAACAAATAAAATCCAAGTAAAATTCTATTTCTTGCTTACAATTCAAAAAAACCTTTCTTTCCTTCTTTCCTTTTTCACACCCTAATTAATTACTAATTCTTATATCAACAAATTAATATGACATTTTTCTAAAGGTGACAGAAGCATTAGATTCGAAGGTATAATGGAATGAATTCAAAGCAATGAATCCGCCATTAATGGGAATTATTTTTTCCTCTATGTGATGTGCAAGACATGGCATGATTCTCTCATGGATCACTGCACGATTTATAAAATGCCGGTTTCAGGGTCAAAGCTTCTGAGGCCAGGCCAGAAAGAATGGCTGCTAGTGATTGATTACTAACCAAACCACTACTTGACAGCCACAAAATTTATAATATATTAATTAATTAATTAATCAAGTAAGTATAAGTTAAAACGTGCGGAGAAAACATTTTTCCCCGCACCCATGAGCACTTTTGATTACAATAGAAATCCAAAGTTTTTTTTTTTTCTTATTTTTTCATTTAGTTATTGATTTTTTTTTAATTTAATTCTTATATGATGTGTTTATATGAATTTAGAGTTGATAATTTATTTTAATTTATATTTTATATGGTTATCACAATATCAAAAAAATATCTCAGCATCAAGTTAGTATCATAAAAATATTTCAGTATCGAGGTATGATCTATTTTTTAAAAATTTTAGTTAAATAAAAAATAATTTTTAAAAAAACTAGGTTATTAAATTTTATGGAGTTAATGACTAAATTTGCGAATTTAACGAGGTAACTCTGGTTGTTCCGGTTCACGAATTTAGTGGAATTTTTTTTTAATTGAACTCAATTATGTGATCATTTTTTTTATATCATATAGTTAAGAAAATGGTTTAGAAAAAAAAATATTTTATTAAATTTTAGAAAGTTCATGGACCTATTGGCAAGTATGGTCAATTTAACTTTTTTTTAAATTTATTCTTTTTAATTTCATCTTTCGATATTGAGTTGATTGAGAATGAAATTTCACAATTTATTTCATTTTGCTTTCTATAAGGTTATTATAGTCTTAAAAAATCTCAATATTAGTTTGACGCTCGATTTTGCGATCATCTATTTTTGTTATCATATAGTTGAATAAATACTAGTTTAGAAGAAAAAAAGTTATTAATCCCAATACAGTTCATTATCCGGTTTGAAGGTTCGATATCTTTGAACCCATTAAATTAAATGATTTATTTTGGATCAGCTCTCATACGGTTTAATTCGAAACTCGAGCTAGACAAGGAGCCGATCGAGTTAACAAGTTTCAAGATCAAACCACTTGATTGAATTTAATGATACTATAAAAAAAATAAAATCTCTACACTCTTAATATATTTTTTTAAATTAAAAAAAGAGAGAATAATCTGAGTAACGAAATGCAGACAAATATATATATATATAAACATGGAATGTTGACAAAATGAATGAATGATATGCTCATCATTAAAAATATGATTAATTTATATTGTTGATTAATTTGAGAAAGATTTGGGCCACTTTAATGGACCGTCTAGGCTCTAATAATTCATACTGAGGTTCCTGTGATAGTTCTTGAAGAAGTAAAAAATGTGATTTTTTTTTTTACTTCTTCCTGATGGTGCTCATCGATAAATGAAAGGATTAATACATTAATTACTTCTTGATTCTTGGCTTTCCAAGTTCCAATTGTACCTCAAACTTCACTCATAGAATCATGATCCAACGTGAAAAAGAAAACATATCCATCTCATCTATTTATTTATTTATTTATGAAAATACTTCATATCTTTAATTTGCAATTTTATTTTAGTTTTGGAATATTCTATATTAAGAGCTACAATCTTAATTAAGGCATCCATATCAAAGAGTTACGATATCTATAAAAGAATAAAACTACGAAAATATATCCATATCATTTTTTTAATTATGAAAATACTCCATATCTTTAATAATATTCTTATTATTTTGCAAATATTTCAGGAATCAAAGAAGATCTTATATATATATATATATAAATTCCATGTATACAAACGTTAGTGAGGTGCAAAAATAATATATTAGTGATAAAATAAGATATTTTTATGAATAAAAAAAAACACCCACACATAATAATTTCTTCAATGAAATTCATCCATCCATGCATCCACACAAATATACTAAGTCCTTGTATATCCTCCTCGACGCATAAGTCCTCACACATTCAAAGCTATTCCCCATTTCCAAAAAAAAAAAGAAGGTTTTTTCTTTATTCTTTCCTCCATTTTCCAGTTACGTAAATATCCTTAAATAACCCTACAGAAAACGCTAGTGAAAATGGGATGGCACATGGAAATACAAGCAAGGAGCCAATCAAAATCCAAATCTATCCATTATTATTTATTAAATATTTAATAGTCATCGATAAAGAAAAAAAAAAACCACTTCTCATCACTCCGGCACCTCCTCTCCTGGTTCATTGATTTCAGAGTTTAAAACCTATTTCCGTGGACCCACACCACATACTTTTATTTATTTATTTATTTTTACTCCTATACACTTATTACATGCGTACAAATCCCTCCCCAGCTATACTTCCCTCTGGAGGCCTCTCTCCCTCTCTCTCTCTCTGATTTCTTTTCTTTCTTTTGAAGCCATATTTCCAGTCGCCTCTCCTTTACAATAACTCCAAAATCCTTTTCTCTCTCTCTCTCCCCCTGAAGGAATTAATAAAGGGATGAAGGTGGTGTTTTAGAGAAGGAGAAAATATGGGTTCTTGTGCTTCAGTTCATAACGCTACTGCACCGGAGTCAGCCATGAAACTAGGAGTGTCATTTAGCTCTAAAAAAGACAAGCTTGTGATTCCAAAGTCACCAATCAATGATAATAAACAGTCCACTGCAAACCCTCTAATCAAGACTTTTGGAGATTTTGGTATGCTTCTTTTCTATGATTTTTCCCAAATCTTTGGTTTATCTGTACCAGTTGTGAACTGGGTTGCTGTTTTTTTTTAGTAACGTCTAGATGATAAAAGTACTGTTTTTTTAAGCTCTTTTTTTTTTTTGGTGATAGTGCGATCTGAAATGAGTGGTGGTGGGGCTTGTAGAGTTAATCTAGATATATGACCATAGACTTTGAAGATGTCAGAAAGTACAAAAAAGTTTTTATGTTTTTTTTTCCTAGCTGTAATTGTTTGTGACATCTTTCAAGATTGTGCCTTTTTTTTGGTGGTTTTGTTGTTTGTAGTATGCGTAGGATTGTCTGTGTGTTTCATTATATGGTTGAAGATTTTGGTTTATTTATTTAAAGGGAGGTGTATTGTGTTCTCTGTTGCTGTATTGGTTCTGGTGATTTATCTTGATGGGTTTTATTTTCTCATGTAAAAGAAGATAGGTGCTTTGGGACTAATCTAAGATGATCATAGAAAGGAATGAAGCTATGGTTACTAGATTGGATTGCATAAAAATTGAAGTTTATATGACTGCAGGGTGTTATGGCCTAATTAAGTTTTTTTTATTATTATTAAAATAGAAGTTCCATTCTGTTGAATTTTCAAAATGGAGTGCATTAGCTGGTAGCCTGCAATAATGGAAATGGTGTGTTTTATGCAAGGAATTTATATTATTAGTGATATTTGTTCAGTCTGGAGGATAAAAGCTGAGGTTCTCCATGAGGAGATTTTTTTATTCCTTATTGGTTATAACAAGAGGAACGGCGGAGTACGAGTAAGATTAATTTCCTTGCTTAAATCTGGTGATATATTAATGTTTTAATTATTAGTGCCCTTTGAGGTAAGTTATCCCAGTGAGAAATCATTTTTAGGCAGATGAGTTTTTATCAATAACATATTTAATATATTTGACTTATTTTTTAGTATTGCCATGGCATCTTGAAACTATGCAGTTTGGTGGGACCATTTTTAATCACTACTTTGAAATCTTTGTATCGTGTGGAAGATGGTAAAGAATTTTCTGAAAGGTTTGGAGTGTGAATGGATGTCACAATCGGTTCGAGGTGTTAGTTTTGTTATAAATGCCACTGCTGATATCTTAAAATCAGATAAAATAATTTTAGGGAAACTGAGGCTGGTAGGGAATTGTACAGGAACACCAAGAAAGATGTAAATTGAGATAAACAGAATTTGATTTGGTTCAAGTGCTCTTCAATAGTGGTTGTGTTGCTGATTAGTTGAGCTCTGTGTGTTTTGTCTTCACCAGCTGGAGGCCTGGTAATGTTTTGGTAAAACTGTCTGTCCTATGTTGGTTATTTATGGGTCTACAAGTTCGTCTTCTATGGAAGTGTGACATTATTGGATGTTAGATAAATAATTGGTTCTGTGGTGGACTACTTTCATAAATTATTGATAAGCATTACAGATCTAAGAATGATACAATTATGTTATTCTAATTTAATTGCAAGTTCCAGTGCCTTCCTGACAGTTGAAGTTGGTGCATGTTCATTGTACTTCGCAGGTAGTAAAGAAGAAACATTTTTTGATTCTCGAGCCTGGTTAGACTCGGACTGTGAAGATGATTTCTACAGTGTGAATGGAGGTAAGACTTAATTTTCTTTGGGTTTTCTTGCATGTCTTGTAGATACATTACGGCCTTATATTGCAATTTGAACTATCCGAGTAGCTTTACTGCTAAGTAGTTGGTTCGTAGGCTCTGTAACTGATTGCATAGATATGAAACACCACCAATCAGGATTTTTAATGTTGTCTATTGTTAAGTAGGCAATTCTGCTCCACTCTTTCATTTCATTTACTTTGAAACGCTACCAATTCTTGATGGTATCTATGTTAGATGTGCAGAAATGGTTGCCGGTGTTAACTCCGTGATTTTTTGTCATTGCAGATTTTACTCCTTCCCGTGGCAATACCCCAGTCCACCATAATTTCTCTGCTGGGACCCCGCAAGCCAACAAAAACCCTTTGGAGGGCAGGCCTCCTGGTTCTGAACTCGAACCATCTCCAACTGGGAAGAAGAGATTATCTGAACTTTTCAAAGATAGGATTAGAGAAGACCGAGATGTAGATGACCTACAAACTTCAGGCTCAGGCGACCAAAACATTGCCAATGGGAAGATGGAAGTCAAGCAAACCATACTCGACGTCCTTCCCAAATCTGCCAATGCTACCCCCTATCTCTCTGGAACTAATTCTGTCTGTAGTAGTGAAAGGACTGCTAATGGAGATGCCCTAATTGAGAAGGAGAAATCATTTAAATCTAGTCCATGTTGCATCCCGAGCTTGATTTTTTGCCGTAGTTTTAGTGAAAGAAAGAAGAAAAGCCAAGCCATAGCTGTATGATAAAACTTAGTTTCCAGCGTGCCTATTATGTTGTATATGGGGAAAGCCAGTATCTGAAATATCTGGAGGTCACAAGTTTTGTGGTTAAAAAAGAAAAAGGGGCCATAAGCTATAACTGCCCAACTTCAATATTATTGTATTGCTTAGAGGGCAGCTTTGTTTCATCGACCAAGGACATGTATAAAGCAACAGCAGAGATTGTGTATTATCTGAGACTCTTTTATTTTACTCTCAATCAAAATAATATGAAGTTAGTCTTCAAGTTCTTAAGAATCTGATGTATCTCCATAGGGAATCTAGTGGTGGGTAGATATTATCTCTAAATATCCTTGCTTTGCCACTGTATCATGTGTCATCTGCATGCTCATTTCCATAAGCTAGCAGTTGCACATTTTGATCGTTCACATTTTCTTATTTCGCGCATGCTTGAAGGGATGCCTCCATGAAGATTGTCCTGGAGTAAGGGTGTGTTTAGGAGCAGATGGGATCCTTTCTCCTGTCCCATACGCATACGGAAGAGTGAAGTTGCCTGTGCTGTCGAGACTGAGAACAGTCCAAGAACCAAGATCAAAGGACATGCTTGACCCGATCAATCCAAGCTTTGACTCTCCAAAAATGATTAGTTTTTCTTCTACTTTTCAAAAAACGCTGAATTGTCTGGCACAATCAATGGTGCACGAGAAACTGTATTCCAATTAATAACCATGAACAATGCATGCATCCATGCATGAACAAGTTCAAAATGCAAACCGTAGGTGACAGGAGACATGCGGAATACACAACATGCTGCTACAAGAGAATAGGTTTTGCTTTCTTTCTCGGGGGTTCTTAATTTTCTTATAGCGTAATGAAATTTGATGTGATTTTATTTCGGTCAAAGAGATCGTAAGAATGCAGTGGGTAGATGAACGCTCAAGAGATGAAGTCAAAGTTAGGCAAGGGGATGCGATGATTGAGCACAAAAAATAATTTGATCTTCAGCTATTAGGTAGTGGAAGGCCAGAAATTTCAATCCTGGGAAGGCATATAAGTGAATGGTGATTGGTTTGGGATCAAGTTGCAAAAAGGATTGATAGCCACCTTGCTGTAATGTGTCTCCTTCGTCATTTTGGCTCATTATGGTACGCGTACAGATCTCCTTCCATTTGAAAGACCGAATTGCCTCAATTATAACGAGGGCTTGTGTTTTTTTATTCCAGTAGTCAAAGGTTTTGGTGTGATTTCTATACCACTTATTTTGTGGGTTGTATTTGATTAATATTTTATTATAAGAGTGTGTTGGCAGCATGGTAGCGGTTACTTTTCAAATAACTTTTCATGCTGAAATGCATGCAAATGATGTTTTTTTATTTTTAAAAATTATTTTTGACATCAGCACATCAAAACGATCCAAAACATACAAATCATATTAAATTTTAATAAAAAAAATTTGAATTTTTTGGGAACACGGTATGCACTGCGTTCCCAACCAGTTTCTAAAATAAAAATGTAAAAAAAATTAATATATTTGATTGAAGAGAGAAGATAAAATTATATTTTTAGATAATTATAAATGAATTTTTATCTTCTAAAAACAAAAACAACAATATATATATATATATATATATATATATATATATATATATTTTATTTTAAAAAAGTGATTAAACACTATTAATTAATTTGAACCATTGTTTATACCTAACCTTAATAATTTGATATGTTGAACAAATACGGTTTTGTTGTGACGTGGACCAATGCCATGAGTTGTTTCGGATAAGAACGAGCTAAAATAGATGAGAGCAAGTAGAAGATTGACATTTACATTCTCCTTTTTTTTTTATTTTTTTTTTATAGTTTGGTTAGGACTTGGGATTATTATCGAAACTAGAAGTATGAAAGAATTCTTGATAGTCTGGGATTAGATAGGTGGCACACATTTCGTCTCGAGCTACTAGTGTGTTTTTAAGAAGAAAACAAATCAATAACTCGAGTCATATATCTCACTAAATTTAATAAAATGATCTCATTTAATTATATAATAAAAAAATAATAATATTAAATGAACCAAATTTTAAAAAAATAATAATAATAATGATGACGACTAGAAAAAAATGCCTATAAAAAAAATTACAAAATTAAATTTCAAAATAACTCAATGTTAAAGCATGAAATTGAAAAAAACAAATAAAAAAATGACTAAACAAAGCGTTGCAAGTTAACTCGAGCTAATACGACAAACTCGCAACTTAAATCGTGAGGTCAGATTAACCTTATAAAAAACAAATTAAAAAAATATAACAATGATCAATTCCCAACAATTCAAATAAAAATGGATAAAATTTAAAAAAAAATCAACAAAAAGACTGATGAAATTCTTGACTCGACTTTGTGCTTTTTTAAACTATATTTTATTTAATAATACAGAAAAATAAATACTTAAAAAACTGATATTACCAGAATGTTTTATGAATTGCAAGCACTGTTTTATAACCAAAAATCTATTACGTTCTTAAAAGCAAATCTTAAATGAAACAATTAAACAAAGTCTCTTATATATATATATATATTAAAAAATTATTGATAAATGTGATAAAAAATCTTAAAAATATAAAATTTATGTTAATTAAATATTCATGAGTTTTTCTTCCTATTAGACACATAATAATTGAATAATAAAAATAAAAAATTAATTCATACGTACAGTCTGGGTGGCAAAAAAACAGAAGGAAATGAGCCAATGTATTATTTAATGAATTTGAAATTATATGAAAACCTTTTGCACTCTTGACTAAGGCTTGGTTTGGTAATTAATGACGTTTCAATCTCATTAAAAGCATAAAAAAAAGATAGGGGTACACGTTAGCTTCCTAAAATAGAATTAACCATAAAAAATGTAAAAAACATAAAGTTTATAAAAAAAATAAAAAATGAATGAACCATGAAGAAAAAAAAAAAAAAAAAAGAGGAAAAACCTTACCGAACCTGCACCATGCATTGAAGCCAAAGAAAATTCCTCCATCTCCCTCTCAGTCACGTGGAATTGTGGTTCCTTTACAACAAATATTATTTATAAATAAATCATTTGAACCTTAAATAAAAAATTTGAAAGGATGCCCTCAACAAGAATCGCACAAGAGCCGTCCGAACCGAGAAAAACTTGTCGACGTACTTGGTGTTTAATTACGCCCAATTTATTTTATAACCGCATCGTTTATTTTTGAAAAGAAAAAAAAAATATATATAGGCCAAGTGTCTCCTACTACAACACGATACATTGTCTGAAATTTATAATTCCGCCACCAGTTTTTGAATTGTTTTTACTCAAAAATACTTAGAAAACATCATATAAACTCATTTCTAATTGAAAATTACCTAAAAAATCAGTGTAAATTAAAATAAAAAATCAATTCAATTCCCCAAAGTTTACGAGGCAAGATATATTTTACTAGACAACTAAATAATACCTTAATGGAATTTATTTTTTTTTGGTTGAGAGGAGCCTATTAACATCAAAAATGATTTTTTTTATAGTCATAATCGGTGTTAACTAATTACTTTTTCTATTCTTATTAGAATACGGTGGCTTTCTTTTTTATTTTTTATATAAGGAACTAAAAGTAAAGAAAATAAACTCTTAGACCAAATTGAACTTTGCTTCAGAATATTAGATTGATCATTATGTTTTTTTTTTGTCTTAAACACTTTGGTCCCTTGTCTTTAAATTTGTCTTTTGTTACTAATATTTGACAAATTCATCATCAATTTAGGTTTAGAAATATAAAATAATAAAAAAAATGTGCTACAGTGATTGTCCTAGATGTTTTAGTATATGTTATAATTATAATAGAATATATTAGATACCAAAATTAAGAGTCCTAACCTAGTAGAGAAGTAGTTTACATTATAATTGTAAAACTAGCGGGTTGACTTGAAAAGAATCGTCTTTCTCAGTAATGAATTGGATGCCAGATTTAGATTCTAGAAGGCTACAACTATTGTCTTAACCATATTCTATCTTTGTTTATCCATTCTCATGTGAGCTTTTATTTCTTTTTTTATATATATATATAGAAAAATATTAGGCCCGACAGATTTATTATACTGGTATATCATCTTTAAGAATTTATACGCGGGAAATAAAGGAGAAGTGAAAAAGACAAGCTTAGTCTTATATTTAATGGTTCTATAGAAAAGAAATACGATATTCAAATTTATTAGCATGATACACTACCACAAAAATTGTCTAATACCAATTGATTACTGAAGCAATATTTTCCATTGGTAGTTCCAATGATTATACCAACCGAATATTTCAGTTGAAAATTCCCTATATTATAATATATAGTAATGAAATTATTTTCATCAATAAATATCAACATAATAAAATAATTAAAAAATAAAAGGAATTTTTGTTGGTGACTTTGTCGCCAAAACTACATGTCATTAGTAATCAACAGAATTACCAAGAATATATTTCACCAGTAAATCTAAAAATGTTTTAAGCTTTCAAATCCCCGAATAAAAATTACAGCTTATCCTTTCTATTTTAGC
>Ga0307517_10004420_pt1 | contig 21593 bp, 18 predicted proteins | sample 23_EM_MG_FD_194515 | JGI IMG/M metagenome (GOLD analysis project Ga0307517, IMG submission 194515) | Populus trichocarpa ectomycorrhiza microbial communities from riparian zone in the Pacific Northwest, United States - 23_EM | ecosystem: Host-associated > Plants > Roots > Unclassified | place... | reverse complement strand
ATCATGTAGGGTTATGACCGCTTCGGTAATTTCATAAATTAAATTAAAAAGAGAGAGAAAAGTTGTTGGCACGTGCAATGCACATGCTAGAATGTGGGAGGCGCCCATGTTCTTTTTTGTGGCGTGGGTGGTGCCTCCTAGTGGCCAAAAAAGCCAATCATCGTCTTGTCTGGTAGAGTATGTGGAGGCACATCCATGAGGGCGGCACACGAAAGCCATATCGCTGTGGTTAAGTGGTTACTAGATTTTTTTCTGCCCCCTCTTTTTCTCTCCCTTCCCCTTGGAAAACGAGCTAGCCTAACCAAAACTAAGAGTTTTCCTCCATTTTCTTTTTATTTCAATTGTGACCCTCATTTTTTTTATTGCTCTTTATTTGTTTTGATTTTTTTTATTAACTTTTTTCAATTTCATCCCTTAGCACTGTATCCTATTTGGTATATATATCAAATTTGATCCTTAGTTTTTTTATTGTTATTTTTAAAAGAGTTTTTTTTCAATATTATCCCTTATGATTTTATTTAATTTAATTTTATGTGAGATTTAACCTTTATTCTTTTAATTGTTTTTAAAAAATTGATTTTTTTTTCAATTTCACCCTTCAATATTTGATTTGTTTAGAATTGAGTTTCATTAATTGTTTTTTTGTGTACGATCCTAATCTCATAACCTAAGTTACGAGTAAGAAATTTTAACCCGGATCGATATTGATCTTTTTTTTTCACTGATTTTATTTTTTGATTTCACTATTGAACATTAGATTTATTAAATATTAAGCATCTTTAAATTTTTTTGTTTTGCTTTCCATGATTATATATCGGCCTCACGGTTTAGGTCACACATTTTTCATACTAGCTCGGATTGGCTCGTTTTTTTTATATCATTTTATTATTATTTTATGTCAAATTTATTCCTCGTTATTTTAATATTTTTTTAATCATTTTTAAATTTGATTTTATTTCTTGGTCTTTAACCTTCAGCATTGGATTGTTGAGGATTGAGTTTTGTTATTTTTTTCAATGCGATCATCCTTGTCTTATAACTCGGGTCACAAGTATGAGAAGTGAGCTTGAGTGGACACCAGTCTTCTTTTTTAATTTTTTTCTACACCTATTTTCTTTCTTTATTTCTTCCTTTGACTTTGAATTTCTTAAATATTGATTTTTTTATATGCTTTTTATGAGGATGTCCCGACCTCACGATCCGGGTTATTATACCAACTTGGATTGAGTCAGAGCCTTTTTTTCATTTTTCAATTTTTCTTTGCCTTTCACATTAAGGTTTATAACTGAATTCACAAAATTTTATTTTGCTTTAAAACATGTTGGCAATGCTTTAACATCATTTTTTAAGTTATGAAAGAAATCAATTTGGCCCGCAGCGAAACACTAACCTCCTATCTAGTACTATTGATTTTTTATATAGTAGTTTCAAATGGTCATGTTTCTCAAATTGTAGATATTTGTGTATGTGTGTTGTCTCATTAAAGCTTTAGTGAATGATGAAAATGTGTATCATTAGTAAGCTTAAGTTATCAAATAACTATCAAACTAGTTAATGTGACTTGTGCTTTATCACATGTCATATATTTTTATTTCCTATATAAACAAATTGTATATGCAAGATTTTTGGACGCATTTTTGTAATTAAAATTTTGTTAAGTGCAAATAAAAAACTTATGCATACATGTAATCAAACAAACAGAAAATTATGTGTGCTAATAAAAAAAAGCATTAACAATAGCTGAAAATAAAACTGGAGAAATCAAGAGATAAATATAGATCAAGATATTTAATCTCACAAAATATGACATTTACCCGGTTGTGTTTACTAAATTTTTTTTATTAAAATAATTTTTTATTCAATCAAATGATAATAGAAATAGACACACACATTAAATTGATTGAATAAAAGAGAAGAAAAAAGAATATTATGCAAGGTTGTACATATTAGAAATAATATCTAGAAATAAATAAAAATTTATTTTCAACAATCAAGTTCATAAAAAAATATAGAGGCGTGATATTAACTCAAACATAAATTTAAGAAAAGACATCTTAAAAAAAAGTATCAATAAAAAAAATAAAATTAGAAAATAATAATAATAATAATCGCAGTGTTGTGGTTTAACTTGTCAAACCTAGGATCCAGATCATGATATCAACTAGGTTAAATAACTTTTCTCTCTTAAATTTATACTTTCTCTCTCTTTATATATATTGAACAAACAATAAAAACCCAAAAAAGAGCTCAACATGCTCAGGTCATTCCAAGGAAAAGCCCAGGCACATGGGTGGGCCTTCAAGGTCAAACACCTTTTATTTTAGGGGCCAAAAAAGAGCTCAGCGCACCTAGGCTTAGTTTTTTTATTTTATTTTATTTTTTACAGGGGAGGATGACTTCTCATCCACTTTTTTTTTTGAAAAAAATACACATGCGACATGTTGATTGTGAGCCTAGATTCTGACCATCACTAACTAGGCTGAAAAATCGAGGCAACGCCTCTTTTGCTCAAAAAACCTATTTTTCAAATAATTTCAACTCAAAAATACCTTACTAACACTCTTGAAACACCCATAAACCAATTTATCAACTTAAAATATCCAAAAAATGTTCAAAAACTCGAAATCAAATCGGGTTAGATTTATCTTTCTCGACTTAGATTTGGCTTTTCAAACATTATTAAGGCTTTAAACAACTACTATCAAACCCTTCTCATCTCATGGAACTTGTGGACACTAAAAAAAAAATCCATTTTGGCTATTAGAAATACCTTAGTGATTTTCTTTCTTATCACCAGAATCCAGCGACCCCTCTCTCTCTCATCTCTCTAATTAGGTACTGAAAAATAATACAACTAAAGTTTTATACCAAAACTTATTTTAAAAAAATTAAATGGACCTAAATTGTATAATTTGTGTAATTTTTAAAATTTGAGGATCTAAGTGTATTTTTCCATGAAATTTTTGGCACGCCACCTATGTTTGATGTCTTTTTTCATTTCAGACCCTTTTCTTCCAATTCAACAATTGCCTATGAAATCAAAAGCAATTTGCCTTCAATAAGGATTAAATTGTCTAAAATAAAACTTTGAGGACCAGAATGAATTATAAAAAATACATAATATGTCCATAGTGTTTTGTTAGTATATGAAAATGCTATTTATAATGAAAAACCCGCACCCTTTAGTGTTTTAGATAATAAAACTTCTATCTGAAAAGGTAGTCTTTGTTTTGGATTTTCATCTAAACACGAAAATTACATTATGGTTTAAGATGTATACATGTTAAGATGTTAATATCACATTTGATAAGTGATGAATATTTTGGACTAGAGCCTTGAGATAGAGTAAAAAATGGTAATAAGTAAAATATTAAAGATATGTGGTAGGAGTTGATTGGGTCATGTTGGGGCAACTCCTACATGATTTAATTTTAATCTCAAGCTAGGTAAGGAGTCGAGTTGAGAGATTTCAAAGATGACCTGTTAGGATGAGTTTAATAGAAATTCCAAATTAAAAAAACTAAGAGCTATGGATAATTCACCGTAATAGAATAATTACCATTTTACCTTTTCAACAAAAAATCAATTAACTTGATATTGGGGGTAAAATAGATTTTTTCATAGGATCCATTAGTCATTATGAGATTGATTGGGGACAATTTGATTTTTTTTTTGTTTAATTGCATAGTATAATGACTTTACTTTTAAAAGTAAAAATTGTTAAACTTACATCTAGGGAATTTTTAGTATTCTAAAATTAGTTTTTTGTTTTTTTAATAAACAAGTTGACATGAGAGCGATTTGGTCTTTTGAAGGCACTTGTGACACATGCATTAGCGAGTAGGCAATGCATGCAGCGTCATCCCATGTCCAAACATTGTTTTTCAGAGCAATATTAAAAATGTCTTATCATGCTTTTTTTTGTGTGCAATGCATGTACACGATGGCGCGGTGGTTGAGCTCCGATAGACCCTTTTCTTCTCCTCCCTCTTTTCTCTCTCTTTCTATTACCAAACTATAAAAGTGTCATTTGATTTTTTTTTTAATTTCATCCTTATTCTTTTAATTTCTATTTTTTTATCATTTTTTGATTGATTTTTTTCTTTAATTTTTCCCATTGTCATTTGGTTTCATTTAATTTTTATATCAAATTTAGTCCTCATTCTTGTGATTGTTGTTTTTTTTCTCTTTTTCCTAATTGAATTTTGTCTTCAATTTCATCCTCCAACATTTGATTTCAAATTATCTTTATGTCAAATTTGATCCCCATTCTTTTAATTATTATATCTCTTCTTTTGGATATTGTTTATTGTATTTTTTTCAATCTCATCCCTTAATATTTTGATGATTTATAATTTTGCTTCGTTATTTTTTAGGGCTTGACTTCTATGGGTTAGTTCCAAGCTCATGATGAAGGTCAAATATTTTGAAGGTTAACACAAATTGATTTTGGTTTTTTTTTGTCTTTTTTAAATTAATTTTTTTTTCAATTTAGTCCTTCAATATTTGATTTATTAGGAATTTGTCTTTCTTTGTTTTTTAATTTTTTATGGGGTTATCCCAATCCTCTATCTATGGTTGCAATGTTAGCTAGTTAACTCAAGTTGACTCAGATTTTTTTTTGTTGCTTTTTTTAATTATTTTTTTAGTTTTGCCCTTTAACATTGGATTGTTTGATAATTGAACTTCATAGTTTTATTTAATATGCTTTCGACATGGTTACCCTAGTAAAATAACCAAATCATAGATTTGGCATGCTAACTCGAATATGCTCGAGTCAATTTTTTTATGCTTTTTTACATTGTCAAATTTGTTGTCACTTTATTTATTATCATTGCATTTTTTATTTATATTATTTAAATTAGCTGAGTTTATTAAACACAATCAAGTTAATGACCCGAGTCTCAATTTTTTTATGCTTTTTCAGGAACTCTTGCATCGTCTTAACATCTTTTTCTACATTTAGAAAAATTTAGGCCAACTTGCAATAGTCCTTTTTAAAGAGCAATTGATTTCAAATTCTTGTGAAAGGGTGAGATTAAAAAGGGAGGAATCGAAACGAAAAACACAACAAACATGGGTAGCGTACCACAAGTTTTTAAAAAATACACTTTGATCCTCCAACTTAAATAATCACGCAAATGATACAATTTCGGTCCCTCGAAATTGTTCCAATTCTATTTTAATACAAAATGTTTATTTTTTTATTTTTTGGTCCCTGGTTAAGAGAGGAGAGAATGAGAGGTCGCTGGATTCTAGTGGTAGAGAGAAACCTGTTGTTGGCATCGATTTAGGCCACCAAAATAGAGGATATTGGTGTTAAATTGTTCCATTTGATGAGGGGGGGTTCATATTAGGTGTTTTTGTACCTTAAAAGTTCATGAAAAAAAAAAACAGATTTGAGCTCGGGTTGATTTTTTATTCGGGTTGAGTTTGGTTTTTTGAGGCATGGACAAGTTTGTCATGGTTTCTAATGTGTTTTATAAGTGTTTTAGGTTAAAAACAGGTTGAAAAAGAGATTTTTGGGTCAAAAGAACATAGACCTCAATTTTCTGGCCACCACTGTGGCTAAAATCTAAGAAAAAACATGTGACGCGTCCGCTGTTTTGTTTTTAAAAGAGGCGAACGACATGTCATCTGCCCTAGGTGTAGATAAAAAAGGGGCCCAGTCGCACGAGCCTTTGGTGAAATGGGTCAAGCAGGGTTATTTGTTTTTTTCTTTGTATTTTATTCAAGCAATTTAATATGTTTGTCTATTTCTATTATGGTTTGATTAATTTGCAAACATGATCAAGTAAATATCCTATCTTTTGAGATTAAATATATTGATCTACATCTGTCTCACGGTTTTTAAAGTTTTGTTTTTAGGTGTCATTAATGATTTTTATTTATTTATTAGCGTCCATAATTCTTAGTTTATTTAATTATATATATGCATAAACTTTTTAAACAATAAAAATACATTAAAATAATCTACATATATAACTTTTTATAAAAAATAAAAATACTTAACCCGCGGCGAAAACATGTAACTAGTAATGATAAATTTCCTATAACGCGTGAGGAGATCAACAACATAGAACTCTATTAGATTTCTTCTCCATAATTGACTTGGCAGGGTACTTGATATTAAAATAAAAGATAAATAATCCAAGAAAAACAATAGCAAAATAAGTAGGTGGTAGGTGGTGTGATAAGACAAAACTAACGATTGAAGGTGAAGCTGTCCATTCATCAGCTCGACTACTCTGTCTGAACCCATTATTTAAAGGATACACAGTGACTCAAAGCACACGACCACGTTTAGCTATTTTAGTAAATATGAAACATAAACATCATTAGGGAGGTGGGAATGCGCTTCTTGCATGACCGCAAATAATTCCCATAAAAAAAAAAAGGATCTAAACTGATAAAAAAGGAAAAAAAGAAGGAAAGAAAGAAAGGTAAGGATAGCATGGATAGACGACCTAACAGCCAACCATAGCCGAACCGCCTCCCCCAGGAAAATTAATATTCAACCATGACACCAATCAAACCCTTCACCTACACACTTGCTGTCTCCATCAACGACTCTCTCTTCATTCTACCAACAAAAATGATATACTCAGATTAGTTATGGTCTTAAATATGAGAGAACAATTAAAAAAAACAAAAAAACAAAAGGCTCCCAAGGCTACATCACCACACACGAGCACGCGCGCATAGCTAAGAGGCTATTTGAGGTTGCGGTGCAATCCACGTTTGCTATTTGAAATTGTGGTGCAACCTATTTTTTATGAATTTTTGTTTTCGAATTGTTTTGATGTTAAAAATAATTTTAGTAGGAATGCATGTCTGCCGGGTTGCGTAGTTAAGATGGCAACCCATCCGAAGAGAATTTCTCATCCCATCCGAAGAGGACGTGTTTACTTTTTCCTCTCTTTTCTTTTAGGTTAACCGATGCTAGAGATTGAAAGGAAGTGAGAAGTAAAAAAAAAAAGTACTCTGCTTTCTTTCTCTTCTATTCAACGAGTGTTGTTAAAAACAGAAAAAAAACAAAACCCTTTACTAGATAAATAATAATCGGATTCAAGTAAAGATTGAAAAGTAAGATTGGTGAGTATTTTTGATGTTAATGACGTTGTAAGATTGGATCAGAAAGATATTAAGAAACTCAATGATCATTGAAAAGAAGGAGGAGGAGGGGTGGTAGATGGGAGCTAACATAAATAGAAGAGAAGGGATTATGGCATAGTGGGGGGAAGGGCAGGTGCCGCGTGCCCAGTAGCATTAAAAAAAGCCGTTGGAACTTATGAAGGCCTACCTCTCCAACTCATACCTACCCTCCTGCAAGCTTCCCCTTCCCCTGTTAATCAATTAATAAACTCATGCTATTTATATATATTTTTTTCTTATCAAAACACAAACAAAAACGTTGTATTTTTATTTATTTATTTCCAAGATTTGTCTGATGTCGCATAACTTAATATAAGATGACATTACATGTGCCGCGAATAGTAGCACAAAATCACATTCCTGCGTCGTGTCTCCCTCTCACTCCCCCCACATCTCTCTCTGCTTTCGTCCTCTCATTTAACGCTTGAATTGAGTTTCATTTCATCCCAGCTTCCAGGTTTGTTTCCGTTTTTCCTTACTTGGGTTACTTGTTTTTGGCTTGAAATGTCTACTTGGTGAGGTTTACTTGAAATACAATCATATCATGATCTCGTTCTATTTTGGTTTACAAGAAATGTCAACTTAGTGGGGTTTAATGGGTGGTTTTGTTTGATATGTGAATTTGGGGGCTCTAATTATCTACTTTTTGTGCGTTTAATGAGGTTTTTTTTTAAGCATCTTTTGTTTGTCATCATTGCTTCTAAGATCTTGTATCCGTGAATGTGATACTATGTACTATTAGGCCGTGTTTGGTTGCTTATAACTAGAATACGAACATGATGGGAACTAGGTCCAGTTTTACTTGCTTAGACATGAACAGGTGTTCATGCCGACACATAATGGAATGGAAGCATAGTCTTACTATAATCGGGCTGTTTAGTTCATGTGTTCATATTTATTTTCAAATTCACTGTTTTTTTTTTTTTTTCTCTTCTGATTTGTCAACTGTTGTTCATTCAATTTGAAGAGAGCCTAGAGTGAATTAATGTTTGAAGAGATTATACTATCAAGAAAGTTTTAGCTCAATTAAAATTTAAAGCTTGTTCAAGAATTAAAATGAAGTGAATAAGAGCAACTTTCTGTGATCGGACTATCAATCAATTCCACGAGCTACCGGTAACGTCATTTCTTCTATGCAGCATGTCAGAATCACTAAGGAGACCGCCTATAACCTTGGGTGTGGGGCGTGGAAATGGGTACATAAATGGGGTAGCTTCAATAAGGAGCCCCGCTACAATATCCCTAGTGGATCAATTCTGCCATGCCCTCGGAGGGAAGAAGCCAATCCATAGTATTTTAATTGCAAACAATGGAATGGCAGCTGTCAAGTTTATACGTAGCATTAGGACATGGGCTTATGAAACATTTGGTACTGATAAAGCTCTTCTGTTGGTGGCTATGGCTACTCCAGAAGACATGAGAATCAATGCAGAACATATTCGAATAGCTGATCAGTTTGTGGAAGTTCCTGGTGGGACAAACAATAATAACTATGCCAATGTACAGCTCATTGTAGAGGTGTGTACCCTGAACTCAATCCATTTTTGTGCATTCAAGTTATATTGTTGTTTTAGTTAAAAGTACAACAAAGCACATAAAGACAACTGAATTGGCGCTTTTCAGCAGAAATAGTTTTGTTCACAAGAAGTCTGAAATTACCGAAGTCTGATTTTAATTGGATAAAAAAGGTGAGGTTGGTTAGTAAATGAATTGTACAGTAAGGGTGAGTAATGAGGCATGTGAAATAGAATCTCTTGAAGTCCCTCTTCTTGAAGTATCTCAGAACATCAAGAAGATTAATTGGCAACTATGGCGTGTGCTGTTATTCGCACTTAGCTATGGTTTGTTCTATCAAATTCTTGTTGGTTTTAATAAAGAAATACGAGTTCTCATTCCCTTGTGGTTCTTTTTCCCAAATTGTAATTTGTGCTTGCCAGATGGCAGAGATAACACATGTTGATGCGGTTTGGCCTGGTTGGGGTCATGCTTCTGAGAACCCTGAGCTTCCAGATGCTCTGGATGCAAAGGGGATTGTATTTCTTGGCCCCCCATCTACATCAATGGCAGCACTGGGAGATAAGATTGGCTCATCTTTGATTGCTCAAGCAGCAGATGTTCCTACCCTACCATGGAGTGGTTCTCATGTAATTATCTCTCGCAAGACATGCTGTGTTTTTTTTTCAGGGTCATTCCACATCTAAGATACTTCAATTCTGTCTTGCAGGTGAAAATTTCTTCAGAAAGTTGCTTGGTTATCATCCCAGATGAGATATATAGGGAAGCATGTGTATATACAACTGAGGAAGCAATCGCTAGCTGTCAAGTTGTCGGTTACCCTGCAATGATAAAGGCATCATGGGGTGGTGGTGGTAAAGGCATAAGAAAGGTATGCTTCACACATGGCTGTATTGTGATTTCTGACAACGATTTACTTGTGGAATATTGCATTCTAACTTTCCCTGTGCGCCATTCATACTCCTCTATGGTTAGAAAGCAAGGCTGATCATATTACCTATAGGTCTCTTGGAATGGACACTGACAAGCGTTATTTATGTCGCCTACTGAACTAGCTCATATATTTTCTAGGTTCATAATGATGATGAAGTCAGAGCGTTGTTCAAGCAAGTTCAGGGTGAAGTCCCAGGTTCCCCAATATTTATAATGAAGGTTGCTTCTCAGGTCAGATTATCCACTGCCTTCTAATTTGAACATAGTCCTTTCATACTGTTATTAAAGGGATCTTATTCTGGTGAACAACTTTGAATTGTTTCTTAGAGTCGACATTTAGAAGTCCAGTTACTATGTGATGAGTATGGAAATGTAGCAGCTTTGCATAGCCGTGATTGCAGCATTCAGAGGCGGCACCAGAAAGTAAGTTCCTTTCTTAGAGCTAAGCTTAAATTTGGTTTAATAACTGTCTATTTGGTTTCTTATTTTTGTCTTCTTCATCATAATGTACAATGTATCAGCCTTAGCATTGTCTCCAAGGAGCATGTCCTTATAAGATCTGACAGTCTTGCATGCTCATGTTTGTTAAATAGATAATTGAGGAGGGTCCAATTACTGTTGCACCACCGGAGACAGTAAAAAAACTAGAACAGGCCGCGCGGAGGTTAGCGAAATGTGTGAATTATGTGGGAGCAGCCACTGTTGAGTATTTGTATAGCATGGACACTGGCGAATATTACTTCTTAGAACTCAACCCTCGGTTACAGGTATGCTTACTTTTTAAGATGTAAGTTTAGCCTGGTGTTGTCCTCATTAACTGTGATTTCATGTAGTCATTTTACCTTTTTTTTGGTTCTTTCTGTTGCATTAAGATGTTTTAATCCAAGAATACATTTGAAGAGTATATGGAAGCATATTAGACTAGCAGGAATTTTTTCCTCTCTCTGGTTAAGTCATTTTAGGATTACAATGATCTTCTTGAAAGGACTTGCTTTCATGATGATAATAAACTTATAAGTATATTGGGTAGCAGCTTCTTACCTCATTTCCGTTAAGTTCTGATATAAGTCTCATCTTACGAGTGAAATGGCCTACTAGTTTCACACTTCAAATGTTGGATTTTTCTAAAGACCTTTAGACTAATTTCAATGTAGGTGGAGCACCCTGTCACTGAGTGGATTGCTGAAATAAATCTACCTGCAGCCCAGGTTGCAGTGGGGATGGGTATTCCTCTCTGGCAAATTTCGGGTATGACACGAATGGATCCACAATTTCACCAAGGCCTTTTTCCTTGGCCATTGAATATATGTTTTTTGGTATTGTTATTTATACTTCTCATTTAATTAGAGATAAGGCGATTTTATGGAATGGAATATGGTGGAGGTTATGATGCATGGAGGAAAACTTCATTGGTTGCCACCCCTTTTGATTTTGACAAGGCAGAGTCCATAAGGCCAAAAGGTCATTGTGTAGCTGTGCGTGTGACGAGTGAGGATCCGGATGATGGTTTTAAGCCTACAAGCGGAAAAGTACAGGTGAGCATCATGGGGTCCTGACCAGTCATACTTGAAGATCAACAATTTGTTATACACCCATATTGACTTACATGGCCTTGTAACAGGAACTAAGTTTTAAAAGCAAGCCAAATGTGTGGGCTTACTTCTCTGTTAAGGTAATTTTTATTGTCATTGTCTTTTGATTTTTCTCAAAATAATTCTGTTGACAGAACCTTGGTTTTCCTAACTTTAGTGATCTGAATTATCATCTGCAGTCTGGAGGAGGCATTCATGAATTCTCAGATTCTCAATTTGGTAAGCATCAGCTGTCAACTGAAAAACTTAAATAAAGTAGATGCAAGTTGATGAGTAGCTGCAATAAATTGTCATTTACAAGTTTAATTGTTTATTTGCTATACAATCAAATGAAATTAACTGGCTGTTGCAGGAGGTCTGATGTCTTATACTCCAACTTAGCCAAGATGATTTTTAGGTCTCTTTGAGCTTACATGTTAAAACTGAAAGAAAGCAGTTTTAATTTCTTTTCAACTGCACAGAGTTGCTAATGGAAATTCTCTGGAATACATTTTTGAGTTGAAATGTATGATTGTAAAATTGCTGGAGAAGTTATAGATATTGGTAATCTTTACCTTGATTTGTATATCTTGTTATAACAGTGATTCATTATAATCCTCAACAGTGACTGTTTTCCATCAATTTAGTCCACATTCTGTGTCGTGCAGTTCATTGAGTGTTTGCCAAACTTTTCCTCAGGACATGTTTTCGCATTTGGGGAATCTAGAGCTTTGGCTATAGCAAATATGGTCCTTGGACTTAAAGAAATTCAAATTCGTGGAGAAATCCGTACAAATGTTGATTACACAATTAATCTTTTACATGTAAACTCCTCACCTGCTCTTCATCCATTTCTGCTCACCGTCCCTTTCTTCACAGAATTTGATAAGAAAGTTGCTTCAGAAAAACAAACTGACATAGATTGAAATGCTATACAGGCTTCAGATTACAGAGACAATAAAATCCACACAGGTTGGTTGGACAGTAGAATTGCGATGCGTGTTAGAGCAGAGAGGCTCCCTTGGTATCTCTCTGTTGTTGGAGGGTCTTTATATGTAAGTAGTAGCCCATTGATATGAAAACTGGAATCATAAAATCTTGCTTTCGCTATATTTGTATCTTGCATTTATGTTTCAAATTTTGTTTGCTTCAGAAAGCATGTGCTAGCAGTGCAGCTCTGGTTTCTGATTATATTGGTTATCTGGAAAAGGGGCAAATTCCCCCCAAGGTAAATTGATCAAGAATAACTATATTGGTACTCACTTTGTGTTTATTAATATTAACATGTGCTGATCCTGTTTACAACATATGCCGATCATGTTTACAGCACATATCTCTTGTTAACTCTCAAGTTTCATTGAACATTGAAGGAAGCAAATACACGGTACATGTTATTGTTATATTGTTATACATTTTATACTACTCAAATGAAATATCTATTTTTTTTTTCCTGTTATGAATTTTTGAAGATTTTTGCCTCATGGGCTCTTATAACATGCATCATTCACATTTTGAAAAACTAGATTGACATGGTTAGAGAGGGGCCTGGTAGCTATAGATTGAGGATGAACGAATCACAGATTGAAGTAGAGATACATACTTTACGTGATGGAGGTCTATTGATGCAGGCAAGCATTCATTTTCACCCATAACATTTCTATAATTATGGTCTTGTGGATATTGCACAGTTGCTTGTGTTATCAATACTCTCTACAGACAATTTTTTCGTTAATATGTTTTTAACTCTTCAATGGCGTCAATTGCTTGTATTTTGATACAGCTGGATGGGAACAGTCATGTGATATATGCAGAGGAAGAAGCAGCTGGAACTCGCCTCCTCATTGACGGAAGGACTTGCTTGTTACAGAATGATCATGATCCATCAAAGTTAGTGGCAGAGACACCATGCAAGTTGCTGAGGTATTTGGTTTCAGATGGTAGTCATGTTGATGCAGACATGCCATATGCTGAGGTTGAAGTTATGAAGATGTGCATGCCTCTTCTTTCACCTGCTTCTGGAGTTATTCAGTTCAAAATGTCCGAAGGTCAAGCAATGCAGGTAAATAATGTTCCCCTTTGGAAATATAATTGCTTAGTTTATTACGAGGTTAAGAAAAGCGTTTTCTTGTAGGCTGGTGAGCTTATAGCAAGGCTTGATCTTGATGATCCATCAGCTGTACGAAAAGCTGAGCCTTTTCATGGGAGCTTCCCGGTTCTAGCCCCTCCAACTGCAATTTCTGGAAAAGTTCATCAGAGATGTGCTGCAAGTCTTAATGCAGCCCGGATGATTCTTGCTGGTTATGATCATAATATTGATGAAGTAAGTATTCTTTTACTATATAGCAATTTCAATTTGGAGTTTAAACCTAATTGTGAATCATCAGTCTCTCTCATCTTTATTTGTGTTGCATTTACGCTATCGATTCATGAACTTGTAATGCCATATGCTTGCAAACATGTTTACATTAAATCCTATTACTTACGAGTTCATGTTTCAACAACAACAATGATAGGTGGTGCAAAACTTGCTTGTTTGTCTTGATAGTCCAGAACTCCCTTTCCTCCAATGGCAAGAGTGCTTGGCTGTTCTCGCAACCCGCCTTCCCAAAGATCTTAGAACTGCGGTGAATATTTATCATGTGGCTTTGATCTCCGATATCATGCTCATCATTTTGTCTAGACTTGCACTAGTATCTGATTTTGTGTTGGTTTAATTTTTTCAGTTGGAAGCAAAATTCAGAGAGTTTGAGGGAATTTCAAGCTCCTTGAACATTGATTTCCCTGCCAAATTATTGAAGGGCGTGCTTGAGGTGATTTCCTTTTCTAGGTTCCTTGTTTTGAAACCCTTTTTACTCCTCCTTTGATGTGCTCAATATACTTGGAACGCATACATATTTCTGCAGGTCCATTTATCCTCTTGTCCAGAAAAAGAAAAAGGAGCTCATGAAAGGCTCGTTGAACCTTTGATGAGTCTTGTGAAGTCTTATGAAGGTGGAAGAGAGAGTCATGCCCGTGTTATTGTTCAGTCACTTTTTGAAGAGTATTTATCTGTTGAAGAGTTATTCAGTGATAACATCCAGGTTAGTGTGGTCAAATGAAACACGAGTCTTTCTATGGAACTGGTCCTTATAAGTTGAGAATCTTGTTCTGATTACTTGGGGTTGGTAATATCAATGTTATATATAGCATCGTGATTCCTGAATACGCATCATGGCTTCAATTAGAGTACAAGATTGATCTTTTATTTGTTTGGTTCCAAGCTCTAAGTCATGACTTTCCTCTTTTCTTTAATCATTAGAGGCAGTCTTATTTTACTTTGTTTTTTCTGTATTGTTCTGTTTTTCCATTCTCTTTGTTTTTCTTCCCATTATCCTTTTAAAGTCATCAATGTCTATGTTCTTGTTAATAACTGTATGAACATATCTTGTTGTTCTTGCTTGCTATTTCTTTTGTTGTCCGCATAAACCTGGTTTAAATTCATAAGGCACAACAGTTGGATTTATGTCACTGAACTTTCAGTGGGACTCAAAGCTTGGTCCCCACTCCCTTACTTTAGGTTGCATTTTAGTATTTTTTTTGCATGCAAGCAAAAATTATCTGGAACATGGTGGGTGACTCCACAATAAATTTTCTTTAATTTATTATTATCTTTTAGGTCATTAATTGTTTTTTCTATTTGTATCTTTCTTCAGGCTGATGTGATTGAACGTCTTCGACTTCAGTATAAGAAAGATTTACTGAAGGTTGTGGACATTGTACTTTCTCATCAGGTATCACATTTATGATGCGCTCAGATGGATTGCCTTTCGTCTCGTTTTGTTTTCTATGAAAATAACTTCAACTGAATCTTCCTAAATGGGCTTGCAGGGTGTCAGAAGTAAAAATAAGCTAATACTACGCCTCATGGAACAACTTGTTTATCCCAGTCCTGCTGCATATAGGGACAAACTAATCCGCTTCTCTCAACTCAACCATACAAATTATTCTGAGGTATATATTTAATTTTTTAAAATCAGTCCTGACTTTTCTGCAAGAAGAGGATTTTTTTGTTTGAGTTATTTCCTCCTTATGTCATTTACTAATAGTCATTTGCTATTTTCAGTTCTCATAGTAAGAACATTATCAATATTTAATACATTTTGTATATGCAGCTTGCACTAAAGGCTAGTCAACTGCTAGAACATACCAAACTGAGTGAACTTCGTTCTACCATTGCAAGAAGCCTTTCTGAATTGGAGATGTTTACAGAGGATGGTGAAAATATGGATACTCCCAAGAGGAAAAGTGCCATTAATGAACGAATGGAGGATCTTGTTAGTGCTCCTTTAGCCGTTGAGGATGCCCTTGTGGGTTTGTTTGATCATAGTGACCACACCCTTCAAAGGCGAGTGGTAGAAACTTATGTCCGTAGACTATACCAGGTGCCATATTACAAACTTTTACAACTTTCTGCTTGTTATACTTCTGAGTGACCATTTCTGAAATTAACATTCTTTTACCTGCCATCAGCCCTATCTTGTGAAGGGGAGTGTCAGGATGCAGTGGCACAGATCTGGTCTTATTGCTTCATGGGAGTTCTTGGAAGAACACATTGAGAGAAAGAATGGCTTTGAAGATCAAATGCCAGTTAAACCACTAGTAGAAAAGCACCGTGAGCAAAAATGGGGAGCTATGGTTATTATTAAATCTCTTCAATTTTTGCCAGCTATCATTAGTGCCGCATTACTGGAGACAACCCATGATCCTCATGAAGTAGTTTTAAATGGATCTGTAGAACCAACTGGCTTTGGTAATATGATGCACATTGCTTTGGTGGGCATCAACAATCCAATGAGTCTACTCCAGGATAGGTATACTGGTTGTTTTGAGTTTTCCCTGCTACAGTTTTTCATAATGTGATGCATACTGCATTGGTAGCAGTTTGTTATACATCCTTTAATAGTACACATTCCATTTAGGATCTAAAGGCTAGTTCCACTTTGAAAAACATTCAAAAACTTATTAAATTCTGGCAGGTTTGATTTAAATTCATGTATAGCATCAATGATTGCAAGTCCTATTTTGTGAACAAAGCAGTTACTAAGTTACTACAATACATGAAAGGAAAACTAAAAGAACACACACACACACACACGTGTGAGGAACAATTTTCTTCTAGTTATTATCCTAGGGAGTAGATCTTTTGTTTAACCTAGCTCCTTATTGGCACTGCCCCCTGACTCTTTGCAGTGGTGATGAGGACCAGGCTCAGGAGAGAATAAAAAAATTAGCCAAAATACTTAAGGAGCAAGAGGTGAGCTCCAGTTTACACAGTGCAGGTGTTCGTGTTATTAGTTGCATCATACAGAGAGACGAAGGGCGAGCTCCTATGAGGCATTCCTTTCACTGGTCAGCGGAAAAGCTATATTATGCAGAAGAGCCTCTGCTGCGTCACCTAGAACCTCCGCTATCCATCTACCTTGAATTGGTTTGTTTGTAGACCCTTTGTTTTAATTAAAGAAAGAAGAGATCAATTCACATCCTTTGATCTGAATTTTATCACGATCTGTTTTTATCCAGGACAAGCTTAAAGGCTATGAAGATATACATTATACTCTATCCCGTGATCGGCAATGGCATTTGTACACTGTTGTAGACAAGCCAGGGCCAATCCGGAGAATGTTCCTTAGAACACTTGTAAGACAGCCAACAATGAATGAAGGGTTTACTGCATATCAAGGGCTGGGAATAGAAACAACTGGTACCCAATGGACTGTTTCCTTTACTTCAAGGAGCATTTTGAGGTCTTTGGTGACTGCACTGGAGGAATTGGAGCTTAATGTGCATAATGCTACTGTCAAACCTGACCATGCTCATATGTACCTTTGTATCTTACGTGAGCAACAAATAGATGATCTTGTGCCATACCCAAAGTAATTATTGTCTGTACTCTTGTTAAGTTTATGTTCTATTTCAATAAGTTAGTAAGCTTTTTGCACGGGTTCTCATGTTTGAGATCTTGTCACCAGGAAACTTGACATAGATGCTGAGCAAGAAGAAGTGGCAGTAGAGGCAATCTTGGAAGGATTGGCTAGGGAAATCCATGCGGCTGTTGGTGTGAGAATGCATAGATTGGGTGCTTGTGAGTGGGAAGTGAAGCTCTGGATGGCGTCATCTGGACAGGCAAATGGTGCATGGAGGATTGTCGTCACAAATGTGACTGGTCACACCTGTGCTGTGCATGTAAGTATATATACCATTTGGCAAGTGTTCTGAAGAGGGCCTTTCTTTTCAGGACATGCATTTCGAAGGAGAAAACCCTTGGTTAATTTCATATTAGGGGTGAGCATTTGTTCATTTGGGTCAGTTATGACCCCAAAAAAAACACAATGAAACTGAATTTGCAAAAACTGGAATATTCAAATGGGACCTGACCGAGCCAGCTAAAAACTGACTAGTTTCAGGTTGGTTTGATTCGGTTATTTTTTAGCTCAAACCTCAAATAGCCATTTTTAAAGGGTAATTATGGATAGGCCATTTTTCTGAAATACTCAATTGGCCCATACCAGGGACGATAACCAGGGTTTTGGTTGCTGACCCTAATCGACCCTGGCTTAAATTTAAATTTCATAGAACTTCAGGAAAAACTGAACTGAACCGCCATATATTAGAAAATTTCATCCAAACCTACCCGAGATACTTGTGAGGATGGCTCATTCTCCAACTTGCTCCTGTAATTCTTTTCAACTTGCTCCTGTAATTCTTTTCAGACATTTATATAATTTTCTTTTATCTGAAAAAATAACTATCTGGTGATATGACTTTCAGATATACCGGGAACTCGAGCATACCAGCAAGCAGAAAGTGGTGTACCATTCAATCTCTGTGCATGGTCCTCTGCATCTTGTACCAGTAAATGCACACTATCAACCTTTGGGATCACTTGATCGAAAACGTCTGTTGGCAAGGAGAAGCAGCACCACTTACTGCTACGATTTTCCATTGGTGAGTCCTGCATTGTGTGCTTGAAAACAACAGAAGTTACTTATTTTCTTTAAGCTAAAAAATAAAAAGACAAGTCAAATTATGTTGCTGACATATATCTTTTGCGCTCAGGCTTTTGAGACAGTCTTGGAACAAATATGGGCATCCCAATTTTCAGGTATGAAAAAACCTAAGGATAAAGTTATAAAGGTGACAGAGCTCGTATTTGCTGATGAAAAAGGTAGCTGGGGTACACCTCTTGTTTCCTTGGAGCGTCCAGCTGGGCTCAATGATTTTGGCATGGTAGCTTGGTGCATGGAAATACTAACTCCTGAGTTCCCTTTGGGAAGGACAATTTTGGTAGTAGCAAATGACGTGACCTTCAAAGCGGGGTCTTTTGGCCAAAGAGAGGATGCATTCTTTCTTGCAGTGACTGATCTTGCCTGCAATAAGAAAATTCCACTGATTTATTTGGCAGCGAACTCAGGTGCCCGTATTGGGGCTGCTGATGAAGTCAAATCCTGCTTTAAAGTTGGCTGGTCAGATGAAGTTTTCCCTGATCGTGGCTTTCAGTATGTATATTTAAGTCCTGAGGATCATGCTCGGATTGGATCATCAGTGATAGCGCATGAATTGAAGCTGGAGAATGGAGAAACAAGATGGGTGATAGAAGCCATTGTTGGGAAGGAGGATGGCCTGGGGGTAGAGAATTTATCTGGAAGTGGGGCCATTGCTAGTGCTTATTCTAGAGCATACAACGAAACCTTTACCTTGACTTATGTGACTGGCAGAACTGTAGGAATTGGTGCTTATCTCACTCGGCTTGGAATGCGGTGCATACAGAGGCTTGATCAGCCCATTATTTTAACCGGTTTTTCTGCTTTGAACAAACTTCTTGGTCGCGAGGTATACAGCTCACACATGCAACTTGGTGGACCAAAAATTATGGCAACCAACGGGGTAGTTCATCTAACTGTCTCAGATGATCTTGAAGGGGTATCAGCTATCTTGAAGTGGCTAAGCTGTATTCCTCCTTGTGTGGGCGGTGCGCTTCCCATTTTAAGTCCATCAGATTCTCCAGAAAGACCTGTGGAGTACTTCCCAGAAAACTCATGTGATCCACGGGCTGCTATTTGTGGTATTTTTGATGGCAATGGGAAGTGGCTGGGTGGTATTTTTGACAAGGATAGCTTTGTTGAGACATTGGAAGGCTGGGCAAGGACAGTTGTGACTGGACGAGCAAAGCTTGGAGGAATCCCTGTTGGAATAGTAGCTGTTGAGACACAGACAGTTATGAAAGTGATCCCTGCTGACCCAGGACAGCTTGATTCCCATGAGAGGGTTGTTCCTCAGGCTGGGCAAGTATGGTTTCCAGATTCTGCAACCAAAACAGCTCAAGCAATATTTGATTTCAATAGAGAAGAGCTACCGCTTTTCATTTTAGCCAACTGGAGAGGTTTTTCTGGTGGGCAGAGAGACCTCTTTGAAGGTATCCTCCAGGCAGGCGCAACCATAGTTGAGAACCTTAGAACATACAAACAACCTGTTTTTGTGTACATTCCTATGATGGGTGAGCTTCGTGGCGGGGCATGGGCTGTTCTGGATAGTAAGATCAATTCAGATCACATTGAAATGTATGCAGATCGAACAGCTAAAGGTAATGTCCTTGAGCCAGAAGGAATGATCGAGATCAAATTCAGGACAAAGGATCTGCTTGAGTGCATGGGTAGGCTTGATCAACAGCTGATCAATTTGAAGGCAAAACTTCAGGAAACCAGGAGCAGTGCACCATATGGAATGGTCGATTCTCTCCAACAGCAGATAAAAACTCGTGAAAAGCAGCTTTTGCCGGTCTACACTCAGGTAGCCACCAAATTCGCCGAGCTTCATGATTCTTCTCTAAGAATGGAGGCAAAGGGTGTTATAAGAGAAGTTGTGGACTGGGCTAGATCACGCCTTTTTTTCTGCAGAAGGTTATGTAGGAGAATTGCTGAGTGTTCGCTGATCAAGGATGTGATAGATGCAGCAGGTGAGCAACTGTTACATAAATCTGCAATGGACATGATCAAAACATGGTTCTTGAATTCGGATATTGCAAAAGGGAGAGAAGATGCTTGGATGGATGATGAAGCATTCTTTGCATGGAAGGATGATTCAGGAAATTATGAAGCAAAGCTACAGGAGTTGCGGGCCCACAAGGTATTGCTTCAGTTAACAAACATTGGTGAGTCTCAGTCAGATTTGAAAGCTCTACCACAAGGTCTTGCTGCCCTTCTAAGCAAGGTAAAATCATCATACATTCTTTGCTTTGCATTAGTATTATTTTTGTGGTCCAGTCCAGAGGTGATGCTTTATTATATTTATGCAGGTGGAGCCATCAAGCAGAGAACGATTGGTTGATGAACTTCGTAAGGTGCTTGGTTGATTGGCAGGTCCGTGCTTCAGCAGCAAAGATGGTCCCTTGCCCACAATTTGGTAATTCTTACGCTGTACCATCTACAACTGCGACAAGGAACGCAAAGGTAGATGCGTTTTGAACACCTCTCTTGCCTTTCCCAGTCCCTGGGATCTACAAGCTACTTGTGCTGATGTAATTTTACCAGCTAAGTTGATCATGGCTGTAAATTGGAGCCAGTCTAGCTTTCATATAATTGTAAATTTTGCCAGTCTTCAGTCCACTAGGGAAATAAATTCCTCCATTGAAAGTGAGGTTGGCCAGCAGTACTTGAAGCCATTAGCCAATGCGTTGATTCGTCCTTTGAATATTATTGATTGTTTTTGTAATAATAATGTTTTAGATGCATTTGATTGTTCCATTCTCATTTAATGAATCAAAATCATTAATTCCATCGTGTTCGTGTTCCGTACCCCCTCTGTTTCTGTCATTTCTGTTAACAGCTGCAGCGGTTTGCCGGCCAAAGACGGCGACCAGTATGCCACCTGCCACGCCTTTACCCCTTTTTTCCCCGGGATCTCCAGCCATTAACATTGACGTTAAGAAAAAAAAAAAAAAAAAAAACTAACACGACCATCTTTTGCCGTGGCCTTTCTATTCATCCTTTCACAGTTATTTTATTCACAAGTGTTGTCCACTTGTACTTGCGCCTGATTTCCTTCTTTGTCTCTCAATTTTGTTTTATCTTCAAGCAATTTGGTCCTTAAAGTTCTTTTGTGTCTTTCTAGGTTTTTTCATTCTCTTTAGATTTCTTTTTCTTACATCTGCCCGAATTACCAGAAATTGTTTCGGAATTTAATGACATGGTGATTTTACATGGGAAAGTTTTAAACTGTTGCAAAAGTAAAAATTAAAAGTACAGGGAGTGATTTTGAAGATCACTCCCAGTCAAGCGATTAAATATTAGCTTTTTATTTTAGTTTTTATTTAATATTAACAGTTTTTTATAATTTATTAGCTAACATATATTTTTTATTTCATTAAACATATACATTAACTTT
>Ga0307517_10004419_pt1 | contig 21595 bp, 19 predicted proteins | sample 23_EM_MG_FD_194515 | JGI IMG/M metagenome (GOLD analysis project Ga0307517, IMG submission 194515) | Populus trichocarpa ectomycorrhiza microbial communities from riparian zone in the Pacific Northwest, United States - 23_EM | ecosystem: Host-associated > Plants > Roots > Unclassified | place... | reverse complement strand
AAACGTGCTGTGGACGAAAGTACCCTGATAGCGAGAAGGATCCACAAGGTAAAGACGTAGGTAGTCTCTCGAAATTCGAATTCAGGTTGGCCCAAGAAAAAGTGCGCTTCAGCCATGGCCACAGATCTCTTTCCAAATAATATAAGGTAGTCCAAGGCGAGTCAGACAACAGTGAGAGACTGTTTCTCTTTCTCCAACCTTATTAATCGATCAGGACAAAATGTTATTTCCTAATTCATCTGGTCAATAATGGAAAGAAAGTCAAAAGAAAGCTTACTTCGAGACCGTTGGAGGTTTGTGCCCACCGCCGCCTGCCGCGTATTTGCACCAAGATGATCCATCCAGTGGGGATTTAATCCCAAAAAAATATGACCCGTGTATCATGATCAAAGAACAACATTGCTGACAAGAGGATGATGAATGTTGCGTAGTGAACGTGAACGCTGTGTTAGCATGTCGGATCATTTTGCCGAGGGCCCTTACGTAACCAAAGTACAACTGGTTTTCTGGGTCTCAACCGTCCTCGTCACACACAATAATGGCTCGTCGCGCAACACCTTCAGCTCAACCTGCATATTTATCACATTCTCAACACGAGAGAGCATTTCATGATCCGAACGAGTCCAAGTTCTCAACGTATGTCCATTCTCATCATTTGTGGAGAAAAAATTGGTGGTGACCACATTTTCTCTAGATTTCTGCGCACCGAAATTTTCGCGCCTGAAAAGCTGCCAGGGAACATCAGTATTGCATCTGCCGTTGGCCTCTTTGTTGGAGGTATCATTGCCATTCGGACGTGGGGAGACCTGATGGTGCCCGCGTAGCGTGATGACGCTGGTTGGAGGTGCAGTCAGGAGTGTGGAATAGGTGTGTTTTTTGTTGGTTAAGAGCTATGTGTGATTTTAATTCTGTTCTGTCGCATCAGGGTGGTCATTACACGTTCCTGAATATCAAACCCATCGTTAAAGTATCGCTTCATAGATTTCAGCTAATCGTCTCAAAACATCACACTATTCTTGGTTCTTGCTCGCAGCAAAAGAAATATTCGTGCACCAGTGCTTTTCATCAAATCGGAAGCTTGCCCTTTAGAAGCTATTTGCTATCCATTTTGCCTGATTTTAATTTCCGCCCACGCATCCCTAAATTTCATCAGTTCTTCCCTCCGTCCTGGCTAGGTTGGATCTTGTCCAGTATTCAACCAATTGTCCCTTCTCTCTTTTTTTGAACAAGCTCTGCAGGTTCATTCCGCGGAACGTACCTGACACCTGGTCAACAGTTTGTGGCTAAAGAATGTTCTCCGTTCGTCCCGTTCAGAAGCAGTGCGTTGCCTCGAGATTCCGTATTCCTGTTTCGAATCTGTCTTGGAAACTATCACCCGGATTCCCCAACCCTCAGAGTTTCCCCAACCTTTAGGCCCGAAATTAGGTAAATATTTGAAGTTGCGGTTCGTTCGTTCTATAGCGGTGGTTCGTGAATTCACGTTTTTGTTCAGGTAGTTGAGAACTACAGAAAGCCAAACCGACTTTTCGCCCAGACTGCTTACGCCTCCTGACGCGTTTGGCTCCTGAACAGCCGACGTCAGCCTTGGCTCACTGCTACATTTTAGCATCATTTCGGCGAACAACATCCATCCCCGCATTTCGAGAACTAACATCTGGCGAAATTGGGGCTTCTTTCTCCACTTTCCCCGCATCAGGTGGGCTCAAAATCTCTGTCTGTTTCGAGTCTATCATTATAAGGTTTATTTCAACGTGGCTCAAATGTGCGCAAATGATATCGGTCGGTGTCTTGATGTCAGTGTAACCACAATCCTTCGAGAGATCCCGATTCCCGAGGCGACTAAAACAAGCGCCAATATTTCGCGCAGTCCAGCATCTGCAGGTCTTCAGAACAAACAGACAAGATTTGAGCCCACTTTCTTTGATCTCACCGGTTATCCAACCATTCGTTGATCGCCCATAGCCCGCCCATAAAACATGGAATTTTCTAGATTCCTGGAACCTATAAGTCTGCGCCTTCTGCTTCCTGACAAACCCCGCCTAACCGACGCTGATGATTCAAGGGTCCTTGTCTGCGGGCGGGCGATATTTCTTTTCATCTGGAGGTCATGCATGTCGGGATAGGCCAAATCAACGATGATCATTGGGGCATGTTCAAATTCTAACTTTTAGCCATCCTTCGGGGGAATCAACGTCAGCGACATCCCGACACCTGAGCCTTTCTCCATTGGGTTCGTTCAATCAAGGGTGCGTCCTCAAGGTTTGGAAGCTCGTGGACAGTGGAAACGGTGCACTTGATGAGAAGTCCACCCGGAATCTGCCGTCCTACCCCACATGGTCGTTCTTGGGCCCCCGAAGCGGGCCATCCTAAGAAATCGGACTGTGAAATAACATTAGAGTTGCCCGAAAGACAGTCTTCGACGAGTAAGCTCAATTTTGTCCACGCGTGGACGATCTTGATACGAGACTACTTCGACGAGTTCCTCTAAAAAGTTTCCACCAATTCTAAACTGTCATGCTGAGGAACGTACTTACAGGCGAACAATCCGAGTTCTACACCGAGGCATATTTTTGGGGTGCGCAACATCGGACGCCGTTGAATGCCCATGGCAAGATTCGGGATTCAAAAATTACAAGTTACAACACATCATAAGATATTCCAGTGAAAATATACGACTCTACATTTTGGGCTTGATCATATGCCTGACGCTTCCAGGATCAATCACAGATTGAGGGTATGGGAGGATGGTCGATTGGAGGTGCATCGTTCCTCCATCTACTGGTAGAACCTGGCCAGTGATGTAGGCAGCGGCGTCACTGAACAAGAAGATAGTCGCATTCCCAATGTCACCCACTGTACCCATGCGGCCTGCTGGATAATTTCGGTTTCGGTTTGCGGTTTCTCCTTTGGGGCCTAGACGATCCATGCCTTCTGTTCCTTGGATCGGGCCAGGCGCGATAACATTTGAACGCACGCCATTGGGGCCTTCTTCGACAGCGAGAACAGCTGAGAGAGCATCTACTCCGGCCTTTGCTGCGGAGACATGAGCCTGGAAGGGTGTGCCTGTGAAAAGTGAGAAAAATTTCCAGAGATTCAGATCAGGACCCATACCGTTGTAATGTAGTGTCGCGCTAACATGGATATAAGCACCTTTGGATGCACGAACGTGGTCAATAGTGGCTTTAATTGTATTGAAAGAGCCAATCTGTGGATGAGATGAATGCTCCGCTAGACCTTGAATGAACAAAACATACTGTGTCAATCTCCATGACCGTCTTGAAAGCATTCTCTGACATGCCAGAAATGGGCACCAAGAAATTCCCAGCGGCACCTATGTCAAAAAAGTGATAAATATATGGAAGAAATCCCATGGTCGTTCAAGCAATTTACCACAAATGACATAGTCGATCCTTCCAAACTTAGCAATCGTCTTCGCAACGGCCTCCTTCAACTGCGCTGGGAACCTCACATCCGCTTGGGTTGGGATGCATTCTTGCCCCGTGGCCTGTGACAGCTCCGCTGCTGCTTGTGTCAGGCGGTCAAGCCTGAACAAGAAATGATCTTGGTAAATTTCGGAATGGAAGTGGATCTAAACTAAACGCACTTCCGACCAACGATGGCTGCATTTGCCCCATGACGCATCTATTCACCCAGATCAGTGGGAATTCCTAAAGAGAAAAATACCACAACAAACCATGGCCTCGGTCATCCCACGACATATTCCAGACCCCCCACCGGTGCAGAATAACACCTTGCCTTTGAAGATATCGAGCTTGAAGACGGATGTGGAATCCACAATGGGGACGACGTATGCAGATGGCGCCATGGTATTTTGCGTTCGGGTATTCCCAGGAGACAACCTTTTAAACAAAGGCGCCCAAAGTACTTATAAAGTTGTGGTGGTCGAATGTAAATCACAGTGCAGAACGCCAGCGGTACGTATTACTCTATACTACCGGTGTACCGGCTACTGCATGACCGAGTAGATAATTACTCCCCTGAGCCGGCCTTAACCGGCCCGTTTTGGGGACTTACTACGAGTCTTGCTCGAGTCTTAATGTGCCTCAGCGCCCTTGAGCACAAATTGGACAAGCACTCGTGGTGCGAAAAGGAGCGTCATTTGTGCTCCAAAATTAGGTGATGATGAACCTACAAGTTGGGCTGAAGTGTCTTACTCCTTCCAGCGAGCCCTTCGATCCATCTTGACTCTTTCTGGATTAGAGTAATGGGGTTGAGAAAAGAGCAAGGGAAACGTCAAGTATTTAGAGCATTCTTTGCTTTTCCCGAGAAATTTTCTCTGATTGGACGAAGATCATTCTCCGCAGTGCGAAACTTGAGAATAGGCTAGCGAGTGTTCGCACTTGAGAGTACCAATCCAAATATATAACTATCACGAATGGTTGCGGGGTTGAGAATATTGACATTTACTCATGGGTTGAGCATGTATAGTCGAAACCCTCGTGGCCCTGACCGCTTGGTGGACAGCTCAGGCTATGAGTTCTGAGAGTTTATGCACGTTTATGGATGACTTTGAAGGAGTTGTCGATGGGTCGGTACCAAAATGTCTGGTCCGTAATGCTTACAATAGGGATGGGTTCAAACTGTAATATTTTCAATCACAGTGTGTAAGTGAGTATTTTTGCGATGCTGCTGTTCCTGGCGGTCGTCAGAACGCAACGCGTTGTCGATCAGAGCGCTTCAAGTGTTGTTCGTGAGGTATCCACATGAGATTAGCTCAGGTCCGGATAAATATAAACCTTTCCATCGTGCCCTAATTTGCCTTCGTGCCTTCATTTTCTTGCTTAACTTCCTCCAGACTTGAGCTCTTCAAAACAGCTGGCAACTTGTGCAAAGTAAGATGGAGTGCCTTGGCAGAAAACATCCGATCATCCAAACCCTCAAACTTTCAAGCTTCAAGCGTCAATATCGCCGTGCGTCACGGCAGATGACACAGTCAAAAGCTTATTTTAGCGCATTTCTTGGCAAATTAAGCTTATCAGCACAGAGGTACACTGTTAAATATGGCATTATCATGCGACGGTGAGAATCCAGCCGAGTCTGCTGACTTCCACAATTGTTCATCCAAATGTGGGGCCCACCTTGGCTGGGTAAGACATGAGAACAAGATGGGCGAGGTTCTACAAGACCACGAGAAGGATACCATATACAACGATCAGGCTAGTAAATCAGCTTGAACTATGAAATATAACATCAGCTGCGTTACGCTATAAGGAACTCGGGCAATTTCGCCTCGCTAAGTACAGAGGATGAAAATAGCTACAAGAATTTCAAAGAAAAGGACGGTAAGAAGAGTCACTTCCTGCCAGATGTCCGACCTATCTAACAGTTTCTGATTGCAGATGATCAATTTCCAATGCAAATGAAATGGCACTTTTACCGCCGGCACCTTGATCGACAGTGATAAATTGTAATTCAATTGGAATGAATAGCACTAGAAAACGACCCTTTTCAATTCAATTGATCAGAGTTGAATGTATTAATTCCGACCGCTTCGAGTATACTTGCTTCACAATTCGAAGACCTCGAAGGTCAACGACTGAATGCCTTGGCAACGTCACATTCTACTGTTATCGCAGAGAAAAATGGTGTAAGTGGAAGAATGAATATACAGTACTCTTATGAGCGGAAGATGTGAAAAAATGATGAAAAATAAACAGGCGAACGGTGAAAAGAAAACAGAACGATGGAATAAAAAGACCTATGGTAGCCTGAAGGACCGTCATAGTAGCTACGCCAGGAACCAAAAGGTAAAATAGCGAACGAACGAAAATAACCTGGCTAACCTTCAGCGAAGAAATGAGTGGGGAGTCGAAGGAAGATATATCCCCAAACATGAAGTCCTCCTGCCTTCCCAGGCGGGCCTGTTTCCTTACTCTCTGGGCCAGAAGCCATGCGGTGGGTTTGAGTGCCCTAAAGAACTTGAAGAGGGTTGCGACGGGTGCTGTGAGTGTGAATATGTGGAAACGGGGTGAACCGGGGGTAGAGTACGTTGCGGGTAAGATAGGTCTCGAGTGGAAACAGGGTACGGGTTACCCGACGACGATGAGCCGCCGTATCCCCTTGGGGTGAAATCCCTGGACATAGATCCAGATTGTATGTGTCCGAGTGATTCAAAAGAAGGGGGATGCGTTTGTGGAGGTACAGAGGATGTCGATGTCGACCCCGACGACACATTGGATTGAAATGTAGAACCTTGTTGTTGTTGGCTAGGATAAAATGGCATGGTCAGAGTGGGGAAGTAGTTCCCCTGCGAAGGAGCAGTCGCGGTAGGACTGTCGGTGGTAGAACTTGACCAGGAGCTCGTCGTCGCAGCCGTTGCAGTTGGAGAATACGGGTGTTGTTTTTGGTTGCCGAGAGAGTGAACCCGGTCTTGACCTCCTCCACCAAGCCAACTTGGCCCAACTCGTTCCGGCCTCCCTTGCCATCCTTGGTGTGGGTTGGCTTGGTGCTGGGGGATTGAGTCCGTACCATAAACCGAAGGCGACGTGTTGCTGTGGGATTGATAGTAATGGAGTGCGCCCTGATTCATAAGGCGGGGTGAAGTAGTTGAACCTAAGGTAGAACCCAGACGCTCGGAATTGGTAGACCCGCCGTACGATAAACGGGGATCGGAATGCCCATTAGAACGAAAAGAAGCATCTGAAGAGACTTGATGGCCAGCTCCTCGTGAGTGGCTTCCATATTTTGGGGTCTGGTCAAGCGGTGTGGACATGGTGTAGGGCGGGCGGGAGTATGAAGGAGAAATCGCAACCTCAAGATGGTCATCTGTGTCGGTAGGGGAGGACTCGAGGTCAACGCTTCCACCCAAATCATCGACATGGTCTCCGAGGAGACCTTGGTCAACGGGCCTCATTGTGCCACCGTCTGAGCGTCTCCGCTTCCTCGAATTATTTGGTCTCCGGCGGTAGACATAATCTGGGTATCTAGTATTGAATGTCTCTTTCAATTGCTTTGCTTGTTCGAGGTAGAATTGTTTTTCAGACTTGGTAAAAACGGGCGTAAGACAAATATAGGCAGTGTTGATATAATTCTGAAGAAATAATCACCGGAGGCATGGTCACCCATTCCTTGCTCAATATTTTGCTAATCTCCCCCGTTCGCATCGCTTGATTCTCGGCAGATACCTGAGGTCGTCGACGCCGTGCAAAAATCATGAAAGCGTTCATAGGACGTTTTGGCGTTCCATCCGCATTGAGCGTCTGGGAGGTCAACGCAGCGTTCGACTCATCTGCAGAGAGGCATTAATTTGGTGGGTTGGCAAAATGATCTGCAGTACACCCACCTTCGAGATCTGCCTCGAGTTTATGTGCCTCAGAAAAAAGCGCGTAGCTGCCATCCTCTGAGCCTGATTGCGAAGCACGGTCGTCGTTCCTTTCAGACTTGAGGTTGGATGAGGAGGGCTTCGTACTCGATGTAGTGCCATAGTTGTACCTGCTCATGGTGCAAAGTACGATCGCCGGGAAAGGAAGGGAACTGGAGAGAAACGAGGGGGAACGAGGATGATCGGTCGGGCGCAAGGTGTCTCAGATGAAGTCAGTGGAAAAAAGGCAAAGGGGCGGAAAGAAATGCGGATACAACGCCTGATGAGTTTAATGGCTCTGTTCGCTACAACAGAGAGGACGAAAAGCCCCTTTGTTCCTCCCAACTACAGAGGTCTTGACGTATTATCCCAGGAAGGGACGGTTTTGGCTAAGTTTGAGGGACGCTACTTTTTGACACCGCTTGATGAACCCTTGCGACGCTGGCTCACAGGCACAGTCAGCGGATTGTGTTGTCGAATTTTCGCCAATCTGCAATTAGACCGGCCAAACATCTTCCCATTTCTGACTTCTACCAGATGTCCGGAACTTGGGATTTCCTCATGTAGCTAGACTTGAACGTTTAGAGCAACCGCATAAAAACCCCAACTGATCGAAAACAGGCACCCCTCGTGATGTTTGCCGGCCTCTTCCTCTTTTTTGGGTGTTCTCTTGCAACCAAATAATATTTTTAAACCAGCGCGAATCTGCATCGGAGTTTAAATCGAGATGCTCAAGATCTCCCCGATCATGATGAGATCTGAAGCACTGGTTTTTCTTTCCACCAAGTGGGCGTCAAAAAAGTCCTACTCTACGGATTCAATTTCGTCAGTTGACCTTCGCCCATGCGTGCACACGATATAAGACATGTGCGCGCTCTCGACGGCACAAATGGGGATGTGGACGTGAGTGTTCGCGGCTCCGAATGCTGCGGGAATCGAGATTGCAACTACACTCTGACAGGACCCCCGACATTGCACCAAAAGGACCTGGACCTATCCAAATTGGGGTCCGGCTACTGCCGCATGAGATATTCCACGCCCGCCTCCCCACATTTTGCGCCTTTGCAACTCCACATTTTCGACATTTTGCCGCTCATAATTGACCGCCTTGCGAGCGTCAAATCCTCACATTTGTCTGGGTCCACATCGATTTCTGAGTATGTAGTCATCATATATCATGTCAGTTAGACTTGCTTAAGGTTAGGCGACCCTTACAACTGTCTTAACAAGTCTTGACACCGATAACGTATTTTGTAAATTGAAAGCTATCAAAGGCAAATTTTGCGATTCTCAACACTTCCCATATATTATGATAATCCCAAGATGGAGCGTATATACTTGCTTGGGATGAAGTTTGGAGGAGAGGAAGTTTGCATCAACTCCCACTCAATGTCAGTTCTCACCGTAATTGAGAAACGATCGAGTTATGACAGGCAGTTGCCAAGGTCCGCACCCAGGTACCCACAACATGTCGCTTGTCACTGGTTGTCAGATTCGTCATTCCGAGTAGTGGTGATTCAGAAGGCACCTACATACCTACAACTCGACAATCATCACGAATTGAAACAAGGTTGCGTTGGGGGCGAATGCTTTGGTCTGACGCGCGTGCGCTCAGGCTGACAATTTTGAGTGGGCGTCGTCGGTTTGGAGGGTATACTGAGAATAGATAGCCATGAAGAAACTCGAATCACTTATTTAAGATTCAATTATTCGCGGTGAATATGCCAACGAGATAGGGTGAGCACTCTTGTGCACTACATACGAACTTTTCTGAAGGTCCACAATGGTTCCACGAGGTGGGGGGAATATGCTAATTGGCAGTCAAAAATATGGGGAATAAATTACGCATGGTAGCTCTCGACAGGTAAATTTCTGTGCTGACGTGTCTTGTTCCCCGTGTGACATATTTCTCGGTTGCACCCCGGTATTCATTTCTCTTCATGGTTAACATCGTAACATAGGTTGATTGAAGACTTTGGTGGTTCGGATAAATTTGATACATTCAATTTCGTTCACCCTCAAACAATAACTCCATCAACCTCAGGCTACTACAGCTTGATATAACTTATAAATCCTCCTCATCAAGTACCCTCGATTTCCGCCAATGGGTAATCGAATTAGGGGGGAAACCCCTTCTCTTGCCAACGCGCGTCTGGCGCAGGAAGTACTTATCGTTGCCTTGAAGTTCGGTTCAACTGTCAACGGCAAAAATTACCCAGCGATCCAATGAGATAACAGAGCTCGTATCAAAAAATATACCCATCTCCGCGGAGTCCCTCAACAGGGGGTTTTGGGTGAAAGGCTTTACTTTCGAGTTCATCTCTCCCTTTTTGATTGGAAATTCACTCGCCTCACTCGCGACATGCGAACGAATGGGTGGTTCCTTGAAGGGGTACAGAAAGGTGGGCGTCTAATTTGCGTCAGGCATTCTTCAGATAACTTCTATGGTCCCTCGATCCATGATCGACAAAAAGGGGACCCACCCTGCACCCCTTTAGATCCGAGGTGATATTCCTGAGCATGACGATATAAGGAAAAACGAAACAAACATCCCGGAGTAGGAGCTCCCATCAAACCAAACTCGATCAGGGAAATTTGGTGCCCAGCTTGATCGGGACTCTCTCAATATATCTACGTTTAGACCATGATAACATGCCAACTTTTGCTTATCTGAAGGGAAGCTGGGCCTCGTCGTGGGCTACGCTCACCCCACCTATGTTGGATTACTTCGGCGCTCGGCGCTCACCTGGTGAGCGATTCTCTTACAGTCGCTAGGGGACACGAGAGCTTAGAAATTGGAATATTCTCTGCTTTGGGTTAGGGCGCCCCTGTTCATCGATCATCATTTATTCGTATCAGGAGGACTCAGCGGATGACCTGAAGAAGGGTTGCAGAACAAGTCGTTTGGAAACAGGTTCATAAATAGACTTCATAAAATATTGACAGATTGATTTTTCTTTCATGCTTTTTAAAGCTCGTTTCTCATTTCTGACCTACATAACTATCCGAGAATGATCCCTAGATAGGAGTTCGTCACGCCGTGACAATGTTTACAAGTGGTCACAAACCTTGTCCTTCAAGCTTCAAGTCCCCGATAAGATACCCTGAACCACCACTTGGACGCCAGCCATACCCGGTCCCTAATTTGAAGATAAGAAAATATGAAGGATACTCTCACTGATGCTAGTATGTCTCTCATTTTTCTGAGAATCCAGGATTCAAGGGATCGATCTGGGTTCACGATGTTTGCAGATTTCCCGAGAACTGCCGACCTAAGGGTTTACCATTTGGGCGTTGCACCTGGAGAGGTTGCCAATCGAATTGTAAGAAATAATTTCCACTTGATACATAAATACAGAGTGCCAATGTACTTAATCATACAGGTGACTGTTGGGTCTCCTTCGAGGGCAAATACGGTCGCGTCCTTCCTGGACTCTCAGCCGAAACCTTTCATATTGTCGTCCGAGCGTGGATTTCTGACAATTACAGGCCGATACAAAGGGACCCCCATATCGATCATAAGTATTGGCATGGGTAGTCCCAATATGGATTTCTTCGTTCGCGAAATTAGGGAGTCGGTCAGCGGAGACCTGGCAATTGTCAGGTTCTGAGCCGTCGCGCATCTACTTCTCCCTTAGCGTGCAAGTTTGACTGACGGGAATATGTAAATTTAAAGGCTAGGATCATGCGGAGGGTTGGTTGACGTGCCACCGGGGACTGTGGTGATCCCGACCGCCTGCGTCGCGATCTCTCGAAATGTCGATTTCGACTTCGTCAACCCTGAGAACTGCGAAGAACCTGCTTATCGAATCAGCAAACCCGTATGTCAAGGACTACAAACTCTTTTTTTACATTGGTGTACTCAGGCTGTTTTCAAGGTCTCTGCAGATGTAGCACTTACTGAAGAAGTAAAGAGAGCCACCCTTTGAAAGCTCTATCTCAAGGTTTTGGTAATTTAGGTTCGCAAAGCCCTTGACTCTGCAAAACCATCGAGCTCGACATCGGCCATTATCACGGGGGTTGTGAATGCTTCTGCTGATAGGTCCGTCAACGACGCAACCGGGATCCGAGAATTAAAATGGCTATTTCTAGCTTTTATTCGTCTCAAGGGAGACAGACCTCTTTTCCAGACCACAACGAAGACTTGATCCAATATTTACAAAATAAGATTCCCAATCTCGCAACACTCGAGGCGAGTTACCACTTGACCTCAACTGTGGGATACGCTCATCAATTCAAACCTCTCAGATGGAAACCTTTCATCTCTATCACCTTGCCACTTGTTGGAAGGGCCGAACTCTCACCACCAAGGCAGGATCGACACCTCTCACCACAGGACCCGTTAGTCCCACCATCAGCCAAACCACCTCGAGTCCCACACACCTGGTTCTTCCCGCTCCACTGACGTTACCAAATTCTGTCATCAGGGCGGCTGCTACGCACCTGGTATTCGCTTCGCGTAAATCTCAGGATTTTATCACGCCCCAACAGGTGGCAGAGGTGGAAAAATGGACCGGCCAGGTAAGGGTTCAGTTCCTGATGCCCTTTCCCAAGGATTGTCGAATTTGCTAACGACTTTGCCTTATCACCTTCCTCGGTTTTGTTTTGTTATCGCTTCAGGGGGTATTGAACGCGTTAGTGAACCTGGCCATTCCAGAGGATGTAAGCATCTCATCCCTCAATGCTTGACTCCTAATGATTTCTCTAGCGAGTGCACCCAGAGCAAGACACTGTTTGGGAAATCTTATAGGATTCTGATTGCCAGTCAATCAAATATATCTGTAACCGCTAACGCATCTTCTGTTTATTGAAATCTCAATGGCTTGCTCGGATTTTGCCCTTTATATAATCCCTGCAACACGATCGGGAACTCAAAATCTGCTGAGTATCCATTGCTCATGATGGCTAGCCCTACATGATGGCTAGCCCTAAACCCTCACAACGACTCACGAGCCTGCTGTCTAGAGAATTTTCGACGGAACGAGTAGGTCGTTCAACGCGGTAAGTAGCGACGAGGTCTGAAAACGGGGAACAGCGGCGTTCGTAATAATGCTATCTCGGTGATTAGGCACCGCGGGTTCGCACCTCATCCGTGCTGTCAAATATTCAATCCGAACCAACCCAAATGAGATCCACGACACCAAGGTCCCTGAAACATATAGTATCTGCCCTTTCGATCAGGTTGCAATTATCCACACGCAGATAAATGATCTGAGCCGGTTGTAGCGCCTCTTGCCTCGCGATAATTGTCGACAGGATATTTGTTGAAGGAGAGAGAGTGATTGCGCCCGCCTTGCTTTCTTGCGAAGACAAAGCGGATTCGAGTCCATGGCGGTGCGTCCTCCTCAGCGGCTTTATCTCCCTTCCCATCTTGGCTTCCACCTCAACCTTATCCCTCCCAGTCTGAGGGTCCCTCGTGACGAGTTGAGTTGCTCCATTCGGCCCACGCATACTTTTATAGGTGCGTTCCACTTCCTCCTTCTCGTGGGCAGAGAACCTTCTGTTCCTAGAACGAATGACTGCGCTCAAACTGTTTAAGGTCACATCCTGGCAGCCCCAGAACGAGAGAGCCTCCAGCCTAGGGCAAACCTTGACGCCGCAATGTGATCGGGTGCCCCTTTCTCTTCCGCCCGCTCCGCCTCTTTCACCGGGATCATGCGGCTTAATGGTCCTAACCAGACTCTCTTGAAGGGCCTCCATTAGCCGTTCCACTCCCAAACAAGTGTCAAGAGTCAAGGAAGTGAGGCGTGGCATATACCCAAGCATTGCCTCCACCCGCCCCTGCTCCACTGGGAGTTTGAAGTGGGAAAGCGTCAAATGGGTCAGATGGGGCAGACGAGGGTCACGGAAGATCGATTCTAGACGCGGGAATACGGGCAATGAGGGCGTTTTCTCCCCCCCTTTCCTCGCATCGGTGTCGATGTTGGTAAACGCCACCTTTTCGAGTGCCGGTACCGAAAATTTCCGAAGGACGCAGGCAGCGGTGTCGTCCCCGGCGCATTGGAGACTGAGATCCTTCAGCGCTGGATAGATTGCGGCCGTAAGCCCGCGGATAAACTTGTGTGGGGACGATGCTATTGTGTAACCGCGCGTGAAAAGAACGTCGTCGCATCCGTGTCGTTTGGGGCGAATTTCCTCCACCCAGAGATCCAGCCTCTCGAGTGCCAATGCTTCAATCATGGATAAAAAGCGAGCGACGTCTCCGGTGTGTGGGTATGTCCAATCGATACTCTTGAGGTGTTCGAGAACGACTGGGTTCATCTCTACTAGTGGGCCGTTGCCGTTGCCATTGCTGTTGCTTACAGGTCCGCCATCTTGCGGGAGTATCACATCAAAGTACGGAACGGTGTTTGATAAAATGAGTTCCTCGAGAAGTGGAGTAAGTGATAAAAACCGGCAGAGTGTCGACATCCTGAGGAAATAGTAATCCCGCGAGCTGTAAGTTTTTCGTGGTGCATACGTCAGCTCCAGCGTCTTCAGATTGGCGATTAACGTGGCTGGGAGGCTGAAAAGAGGAACTTTTTCGAGTTTGAGATGCAGCAGCCCACCATATTTGGAAGAGCGTGTAGGGGGTGAAGAATTTCGGATCGCACTTCCCTCGAGCGTTAGAAAGTCTGGTGCTTCCAAAAAAGAGGGATTCGGGTGAGATATGGAAAGAGTTAGCTGTCGAAGGTTCGGGAAAGTAGATGTGTGGGCCTGGATGAAAGGCACAAAGTAGAGGAGTGATGCCGTTGTTTGACACTGGAGGGACAACCTTTCGATACGAAAGAAATGACTGCGAGAGGAAATAAGGAAAGAATCCATGTGCTCGCATTGTGCTGAAGGTAAAGCACTTGGTAGGCTGAAAAACTCGACCTCAAGGGGCGCAACTCCCGATCTCCGGAAAAAGGTTTGCGTCAGTGCCTTGCTCGAAGACCCCCGAACGCGTAGACGAGTCCATAGGTGAGACGTAGAGAGTGCGATAGCACGCCATTTCGTGCAGGTATGTGAAATGACCACTGGTGGTCGGTAATTGAGGTCTTCAAAGTCGAATTCAGCGAATACGAGGAATATGCTGACGAGCAGCTCTGTTGGCAACCAGTTTATGGGTTCCTTCTGTGACTCAAGTTCATTCCGTTTCTCTGTAAGCGCAGCTTTCTCGGTTGACACCTCGTCTTTGAGCTTCTGAATTTCGCCAATGATTCGCTGATATTCAGCCTCTCGTCGCGAAAGGATCTGGAGTTGGCCATCGAGGAGCTCGACCTCGGAGTTTATGGACTCCCTGGTTCTCCTGCCCATTGGAGGATCTGCTGAGTTTTGTATTTAAGGCTGTTAATAACAATGAAGGCCGATAAGCGAAGGGCACCTTAAGTTTGAATCAGAACATGCACATTGCACAATGCACGAGTCACCTGTGGACGGATCCGTGACCACAGCAAGCACGTGAGGGCTATTTTTCCGGATCATTCGGTCCGGCTTCAATCTCCTTCGAACCAACTTCAGTTTTTAAATTCTACCAAGAATCATGGCTTTATTTTCTTTTCAGGAAAAAAAAACTCTATTGTAAGATGTATAAATATGTATAAATTCTGGGATTACATACCCCATTCATACCCCGAACCAAGGTTCGTTTGCTACAAGTTACCATTTCTAGAACAACTTCTTTGCTTTCCCAGGTTTCGCTTGGGTTTCTTGTTAGCTTCGACCGACGACCTTGCACCTTCATAAAGGTTTTATTTCATCCCTTACTCAGGAATCATTGATCAGAGCTCCCAGTTAGCGCAACACTTCTTCAAGATATTCAGGAGGCAGACGCAACATAAAGAGGGCTGGACATCAGCAAACGCTCTTGTATTCACTCTCTAACTTTCTGGCTATGAATACCTGGAAAGCTATTGGGGTCCTATATTTCTCAATAGCATCCCTCGGGGCGATAGTCCAAACACCTCAACATGTATTTTCCCCCGAAAACGCTGGCAATGAGGACCATTCCCTCAATATTACAAAGTGCCCTGGTACCTAAGCACTCCATGAATATTCCGATCTCCACTAAAGAATGGATTGCAGGATATACACTCAGCTCATTGAAAGAAAGTGACGCCGGGCTTACTGCTCGACTAAGTCTCTTTGGGCCGGCCTGCAATGCATTTGGGATGGATGTCTCTAGCCTCACGGTCCAAGTGACGTACGAAAGTGATTCTCGGTAGGAGGCTAAATACGTCTAGAACATAACCTCTTGTTGACTATTCAAGCAGTCTCCATGTGAATATCTTTGATACTGTAAAGGAGCAATACACCACTCCACGATCCGTGGTCGAGCTTCCTGCAATTCCCAGTAAATCTTTCAAAAGCACCTCAGATCTGGTTTTCGACTATGAGTCGTCTCCCTTTGCCTTCTGGATTACTCGTCGGTCTCAACCGCATGCGCCGCCCCTGTTTGACACGAGAATCGCCTCGTTCCCGCAGACACCCATTCCTCCCGTCATCGCAAGCGATAATTCAACTGCTTTGGATGGTTTCCCGCTGATTTTCGAGAACCAGTATCTCCAAGTATGTACCTCCTATGCAATTACAATACGAATTCTGACAATACCTGCAGTTGGCTTCAGTTCTTCCGCTTGACACAAACATCTACGGATTAGGCGAAGTGGTCGCCAGCTCAGGATTTCGTAGAAATATTGGTCCTGTGGGCGGAACAATTCAGGCTATGTGGGCGCGAGATGTAGCTGTTCCAGCAGTAGATGAAAATTTGTGAGTTGTTGTCATGTCTCTCCTTGTTGGCGTTCGGGATGGCACCCATTCCGTTCTTTTTTTCCAGGTATGGGTCGCACCCCATTTATCTTGAGCATCGCTTCGACCCAAAGACGAACACATCGCAATCTCATGCCGTATTTCTGCTCAGGTGCGCTACAGGGTCCCACTGCCAACACGCGACCTGCTGACCCTGTTATCTAGCGCCGCTGGTGGCGACATCCTTCTTCTCACACCACCTTCCTCAAATGTCTCGCTGGTTGAGTACAGGATGATCGGCGGCACTCTAGATTTCTATTTTTTCTCTGGCCCTACCCCAGTTTCAGTTATCGAGCAATACGGTGCCTTGATTGGGCTTCCAACCTGGCAACCAATCTGGGGATTTGGATTTCATCTTTGTCGGTAAGTCGGTGCCTCTAGTAGTTGGAATGTATCATTGAACATACGGTGGCTGCATAGCTGGGGCTACGAGAGCATCACAGAAGTTCGTGAGCAGGTGACAAAGATGCGCGCAGCCGATATCCCTCTAGAAGGTACGCCTATGGTTCTAATCTACATTCTGTGATATGACGATTTTTTAGTTATGTGGAACGACATCGATATGTATCACGCGGTTCGCGATTTCACTTCTGACCCCGTTAGTTTTCCTGCCGACGATATGAGGAAGTTCGTCGAAGATTTAGTACGTGCTTCTTCCTTATGATAGAACACCACATGCTTATTTCTCCTATCAGCACGCAAACAACCAACACTGTACGGTTCTTATCTGGTATGTTAATGAGATGATGTTTAGATGATCGCGGGTAGACGTCCCCATTGTCGACGCAGCCATTGCCAAACAGGTCAATGCCACCGATATCGTGAGTGATCAGCCGACTCTTTCAGAGGCGGATAACTTTTAGACTTTACGATCATGGTTGATATAAGTGCTGTCTCTATTTCTAGTACTATCCTTACACCAAAGGAGTTGAAGAGTGAGCTACCCGATCATCTTCTTCCATGCCCTTCATTCCCCGTCCTTCATAATTGCTCTTGATGCCCGAAATTTAGAACCCTAAATTGACTTGAACCCCCCACCCGTTTGTTGGTCCATTTTATCCTTTAGAGGCGTTTTTATCACGAACCCGGACGGCTCTGAGTACGTAGGACAGGTTTGGCCGGGGTACACGGTATGTTACCCTCTTTTTCTCGCTTAACTGCGCAGTGGGTGACACTCGGCGCCGGGTCTATCCAACAGGTGTTCCCGGATTGGTTCCAGAAAAATACGCAAAATTGGTGGACGGAGTCCCTGCGAAATTGGAGCTTGGCCGGGATCGAGTTCTCGGGTATTTGGCTAGACATGAACGAGGCAAGCTCGTTCTGCGATGGATCTTGGTGAGCAGCTTGCCGTTGGAGATCACATTTCGGGCGGCTTAAAATATCTTCCTCAGTGGCTCTGACGCGGATCTCTCGAATACGAGTGTACCCTTTATTCTTCCGGGAGAACCGGGCCACCCGGTCTTGGGTCTGCTTATTGTTTATCGTCCCAACTTGCTTCCTGAATCTCGTTTTGTAGATTACCCAGAATGGTAAGTCGGGCGGTCTGGTGAGGTCTCGGCGCTGTTCATTCTTAAAAACATGAAGCTATAATTCGACGACCTTTGGCCCTAGCGGAAACATCACCGTCAACGGGACGTTAACGTGCAACTTGAAGTCACCAACCGCTCGCGGCCGCACGTTTACTAAACGTGGTTTGGGTGCAGGTAAACAGCAAGATGTTGATCTTAATGTTCCGCCGTACACGATCCATAACGGTAAATTATGGTTTCTGACTATAGCCATCAATGAATATCCCCGTAAACGTACTCACTTATACGATAGGTAATGGGCGCTTGTCACTCCATGCTCTAGCCACCAATGCGACGCATGCGGACGGCCAAGCGGAACTTGATGTCCATAACCTTTGGGGTCTGATGGAAGAGAAGGCTACTCATCTTGCTTTACAGGAAATTATTCCAGATAAACGGCCCTTTGTGATGAGCCGCTCAACATTCCCTTCGTCAGGAAGATGGACCGGGCACTGGGTAAGTCGTCATTTCACACAGCGCCCGCCCGCTCTTCCACATGTTGCCTCATGTTAACGGAACTACGAATAGCTGGGGGACAATTTCAGTTTATGGTCGTACCTCCGGTATAGCATATCCGTAAGTTCACTTTCCAGGATCACCTTCTATTTCACGAGGTATGTATACCGATCATGAATTTTTCGTTGATATTTCCACATTAGGGCGTGCTGCAGTTCCAACTCTTCCAGATTCCCTTTGTTGGAGCGGACACGTGTGGATTCAGTTGCGCAAACCTCCGTGTTTCATCCGAAAGTTGGTCTGACGATTTCCTGTTTATTTTTTTTTCCCAACGCCACTAGATGGGAATACCGATGAGGAGCTATGCAATCGATGGATGCAGCTTGCAGCGTCCACTCCATTCTTCCGTAATCATAACATCAAGGGTGCAATACCCCAAGAACCATATCGCTGGGATAGTGTAGCAAATTCCTCCCGAACGGCGATTGCTATTCGGTATTCGCTGCTGCCGTACTGGGTGAGTGCGGTACATAATTGTGGCGTTCTAGGGTTCTGAGGATCCATGACGGAATAGTACACCCTCTTCGCCAATTCTTCGACGAAAGGGACGCCTCCCGTGCGTGCCCTATTCTACGAGTTCCCTGATGAGCCGGAAACCTTTGGCATCGACTCTCAATTCTTGGTGGGCGGTGATATTTTAGTCACCCCCGTTTTAGCGCCCAATGTATCAACAGTATCAGGTGGGTGTCTATCCTTCTTAATTTTGTCCCGGACATGCTGATCATAATTTTCGTAGGGATATTCCCTGGTCGCGGAAGCGTAATTTGGCGAGATTGGTATACCCATGATGTGGTCAAAACCATCCCTGGACAACCAACTACACTCTCTGCACCTCTCGCACACATTAACGTTCACATTCGTGATGGCTCTGCGCTCCTTCTTCACTCGAAGCCGGCGTACACAATCGAAGAGACCAGACAAGGACCCTACTCCCTCCTCATCTCGCAAACCTCGCAGGGTCTCGCGCGTGGTACCGCTTACATCGACGACGGCGTAACCTACCCGCCTGGGCCCAGCCGCGTTCTCTCGTTCGTTTCGACGAAACAAGGGGTATCCATTAATGGAGAGGGTGCGTTCCAGGTGGGACCGAAATTACAGGATATCACGGTTCTGGGGGTTGGCTCCAAGCCTACGTCAGTCTGGCTTAATGGACGTCACGCGAGTGCCGATATGTGGACTTATGCCCCGCGGCAAGAAAAGTTGGTGGCGTTAGGGCTTAATGCGAGCTTGAATCAGGCGTTGTTGCTTAGCTGGGAGTGAAATGGACGTGTGATGCACCCTGTCATGGGCATGTAGGGTCGTGCTTGCGTCACCGGGATGGAAGTCTGGCAGGTGGTGTTAGAGCGTAGAATTAGCGAGTCTACTCTACTTTTAGTATGTTCAAATGTGCAGGCAGAAGTCGATGAGATTGGCTTGATAAATCCTTCTGGGTGAATTTCCTCCTTACGTCCACGGCCTCGTCCTCATGGCTGCAAGTCATTCCGTGCAGAGTCTCTGTTTACTCAAAATTTACATGTTATGAAATTACAGCAAGTCGACATAGACGTCATGAGCAAAGGCCACCTCCAAGAGAACGATAACGACACTTTATCGTCACCGCCGTTTGGTCTGCTATCAAAAAGGTGCGCACTCGACGTACTAGATACTATCGCTGATTGACCGCGACGCATTCTCCAGGATTAACGCTCTGAGTAGTCTGGCAATTTGATGCGAGAGGGCTGTTTAGAACGAGAATTGGACATCGACTCAGTGTATATGGCCCGGTGGTGTCCAAAGGAGAACCGCAACGAGGAATGCAATCAATTTGTGCGACAACGAGCGAACGGGCCAAGATCGACTAAGGAAAAATGTCGTATACGTTCTTAGGGATTTGGCGTTTGGTTAGGGGACCAGGATTTAGATGTTGCAAGTGTGAAGAGCCTGGGCAAGTTAAAATGATCCCGACGTTGCGTTCTTTGCCAATCCACTTTTCTGAGAGTATTTTTTACTTCCTCTACAGAAAGCGCGAGGGATGGTTAGGGAGTACGCTTTATTCCCTTCAGGTTTATATTCGAATCCTTGGTCCAAGAGCCCTCTTCCGGTCGAGAGGATCACCTTTCCAGTCCAAAAGAGGTATTCCATGATTTCCCAAGAATTTCTCCAATGAAAACATATATATAGCGTGGTCCGTAAGAAGGAATGGTGAGCACTCCATGTCAGTGTTTCGATCATCCTCCAGCCGACTAGACAAAGAGAGGCCCAAAGAACCAACTAAGGGCCATCAGGGGATCATGTACCCTGGCGAATGAATAATTTCCAAGGTGAGATTGGCTCGGGGTAGGCAGAAAAAGGCCTGAATTCTTCGAGCACCAGGCAGGGGCCTAATCAAGAATTGTTGTCCCCATGGCCAGGATGCAGCTCGAAGTCAACCCGAAGTAATGATTAATCGCCAGACAGTTTTACCGCATCGTGTTGAAAGGTTGACAAGCTAAAAATAGGGCCAACGCGTCACGGTAACCTCAACTTGGCGCGCACGTAGCGCACATCACTGGCTGATACAGCGATAATAGATCATATGTTATGGCAGCTGGTATGAGGAGAGCGGCGGGCCGGCAAGAAGCGGAATTGACATAGTGCAATTATTATGTAATCGTTGGTTTTTACGTCTCGACATCCACCGCATGTCCTTCGGCTTCATGGATCCATAGTCTCCGCTACCTCCTTGTTTTTTTGGCCGTATTTTCGCTGAATACGATGCCAAGCTACACACTGAACAATTGGGACGGAAGTCTTTCAAACTCTCACGAGCACACGTCGAGCCAAAGGCAGGAGAAACACCCTAGTCCTTCAAATACAATTTATTCGCGATCTGCGCCAATCCCTGCCCACAAAAGTGAAAAAACCCCAATCAACGGAGCTGTTACCTTGAATAAGCGCGGATATGATGGAGGCGGAGAAGGGAGCACCGAATTGGTCGTGCGTATAACTTTCTTCATGTCTCTGTCACGAACAAATTTCATGCTCAAACCATAGAAGAACTCACCTAACGGAATTCCAATTTCGCAGGACCCAGAATATGCCTTTCTTTTGTCGACACAAAAGAATAGATCTCATGGACTTGCTGTAAGTGTGGCTGTTTTTCTTTCTGTCGACTTCAAGCTGACTTTGAGTGAAAGATTCGGACCACTCCGCCTTTAAACGACCCATTACGCGCGCCAGAATTATTGCAGCCCGCTAAGCTTACATTTACTCCAATATTGGAATCGCCCTTACACGCCACGAAAACGTTAACGCGACGCGACGCGTCCGAAATGAACCCATCTCAACTCTTCCTGCCATCATCAACTAATACTACGCCAAGGAATAACGAGGATATCTTTGACGAGATAGACGCCATCTCGATGTATACGCGGGACGCAGAAGGAGAACTCGAGGATGAAGA
>Ga0307517_10004418_pt1 | contig 21598 bp, 18 predicted proteins | sample 23_EM_MG_FD_194515 | JGI IMG/M metagenome (GOLD analysis project Ga0307517, IMG submission 194515) | Populus trichocarpa ectomycorrhiza microbial communities from riparian zone in the Pacific Northwest, United States - 23_EM | ecosystem: Host-associated > Plants > Roots > Unclassified | place... | reverse complement strand
GGACCACCTCACGGTCGTCGGCTCCCGCGCGGAGCTGACCGAACTGACGGGCACCGACCAGTCGGGCCTGGACCCGCACCGCCCGTTCATCGACGCGGTCACCTTCGCCTGCCCCCAGTGCGGCGAAACCGCCACGCGCGTGCCCGAGGTCATCGACGCCTGGTACGACTCGGGTTCGATGCCGTTCGCGCAGTGGGGCTACCCGCACAAGAACAAGGAACTCTTCGAGTCCCGCTACCCGGCGCAGTTCATCTCCGAGGCGATCGACCAGACCCGCGGCTGGTTCTACACGCTGATGGCCGTCGGCACCCTGGTCTTCGACAAGTCCTCGTACGAGAACGTGGTCTGCCTGGGCCACATCCTCGCCGAGGACGGCCGCAAGATGTCCAAGCACCTGGGCAACACCCTGGACCCGATCCCGCTGATGGACCGTCACGGCGCGGACGCGGTGCGGTGGTTCATGGCGGCGGGCGGCTCCCCGTGGGCGGCACGCCGCGTGGGCCACGGCACCATCCAGGAGGTCGTCCGCAAGACCCTCCTGACGTACTGGAACACGGTCGCCTTCCAGGCCCTGTACGCGCGCACGTCCGACTGGGCGCCCAGCGCGGCGGACCCGGCCCCGGCCGACCGCCCGGTCCTGGACCGCTGGCTCCTGTCCGAACTCCACGCGCTCACCGACCAGGTGACCCAGGCTCTGGAGTCCTACGACACCCAGCGCGCCGGCAAGCTCCTGTCGGCGTTCGTCGACGACCTGTCCAACTGGTACGTCCGCCGCTCCCGTCGCCGCTTCTGGCAGGGCGACAAGGCCGCGCTGCGCACCCTGCACGAGGTCGTCGAGACGGTCACCCAGCTCATGGCCCCGCTGACCCCGTTCATCACCGAGCGGGTCTGGCAGGACCTGATCGTCCCGGTGACCCCGGGCGCCCCGGAGTCCGTCCACCTGTCCTCGTGGCCGGAGGCGGACCTGTCCGTCATCGACCCCGAGCTGTCCAAGCAGATGGTCCTCGTACGGCGCCTGGTGGAGCTGGGCCGGGCCACGCGCGCGGAGTCGGGCGTCAAGACGCGCCAGCCACTGTCCCGCGCGCTGATCGCGGCCACGGGCTTCGCCGCCCTGGACCGGGAGCTGCACGCGCAGATCACGGAGGAGCTGAACGTCGAGGGGCTCGCCTCGCTGAGCGAGGTCGGCGGCTCGCTGGTCGACACCACGGCGAAGGCCAACTTCCGCGCCCTGGGCAAGCGGTTCGGCAAGCGCGTCCAGGACGTCGCGAAGGCCGTGGCGAACGCCGACGCCGCCGCGCTGTCCCTCGCCCTGCGCGAGGGCACGGCGACCGTCGAGGTGGACGGCGAGACCATCACGCTGGCTCCGGATGAGGTGATCATCACAGAGACCCCGCGCGAAGGCTGGTCCGTGGCCTCCGACTCGGGGGCGACGGTCGCCCTCGACCTGGAGATCACCGAGGAGCTGCGCCAGGCGGGCCTGGCCCGTGACGCGATCCGGCTGATCCAGGAGTCCCGCAAGAACAGCGGCCTGGACGTGGCCGACCGGATCGCCCTGCGCTGGACCTCGACCGACCCGGCGGTCATCGCGGCCCTGTCCGAGCACGCGGCCCTGATCGCCGACGAGGTCCTCGCCACGGACTTCGCCCAGGGCGAGGCGGACGACACCTACGGCACCCCGTTCACGGACGAGGGCCTGTCCCTGGTGTTCCGCCTGCACAAGGTCTGAGCACCACCGGCACCCGAAAGGGCCCGGCCTCCTTCGTGGAGGCCGGGCCCTTTTCTCACGCCCAACGGCGGCCAACTCACCTGAGCCAACGGTCAACTCACGTGATCCAGCGCTCAACCCGCGTAAAAAGGGCGGGGCCCCGGATCGAAATCCGGGGCCCCGCCCTGTTGAACGCTGCCGACGCCCAAGGCGTACTAAAGGCCGGTCAGTTGTCGTCCTCGTCGATCAGGAACCCGCGCATCGGCGAGGGAGCCTGACCCATCGGGGACGGGCCCTGCGGCCGGACCGGCGCCATCGGCTGGGTCATGGCCGGAGACATCTGCTGCTGGCCGCCGTAGGACGGTCCGGCCGGAGCCGGGCCACCCATGCCCTGCGGGCCGCCGTACGACGGGGCGCTCGCGCCGGCCGGGGCCATCGAGGGCGCCGGGGACGGCGGAAGCGACGCGGCGGCCGGAGCACGCGGCGGAGCCAGCGAGTCGTCGGCCTGGGTCTCCAACTGACGCAGCTGGGACTCCAGGTAGGACTTCAGACGCGTGCGGTACTCGCGCTCGAAGCCGCGCAGGTCCTCGACCTTGCGCTCCAGCGTGGCGCGGGCGGACTCCAGGGAGCCCATCGCGACGCGGTGCTTCTCCTGCGCGTCCCGCTCCAGGGCGTCGGCCTTGGCACGGGCGTCACGCTCAAGACCCTCGGCGCGCGAACGGGCCTCGCCGACAATCTTGTTGGCCTCGGAACGGGCCTCGGCGATCGCCTGGTCGGCGGTCTGCTGGGCCAGCGAGAGGACACGGGCGGCGCTGTCGGCACCGGGGCCCTGCTGCGGCATGCCGCCACCCATGGGTCCGCCCATCGGGCCGCCCATCTGCTGCTGCATGGGGGGCTGGCCGCCCATCTGACCCTGCATCGGGCCCTGGCCCATCTGCTGCATCTGGCCCTGCATCGGACCCTGGCCCATCGGCCCCTGACCCATGGGGCCCTGTCCCATCGGACCCTGACCCTGCGGGCCGCCCTGGCCCTGGCCGCTGGGGCCTGCGGGCAACTGCGGGGCACCGCTCGGCAGTTGGGGCGGGCCGCCCATGGGGCCGCCCATCTGCTGCGGCGGGCCCGATATGCCGGCGGGCACCGGGCCACCCGGACCGCGCATGCCTTGCGGGGGCATGCCCTGCTGGGGCATCCCCTGCTGCTGCATGCCGCCTTGCTGCATGCCACCTTGCTGCATGCCGCCCTGCTGCTGGTCCTGTTCGGGGGGCTTGCGCATGTTCTGTTGGTTCTGGGCGGCTGCGCGCGTGGCCGCGGCCAACTTGGCGCGCAGGTCCTCGTTCTCGCGCAGCAGGCGCGTCAATTCGGCTTCGACCTCGTCGAGGAAGGCATCGACCTCGTCCTCGTCATAGCCTTCTCGGAGGCGGACGGTCGTGAACTGCTTGTTCCGCACGTCCTCGGGGGTCAACGGCATCTCTTCACCTCAACGTAGTCATCGGCAGTCGGCAAGACCGTATCGTCCACTGTCACCTCGCGAGATTGCCCACGATAGAGATCAAGATGTAGACGATGATCATCAGGACGAAGAAGGACAGGTCGAGCGCCACGCCCCCGAGACGCAACGGCGGGATGAACCGCCGTAGAAGCTTCAACGGTGGATCGGTGACAGTGTAGGCGGCCTCCAGAACGACCACCATCGCCTTGCCGGGTTGCCATGAGCGGGCGAACTGGAAGACGTAGTCCATGACCAACCGGAAGATGAGCACGATGAGGAACACCATCAGCGCGATGTAGATCACCTGCGCGAACACGCTCATGGTCTGTCTTTCCCTCTCCCCTGTTCCGTGCTTCCTAGCGGCTGTCTGTCTCAGCTCTGATTGAAGAACCCGCCCTCTGCGATGCGGGCCTTGTCCTCCGCCGTGACATCGACGTTAGCAGGCGACAACAGGAACACCTTCTGCGTCACCCGCTCGATGCTGCCGTGAAGACCAAACACCAAACCGGCCGCAAAGTCGACAAGTCGCTTGGCGTCTGTGTCATCCATCTCAGTCAGATTCATGATCACCGGGGTGCCTTCACGGAAGTGTTCCCCGATGGTACGGGCCTCGTTGTAGGTCCGGGGGTGAAGTGTGGTGATCCGGTAAGGCTCTCGTTCCGACACGACCTTGGGCATGATCACCGGTGCGTTCTTCTCCAGGGACTGGCGTTCTTGTGTGATGGATGCCACGGGCGCGATACGCGCCGGACGCCCTGATTCCGCACCCAGTGAAGCGGAATGGGACACCGGTTCGCGAGGGGCCGGAGGCTGCACCACTCGTACCGGTTCGTCCCTTTGAGACTGATGCGGGCTGTGTGACTGGTGCGACGGCTCGTGCCGTCGACGGTCCCGCTCGGGCTCCGGGTCCAGTTCGGGTTCGAAGTCGTCATCGGGGTCGAAACCCCGGCCGTCGTACCCATCGTCCTCCACGAGGCCGAGGTAGACCGCCATCTTGCGCATCGCGCCGGCCATGCTCTGAGTCCTCCGCTCTGTGGTGGATCGGCTGACGACTGCCAAGTGCCCGCGATCCACGAGGTCGTTACGCCCACTTTCGGGGGCATTGACCATATTTTCTGCTGTGGTCCGACTTCCTGGCGACGTTACCCGAGCCTGGGGCGCACGCCGAGTACCGCAGTGCCGACGCGTACATGTGTCGCTCCGGCTGCCACGGCCTGTTCGAGGTCCGCACTCATCCCTGCCGACACCATGTTCGCAGCAGGATGGGCTCGGCGCAGGTCAGTCGACAAATCCATCAACCGCCCGAACGCCTCCTGTTGGCGTCCGGCGTACTCGCCGGTGAGCGGAGCGACGGTCATCAGACCGTCGAGCCGCAACCCCGGAGCCCCGGCGACGAGATCGGCCAACTCCCCGATCCCGCCCGGCCCTACGCCACCCCGCTCGCCCCGCCCGCTCACTCCCGCGTCGAGCGCGACCTGGATGAGACAGCCCAGTTCGCGCCCGGACCGCTCGGCCTCCTTCGACAGCGCGGTGACGAGCCGGGAACGGTCGACCGACTGCACGACATCGGCGTAACCGACCACGGATCGCACCTTGTTGGTCTGCAACTGACCGACGAAGTGCCAACTCAGCGGCAGATCCGCGCAGTCGGCGGCCTTCGGGGCGGCGTCCTGGTCCTTGTTCTCGGCGACATGACGCACACCGAGTTCGGCCAACGTTCGTACGTCGCTCGCCGGATAGGTCTTGGTGACCACGATCAGGGTCACCTCTTCGCGCTTCCGCCCGGCCGCCGCGCAGGCGGCGGCGATGCGCTCCTCGACTCTCGCCAGATTCACGGCGATTTCTTGCTTACGGTCCGTCATGTCCGATCAGTCCAACCAGACATAGCTCGCCAGCCGCCCGGTCGTCCGGTCGCGGCGGTACGAGAAGTGGTCGCCCGATTCACGGGTGCACACCGGCGACTGCTCCCGGTCGCGCACCCCGAGCCGGTCTAGCTGCGCGTGCGCTCCGGCGGTCACGTCGACCGCGGGAGTGCCCCAACTCGTCTCGGCGTACGCCGCGGGTTCCACGGCGGCGACGTCGGCGCGCATGTCCGCGGGCACTTCGTAGCACCGGCCGCAGACGGCGGGTCCGGTGCGGGCGATGATCCGGGCGGGATCGGCGCCGAGTTCCACCATGGCCGCCACTGCGGCGGGAACGACCCCGGCCACCATGCCCGGGCGTCCGGCGTGGGCCGCGCCCGCGATCCCGGCGACCGGGTCGGCGAGCAGGACCGGGGTGCAGTCGGCGGTCAGCACGGCGAGGGCGAGGCCGCGCCGGGCGGTGACGACCGCGTCGACGGAGGGGACGTCCGAGGAGCCCCAGGGCCCCTCGACGACCGCCACGTCCGCGCCGTGCACCTGGTTCATCCAGACCACCAGCGCCGGGTCCAACCCCAGTGACTTGGCGGCCAGTTCGCGATTGGTACGTACCGCTTCGAGGTCGTCGCCGACCGCGCCGCCGAGGTTGAGCTCCTCGTACGGAACGGCGCTCACCCCGCCCCACCTGTCGGTGAAGGCGAAGTGCGCGCCGCTCACGGTGTCGAACTGTCCTATCACTTCAGGAAGTCCGGTACGTCCAGCTCCTCGGCGGCGCTGTCCGAGTAGGTCCGCGACGGCGGGACCGGCGGGGCGACCGGGAGGTCGGCGACCGGCTCCGGAGCGTGCTCCGGCTCCTCCTTCGGCTTGACGCTGCCGAGCGAGCCGAAGGACGGACGGCTCTCCTGCCGTACCGGAGTCGGCTCGTCGCGGCGGGCCGAGGACGAACTCGAGCCCGTCTCACGGCGGGTCGGCGGCTGGCCGCCGTCGAAGCCGGCCGCGATCACGGTGACCCGGACCTCGTCGCCGAGGGCGTCGTCGATGACCGCGCCGAAGATGATGTTGGCCTCGGGGTGGGCGGCCTCGCTGACCAGTTGGGCCGCCTCGTTGATCTCGAACAGGCCGAGGTCGGAGCCGCCGGAGATGGAGAGCAGGACGCCACGGGCGCCGTCGATGGAGGCCTCGAGGAGCGGCGAGGAGATCGCCATCTCGGCGGCCGCCACCGCGCGGTCGTCGCCGCGGGCCGAGCCAATGCCCATGAGGGCCGAACCGGCCTCGGACATCACGGACTTGACGTCGGCGAAGTCGAGGTTGATCAGGCCCGGCGTGGTGATGAGATCGGTGATGCCCTGGACACCGGAGAGCAGGACCTGGTCCGCCGACTTGAAGGCGTCGAGGACCGAGACCTGGCGGTCCGAGATGGACAGCAGCCGGTCGTTCGGGATGACGATGAGGGTGTCGACCTCTTCGCGGAGTTCGGCGATGCCGTCCTCCGCCTGGTTCGCCCGGCGCCGTCCCTCGAAGGTGAACGGGCGGGTGACCACGCCGATGGTGAGGGCGCCCAGGGAGCGCGCGATGTTGGCCACGACGGGCGCGCCGCCGGTGCCGGTGCCGCCGCCTTCACCGGCCGTCACGAAGACCATGTCGGCCCCCTTGAGGACCTCCTCGATCTCCTCGCGGTGATCCTCGGCGGCCTTGCGGCCGACGGCCGGGTTGGCGCCGGCGCCGAGTCCGCGGGTGAGTTCGCGGCCGACGTCGAGTTTGACGTCGGCGTCGCTCATCAACAGCGCCTGCGCGTCGGTGTTGATGGCGATGAACTCGACGCCCTTGAGGCCGACCTCGATCATCCGGTTGATGGCATTGACACCACCGCCGCCGACACCGATGACCTTGATGACTGCGAGGTAGTTCTGCGGTGCTGCCACGTCGAAGGCCTCTCGCCTCGAGTTACGTGTCGCCGATCGCGGTGTTCCACGATCCGACGACGGATGCCGAATGGGACGGTCCGTAGCGCCGACCCGAACCCTAACGTTGAAGTTTAGGGTTACCAGTGTGTCCGTTCCTTGAAGTCTTCTGAACAGGACACTAAGTCGACAAGTGGCGCACGTTCAACGAACACGCCGAACCTCCCGTTTTTCTTTTCACCCTATGTGATCAGCCGTAGCGCTGCCCAACCAGGGTGCTGGCCTGCGCGAATGTGCGTCAACTCCCGGCTGACGCAGGGGCGGTGGGAACACTTACGTCGAAGTACCGGGCGCCGGAAGCTGCTTTCATGAGAGCGGTGAGCGTACGCGCCTTCGCCGCGCCCTTGTCGCCACTTCCCCAAGAGACCGTCCGGCCGCCGCTCAACTCCAGTGAGATGTCGTCGTAGGAACGGACCTTGACGACTTGAGTGTCCTTCGCGACCGCGGCCGGAATGTCACCCGCGACCTTCACCGCCTCACGCACGAGTCGGTCCTCGTCGAAGCGGCGCAGGCTGGCCGCGGACGAACCCGACTGGGAGAGCGTCAATTCGAGGGTGGGGACGGACTTCGGTGGCGTGGAAACAGTGGCGAATCGCACGCCCTTACCGTCCACTTCGACGAAGTTTCCGCCCTTTTTCACCACCAGAACCGGGCTGCGTTCGGTCACTTTCAGCCCGATTCCATGAGGCCAGGAACGGACCACGTCAACCGCGTCAATTCGGGGCAATTTCCTGCGGAGTCGGACTTCGATCGCATCGGTGTCGACGGAAATCAGCGGTCCGCCGACCGGAACGTCGGCCGCTTCGCGCACCTGCTCCGGCGTCAGAACCTTGGTCCCGGAGACCGACACCTTCTCCACCCGCAGCCACTGCGAGCCGTAGAGCAGCCAGACCGCCGCGGTGCCCAACAGGACTGCGGCGAGGGCGAGTACGACAATCAGACGAAGGCGCCGCGGTCCCAGGCGCCGGACAAGGGGCGGGCCGGACGACTCCTGTTGGCGTTCACCGCGCTCGGCGGTCGTCGGTCCGGCCACGATCCCCTGCCTCTCTCACATATGGCTAGCGGTGCCGCGAGGCGATCGCCTCGTACACCATGCCGACGAGCAGGTCGTCGGCGTCCCGGCGGCCGAACTCGCTTGCCGCGCGCGACATTTCGTACAGCCGGTGCGGGTCGGCGAGCACGGGCAGGACGTTGCCCTGGATCCACTCGGGCGTCAGTTCCGCGTCGTCGACCAGGAGTCCGCCGCCGGCCTTGACCACCGGCTGGGCGTTCAGCCGCTGTTCGCCGTTGCCGATGGGCAGCGGGACGTAGGCGGCCGGGAGTCCGACGGCGGAGAGTTCGGCGACGGTCATCGCGCCCGCGCGGCAGAGCATCATGTCGGCCGCGGCGTACGCGAGGTCCATCCGGTCCACGTACGGTACCGGGATGTAGGGGGGCATCCCCGGCATCTGGTGCACCTGCGGCAGTTCGTTCTTCGGGCCGACCGCGTGCAGGATCTGGATTCCGGCCTGTTGGAGGTACGGCGCGACCCGCTCGACCACCTCGTTCAGGTGCCGGGCGCCCTGCGAGCCGCCGGAGACCAGCAGCGTCGGCAGGTTCGGGTCGAGCCCGAACGCGGCCCGGGCCTCGGGCCGTACGGCCGCGCGGTCCAGGGTGGCGATCGTGCGGCGCAGCGGGATGCCGATGTAGCGGGCGTCCCGCAGCTTGCTGTCCGGGGTCGAGACGGCGACCCGGGCCGCGTACCGCGAGCCGATCTTGTTGGCCAACCCCGGGCGGGCATTGGCCTCGTGGATCACGATCGGCACCCCGAGGCGCTTGGCCGCGAGATAGCCGGGCAGCGCCACATAGCCGCCGAAGCCGACGACGCAGTCCGCCTTGGTGCGCTCCAGGATCTGCTCGGCCGCCTTGATGGTGCCGCGCAACCGGCCCGGCACGGTGATCAGTTCGGGGGTGGGCTTGCGCGGCAGGGGTACGGCGGGGATCAGCGCGAGTTCGTAGCCCCGCTCGGGTACGAGACGGGTCTCAAGGCCGCGCTCCGTGCCCAGGGCCGTGATCCCCACAGTGGGGTCCTGCCTGCGCAGGGCGTCCGCGAGGGCGAGCGCGGGCTCGATGTGGCCGGCGGTCCCCCCACCGGCGAGTACGACATGCACCGAAATTCACCGCTCTCCGGACGAACGCGCCGCCGAGGCACGCCGTCGCATCGTGTTCCATCTGCGGGGACTCCGGCCGGAACCGGGTCCCCTGCCCCCCCGTTTTCTACCAAAGCGGGGTTGCCGCATCGCAAGCGCCGCCCGCGCAGCGGGGTCGTCGCGCGCGAAGGCGATCAGCAACCCGATGGCGAACATGGTCGGCAGCAGGGCGGAACCCCCGTAGGAGAACAGCGGGAGCGGGACGCCGGCGATCGGCAGCAGGCCGAGCACCGCACCGATGTTGATCACCGCCTGAGCGATGATCCAGGTGGTCACGCCTCCCGCGGCATACCTGACGAAGGGGTCCTCCGTGCGTCCGGCCACGCGGATACCCGCATAGCCTAGAGCCGCGAAGAGGGCGAGCACCGACAGTGTGCCCGCCAGACCCAGTTCCTCACCTGTGACGGCGAAGATGAAGTCGGTGTGGGCTTCGGGGAGTTGACCCCATTTCTCCACACTCGCACCGAGCCCGGAGCCGAAGATCCCGCCGGATGCGAGCGCGTAGATCCCGTGCACGGCCTGCCAGCAGTCGGCGACCCCGGTCTTGGGCTCGGTGGCGCCGATGCAGGCGAGCCGGGCCATGCGGTTGGGGCTGGTCTTGATGAGGATCACACCGATAGCGGCCGCGATCGAGAGAACGCCGACGAAGAGCCGGGTGGGCGCACCGGCCAGCCAGAGCAGGCCGAACAGGATCGCGGTGAGGATGATCGCCGTACCCATGTCGCCGCCGAGCATGATCAGCCCGAGCAGCATGAACGCGACCGGCACCAGCGGCACCAGCATGTGCTTCCACTGGGACAGCATCGCCTTGTCCTGCTTGCGGGCGAGCAGATCGGCGCCCCACAGGACGAGGGCCAGCTTGCCGAACTCGCTGGGCTGGATCTGGAAGGAGCCGCCGAGCGAGATCCAGTTGCGGTTGCCGTTGACCGACATCCCTATCCCCGGCAGCTGCACCAGCGCCATCATGAAGACGGCGCCCGCGAGGATCGGATAGGCCAGCGCCCGGTGGAGTTTGACCGGCATCCGCGACGCGGCGAGCGCCAAGACCCCGCCGATACAGGCAGCGAGGAACTGTTTGCGGAAGAAATACGAGCCGGGCAGCGAGAGTTGGAGTGCGGTGATCTGGGAGGCCGAGTAGACCATCACCAGACCCAGCACGGTGATCAGCACGCTGCCGCCTGCGATCAGGTAGTAGGCCGTCAGCGGACGGTCCCAGGCCCGGCGCGCGTTGGCGTAGAGCCGTCGTACGGGGTTGTCGCGGACGGTCCTGGCGGCTGCGGGACGTCTGGGGGTCCGCTGCTGCACGGGCGGCCGGCCGGTACGGCTACTGGGCATCAGCGCCTCCGCTTGCGTCGGTCAGGCGCCGAGTTCGCGAACCGCCGTGGCGAACGCGTCACCGCGCTTGTTGTAGTTGGCGAACATGTCCATGGAGGCGCAGGCCGGGGCGAGCAGCACCGTGTCGCCGGCGGCGGCGAGCCGCTGTGCCTCCTGGACAGCCGCGAGCATCGCCCCAGTGTCGGTCCGGTCGAGGTCGACGACGGGTACTTCCGGCGCGTGTCGCGCGAGGGCTTCGCGGATCAGCGCGCGATCGGCGCCGATCAGCACGACACCCCGAAGGTGCTTCGCCGACTTGGCGACGAGTTCGTCGAAGGTCGCGCCCTTGGCGAGTCCGCCCGCGATCCACACGATCGACTCGTAGGCCGCCAACGAGGCTTCCGCCGCATGGGTGTTGGTGGCCTTGGAGTCGTCGATGTACGCGACACCGTCCACATCGGCCACGTGCGCGATGCGGTGCGCGTCGGGCGTGAAGGCCCGCAGCCCGTCCCGTACGGCCTTGGCGGGCACCCCGAAGGCGCGCGCGAGGGCAGCGGCGGCAAGGGCGTTGGCGATGTTGTGCGGAGCGGGCGGATTGACGTCGGAAACCTCCGCCAACTCCTGCGCGTTCTTCTGCCGGTCCTCGACGAAGGCGCGGTCCACCAGAATGCCGTCCACGACGCCGAGTTGGGACGGCGCGGGACTGCCGAGGGTGAAGCCGATCGCCCGGCACCCCTCCTCGACGTCGGCCTCGCGGACCAGCTCCTCGGTGGCCTTGTCGGCGACGTTGTAGACGCAGGCGACCCGATTGCCTTCGTAGATACGGCCCTTGTCGGCGGCGTACGCCTCCATCGAGCCGTGCCAGTCGAGGTGATCGGGCGCCAGGTTGAGAACGGCCGCGGAGTGGGCGCGCAGCGAGGGCGCCCAGTGCAGCTGATAGCTCGACAGTTCCACGGCGAGGACGTCGTACTCCTCGTCCCCGAGTACGGCGTCCAGGACCGAGACTCCGATGTTGCCGACCGCCGCCGTGCGCAGGTCCGCCGCCTTCAGGATCGAGGCGAGCATCTGGACGGTGGTGGTCTTGCCGTTGGTGCCGGTGACAGCGAGCCAGGGGGCCGCTTCGGGGCCGCGCAGGCGCCAGGCGAGTTCCACGTCGCCCCAGATCTCGATCCCGGCTGCCCGGGCCGCCGTGAACAGCGGCTTGTCGGGCTGCCAGCCGGGGGTGGTGACGATCAGTTCGGTGCCGTCGGGCAGGGTCGCACCATCGCCGAGGCGCACGGTGATGCCGAGCGCCTCCAGGTCGGCCGCCTGGGCCCGGGAGCGCTCGTCGGCGCCGTCGTTGACGACCGTGACGAGCGCGCCGAGGCCGTGCAGGACCTTGGCCGCCGGGATGCCGGAGACACCGAGCCCGGCGACGGTGACGTGCTTGCCCTCGAAGGAGAGCCCCTGCCCATCGGTCACTTTTCCGCTGCCCATCCCGCGTAGAAGAGGCCCAGGCCGACGATCACGCAGATGCCCTGGATGATCCAGAAGCGGACCACGATGAGCACTTCGGACCAGCCCTTGAGTTCGAAGTGGTGCTGGAGCGGGGCCATTCGGAAGACCCGTTTGCCGGTGAGCTTGAAGGAGCCGACCTGGATGACCACCGACATGGTGATGAGGACGAAGAGGCCACCCATGATGGCGACGAGCAGCTCCGTGCGGGAGAGGATCGCCAGACCGGTGAGAACACCGCCGAGGGCGAGCGAACCCGTGTCCCCCATGAAGACCTTGGCCGGCGAGGTGTTCCACCACAGGAAGCCGAGGCAGGCACCCATCAGCGCGGAGGCGATGACCGCGAGATCGAGCGGATCGCGCACTTCGTAGCAGGCGTTCGGGTTGGTCAGGGTCTGCGCGTTGGCGCAGGACTCCTGGAACTGCCAGACACCGATGAAGGTGTAGGCGCCGAAGACCAGGACGGAGGCGCCGGTGGCGAGGCCGTCCAGACCGTCCGTCAGGTTCACGCCGTTCGACATCGCGAGGATCATGAACAGCGCCCAGATCACGAACAGGATCGGGCCGATCTTCCAGCCGAAGTCCGTGATGAACGACAGTTTCGTCGAGGCCGGGGTGTTGGCGCGGGAGTCCGGGAACATCAGCGCGAGGACCGCGAAGCTGATGCCGACGATCAGCTGGCCGGCCATCTTCGCCTTGGCCCGCAGGCCCAGCGAACGCCGCTTGACGATCTTGATGTAGTCGTCGAGGAAGCCGACCAGACCCATGCCGCACATCAGGCCGAGCACCAGCAGCCCCGAGTAGGTCGGGGGGTAGCCGGTGATGACCTTGGAAAGGAAGTAGGCGACAACCGTCGCCAGGATGAAGGCGATACCGCCCATGGTCGGCGTACCGCGCTTGCTGGCGTGCTCGCGCGGGCCGTCGTCACGGATGTACTGGCCGTAGCCCTTGCGGGCCAGCAGCTTGATCAGCAGCGGGGTACCGACCAGCGTCAGGAAGAGACCGATGACGCCCGAGAACAGGATCTGCTTCATCATCGGGCATCGACCCCACCCTCGGCACCGGTCTCGACGAGCGCCTGCGCCACGCTCTCCAGACCGACCGACCGGGACGCCTTCACGAGAACGACGTCTCCCGGGCGCAACTCGCTGCGCAACAGGTCGACCGCCGCCTGTGCGTCGGACACGTGCACCGACTCCTCACCCCACGAACCCTCGTTATATGCGCCCAGTTGCAGCCAGGACGCTTCCCTGCCCCCGACCGCGACGAGCTTGCCGACATTGAGCCGGACGGCCAGCCGTCCGACCGCGTCGTGCTCGGCGAGCGCCTCGTCCCCGAGCTCGGCCATCTTGCCGAGCACCGCCCAGGTCCGCCGCCCCTTGCCCATGGCCGCGAGCGCGCGCAAGGCGGCTCGCATGGACTCGGGGTTCGCGTTGTAGGCGTCGTTGACGATGGTCACGCCGTCCGAACGCTCGGTGACCTCCATCCGCCAGCGGGAGAGGGAGCCCGCCTCCGAGAGCGCGGTGGCGATCTCGTCTGCGGACATGCCCAGCTCATGGGCGACGGCGGCCGCGGCGAGCGCGTTCGACACGTGATGCTCACCGTACAGGCGCATGGTCACTTCGCTGCACCCGGAGGGTGTGTGAAGGCTGAAGGCGGGCTGTCCGCTGTCCGTGAGTCTCACGTTCTCGGCCCGTACGTCCGCTTCGCCGGACTCTCCGAAAAGGATCACCTTCGCCTTCGTACGGGACGCCATGGCCCGTACGAGCGGATCGTCCGCGTTGAGGACCGCGACGCCGCCATCCTCAACTGAAGGGAGCGCTTCTACGAGTTCGCCCTTTGCCTGCGCGATCTGCTCCCGGCCGCCGAACTCGCCGATGTGGGCGGTGCCGACGTTGAGGACGAGGCCGATCTGCGGGGGCGTCAGATCCGCGAGGTAGCGGATGTGACCGATGCCGCGGGCGCCCATCTCCAGGACGAGGAACCTCGTCTCGGCGGTGGCGCTCAGCGCGGTCAGCGGCAGCCCGATCTCATTGTTCAACGATCCCGGCGTGAACACCGTGGGCGCCTTGCGCGCGAGCACCTGGGCGATGAGGTCCTTGGTGCTGGTCTTGCCCGCCGAGCCGGTGAGGGCGACGAGGGTCGCGCCGAGCCGTCGTACGACATGACGGGCGAGGGCGCCCAGGGCGCTCTGGACGTCGTCCACGACGATCGCGGGCACGCCGACCGGGCGGGACGCCAGGAGGGCCACCGCGCCCGCCTCGACGACCGCGTTCGCGAAGTCGTGGCCGTCGACGTGCTCGCCGACGAAGGCGACGAAGAGGCTGCCTGGTTCCACTTCCCTGGAGTCGCGGACCACCGGGCCGGTGACCTGGACGGACGGATCCGGTATGTCGTGCGTCTGCCCGCCGACGACTTCTGCGATCTCGGCGAGGGAGAGGGCGATCACAAGTTCATCCCTGGGTCTTCTGGATAGCTTCGCGAAGCACCTGGCGGTCGTCGAAGGGACGGACCACTCCGGCGATGTCCTGGCCCTGCTCGTGGCCCTTGCCCGCGACCAGTACGGTGTCGCCCGGCTGTGCGCGGGCGACGGCGGCGGCGATGGCGGCGGCCCGGTCCTCGAAGACCTGGACCTCGCCACGCTCGTGCGCGGGCACCGACGCGGCGCCCTGGAGCATCGTCGCGAGGATCGCGAGGGGGTCTTCGGAGCGGGGGTTGTCGGAGGTCAGTACGGCGGTGTCGGCGTGCCGGGCGACAGCGGCGCCCATGGGCTCGCGCTTGGTCTTGTCCCGGTCGCCGCCGCAGCCGAGCACGACGTGCAGCTTGCCCTCGGTGACCTTGCGCAGCGCGCGCAGGACCGATTCGACGGCGTCCGTCTTGTGGGCGTAGTCGACGACCGCGAGATACGGCTGCCCGACGTCCACCCGCTCCAGGCGCCCCGGCACGCCCGGCACCGCGGCGATGCCGTCGGCGGCCAGCTGCGGGTCGAGGCCGGCGGTGGCCAGGGCGGCGATCGCGGCGAGGGTGTTGGCCACGTTGAAGGAACCGGCGAGCGGCGAACGAGCGGTGATCAGCTCGCCCTTGGGGCCGACCGCGGTGAACGTCGAGTCCATCGGGCCGACTTCGACGTCCTGGGCGCGCCAGTCGGCGTCCGGGTGGCCCTCGGCGGAGTAGGTGGTCACGGGGACCGTGGCCTCGCGGGCGAGCCTGCGGCCGTACTCGTCGTCAAGGTTGACTACTCCCTGCCTGCTGCGCAGTGGCGTGAACAGCTGCGCCTTGGCCTGGAAGTAGTCCTCCATGCCCGTGTGGAACTCCATGTGTTCCGGGCTGAGGTTGGTGAAGACCGCGATGTCGAAGATGCAGGCGTCGACCCGGCCGAGGACCAGCGCGTGGCTGGAGACCTCCATGGCGACCGCGTCGACCCCGCGCTCCAGCATGACCGCGAACAGGGCCTGGAGATCGGTGGCTTCAGGGGTCGTGCGCTCCGACTTGATGCGCTCGTCGCCGATGCGCATCTCGACCGTGCCGATCAGACCGGTGGACCGGACCGTTTTCAGGCCGCCCTCCACGAGGTACGCGGTGGTGGTCTTGCCGGACGTTCCGGTGATGCCGATCTGGAGCAGATCGCGGCCGGGGTGGCCGTAGATGGTCGCGGCCAGCTCGCCCATCTGCCCGCGCGGATCCTCAACGACCAGTACCGGCAGGCCGGTTGCGGCCGCGCGGTCGGCGCCGGTCGGGTCCGTCAGCACGGCTACGGCGCCGAGGCCGGCCGCCTGGGTGACGAAGTCGGCGCCGTGCAGCCGGGCACCGGGCAGCGCGGCGTACAGGTCGCCGGGGCGGACGGCGCGCGAGTCATGGGTGATGCCCGTGACCTCGGCGGCCGACACCGGCGCTGTCGTCATGGTCACGGCGGCGCCCAGTTGGTCGGCGAGTTCCGCGAGGGGTGTGGCGGAGAGCTGCGCCGGCCTGGGCGGCCCCGGGTAGGTCACGGATGCGCCCTTCTGGGGGGTTTGGGAGTGGTCGGCGGGTGGCACGGCGGTGAGCGTACCGGGCGCACCCGCCGCAGGGCGAAGTGAGGTGCGGGGCCCGCTGTCCTGCTGGCCCTGGTTCCCGGACTGGGAGGTGATCATGGTCACGGATCGGTTCCTGGCTGTTGCGCTGATCAGGGCGTGAAGGTCACGGGCAGATTCGCAGCCTTCGCCCCGGTGGGCGGGACCTGGAGGGTTTTGAGGGCGAACTCCATCACCTGCTTGTAGATCGGTCCGCAGATCTGACCGCCGAAGTAGCTTCCGCTGGTGGCGTTCTGGATCGCGCAGTAGACGGTGATGCGGGGGTTGTCGGCGGGCGCGAACCCGGCGAACGACGAGGTGTATCCCTTGTACTTACCGGTGGCCGGATCGACGCGGTTGGCGGTGCCGGTCTTGCCCGCGACCCGGTACCCCGGAATCGCGGCCTTACCGCCCGTGCCCTGCTCGTCGTCCACCACGGACTCCAGCATCTGGGCGAGGGTCTTCGCCGTCTTCGCGCTGATCACCCGGGTCTTCTTGGGCGTCGCCGCGGGCGTGAAGCGGCCGTCGGGCCCCTTCGTGCCGCGCACCAGGGTGGGTTCGACGCGGACTCCGCCGTTGGCGACCGTCGAGTAGACGGAGGCCGCCTGGAGCGCGTTGAGGGACATGCCCTGGCCGAAAGGAATCGTGTACTGCTGCGAGGTCGACCACTTGTCGGCGGGCGCGAGGATGCCCTTGGTCTCGCCGGGGAAATTGAGCCCGCTGTAGCTGCCGATGCCGAACTTGCGCAGATACGAGTACAGGACCTGGTTGGCCTCGGGCTGGGTCTTGCCGAGCTGCCCGGCCGCTTCGATGGTGCCGATGTTGCTGGACTTGGCGAGCACGCCGTTGAGGGTGAGGTTCCAGGTCGCATGGTCCACGTCGTCCTGGAAGAGCCGGTCGCCGCGGTGCAGCCGGTTCGGCACGACGACATGCGTCAGCGGGGTGGCCGCATTCTCCTGGAGTACGGCGGCCATCGTCATGACCTTGGCGGTGGAACCGGGCTCGTAGGCGTCCTGGACGGCCGCGTTGCCCAGGGACGCGGCGCTGGCCTGCGAGAGGTCGTTCGGGTCGAAGCCGGGCGCGTTGGCCATGGCGAGGATCTCGCCGGTGCGGGTGTCCTGCACTATCACGTACCCGCGGTCCGCCTTGGACTTCTTCACCTGCTCGGTGATGGCGTTCTGCGCGGCCCACTGGATGTCGCGGTCGATCGTCAGCTCCACGTCGGCACCGGGCACCGCGGGCGTCTCCGTGGAGCCCGCGGTGGGTACCTGGAGACCGCCGGACTGGGCGTAGCGGACTTTGCCGTCCTTGCCGGTGAGGTCCTTGTTCAGCTGCTGCTCGACCCCGCCGCCGCCCTTGCCGTCGGCGTTGACCCAGCCCAGTATCCCGGCGGCGAGATCGCCGTTCGGGTACACGCGCTTGGTGGTGGGGACGGCGAGGACACCGGCCACGACGTTGACCGTGGTCGGGTCGGTCGAGGCCTTGGTGTTGAGCGCGCTCTTCAGGTCCTTGATCTGCTTCCAGACCTGCGGGGTCTGGCGGTTGGCGAGCACTACGTAGCGCAGGTTCTTGTTCGCGGGCCTGAGCTTCTTGACCAGTCCGGCCTGGTCCACGCCGAGGATCGGGGCGAGGAGGGCGGCCGCCTGTTCGGGCCCGTCGTCGATCTTCAACTGCTTGCGGGTGAACAGCGTCGGGTCGGCGGTGATCGTGTACGCGTCCACGCTGGTCGCCAGCGCCACCCCGGAACGGTCGGTGATCTCACCGCGCTCGGCGGCCAGGACGTAGTCGACGTACCGGTTCTGCGCGGCCTTGGCGGCGTACGCGCTCGCGTCGACGGCCTGCACCTGGAGCAGTCGTACGACGAACGCGATGAGTACGAGGGTCAGCGCGAGGCTGATCATGCGCAGCCGGGGGCGGGGGCTGCCGAGCCGGAGGGAGCGGGGGCCCGCCGGGCGGCCGGCTGCGGCTGAGGGCGGCGGTGATGCCGGACGGCGGGCCGGGCGGGCGCCGGGACCGGGGCGGCGCCGGGCGGCGTTACCGCCCTCCGGGCGTTCGGGCCTGGCCGGTCCTGGCACTCGGCGGCGCGGCGGTTCCCTGTCGGACACTTCCGTCACCTGCCGGGTGTTGTCGGGGTGGAGGACTGTGCTGTGGATGACTGCGCTGTGGAGGACTGGGTTGTAGCGGTCCGGGTTGTAGCGGTCTGCGCTGTGGATGCCTGGGCGGGCCGGGTCGCGACGGGGGTGGCCGCGGGGGCCGGTGCCGGCACGACGGCCGTGGGGCCCGGGCCCGGGCTAGAACTTGGGCTCGGGCTAGGCCTGCTGACGAGTGCTTCGGGAGCGAGGACCGCCGGTGTGCTCACGGTCTTCGCGGCGGCCTGCTCCGGGACACCCTTCACCGTGCCATTGGGGTCGAGGAAGGCGGGGTCCCCGCCGGGCACCATGCCCAGCTCGTGGGCGCGGCGCTGGAGGGCGTCGGGGGCGGAGTAGGCGTCGACGTCCCGCTGGAGGGCCTGTTCCTCGTCGGTGAGGCTCTTCGTCTGCTTCTGGAGGTCGTCCAGCTTGAACTGCCCTTCGCTGAGCGCGGAGTTCAGCACGAGCAGAGCGATCAGGCCGCCGCCGAGAAGCAGCACGACAAGGAGGACGAACGGGGTCCGGGCCGCCTGGATCCCGCCTGTCTGCGCGGGACCGGTGGGGAAAAGCCGCGCGAGTCGGGCAGCCCTGCCCCTCAGTTCAGGTTTCCTACTCACTCACGCCCCCGAGTTGGATTTCCAAACCCACCCACATGCGCACCACACTCGTTCGCACCACACTCATGCGCACCGCACTCATGCGCACCGCACTCATGCGCGCCACACTCGTTCGCACCGCACTCAAGCGATACGTCCTCACGCGAGACGCCCTCACCCCGTGCTCAATCAACGACGTCCTCCCTGATGCGCTGAGCCCCCCGCAGCCGCGCGGGTGCTGCCCGCCGGTTCTCGGCGACCTCTTCCTCGGTGGGAAGTTCGGCACCGCGCGTCAGGAGCTTGAGCCGGGGCTGGTACTGCTCGGGCACGACAGGCAGCCCAGGAGGCGCAGTGTTGGCGGCGCCGGCCGCGAACACCTGCTTGACCAGGCGGTCTTCGAGCGAGTGGTACGACAGGACGGCGATCCGGCCGCCCACGGCAAGGGACTTCACGGCGGCGGGGATCGCACTCTCCAGGACGGACAGTTCGCCGTTGACCTCGATGCGCAGCGCCTGGAAGGTGCGCTTGGCCGGATTGCCGCCGGTGCGCTTGGCGGCCTGGGGCAGCGAGTCGCGGATCAGCTCGACGAGTCGCGCGCTGTTGCTGAACGGCTCCTTGTCGCGCTCCCGTACGACCGCGGAGACGATCCGCTTGGCCTGCTTCTCCTCGCCGTACGCCCGCAGGATGCGGACGAGTTCACCGGGCGCGTAGGTGTTGAGGACCTCGGCGGCGCTGATGCCGGTCGTCTGGTCCATGCGCATGTCGAGGGGCGCGTCCTGGGCGTAGGCGAAGCCGCGGTCGGCCTCGTCGAGTTGCATGGAGGAGACGCCGAGATCGAACAGAACGCCCTCCACGCGCGCGAGGCCGAGCCGCTCCAGTACGTCGGGCAACTCGTCGTAGACGGCGTGCACAAGGGTGGCGCGGTCGCCGAAGGGGGCGAGGCGCTCGCCGGAGAGGCGCAGGGCCTCCTTGTCGCGGTCGAGGGCGACGAGACGGGCCTCGGGGAACTGGGTCAGCAGGGCCTCGCTGTGCCCACCGAGGCCGAGCGTGCAGTCGACGACCACCGCGCCCGGCCGCTCCAGCGCGGGGGCCAACATGTCCAGGCACCGCTGGAGCATCACCGGGACGTGTCGACTCTGGCTCAAGGGGCCCTCTCAGATCCGGCACGGACCCTACGCACCGCCGGGTTCCCGCCCGCTGGTGAAAGGGAAGCCTGCCGGCGCCGAAAGCGTCAGCCGACCGGGAGCGGGAGGAGGCCGAGCCGTACGTACGCGCCGCGCACGTGTCGTTCAAGCTGGGGGAGAATCCGGAAAGTCGCCGGGGTCTCCGGGAAAAGTCCAGCAGGGAGAGCCTCGCCTCCCGCTCCGCGCAACTTTAGTCCACGCTGTCTCACGGTCAATCAACCGGCCTGCGCGTCGCGGGCCCGGGTGCGTGTGAAGCGTCAAAACGGGAAGAATCACCCGGACGGGTGCACCCCCGCCACCCGTGTGGGTTACCTCACAAGAGGATGCAATGACGCTCTTTTTCCCATCCCGCACCAAGACCGCACCGCCGGTGACCAGTACCGTCATAGGTATGACGACCTCCGCATCCGTACCCACAGAGTCCGAAGGCGCCATAGCCGACGGCGGGACCGTGACGGACCGCCTCGTCGAGGCCAACGCGCGATACGCCGCCGCCTTCACCGATCCCGGGATGGACGCCCATCCCGTCCTGCAGGTGGCCGTGGTGGCCTGCATGGACGCCCGCCTCGACCTGCACGCCGCGCTCGGCCTGGAGCTCGGCGACTGCCACACGATCCGCAACGCGGGCGGTGTGGTCACCGACGACGTGATCCGCTCCCTCACCATCAGCCAGCGGGCGCTCGGCACCCGCAGTGTCGTGCTCATCCACCACACCGGCTGCGGTCTGGAGTCCCTCACCGAGGAGTTCCGGCACGACCTGGAGATGGAGGTCGGCCAGCGCCCCGCCTGGGCGGTGGAGGCCTTCCGGGACGTGGAACAGGACGTACGGCAGTCCATGCAGCGTGTGCGCACCTCGCCGTTCCTGCTGCACACTGATGATGTGCGCGGCTTCGTCTTCGACGTGAAGTCGGGTCTGCTGCGCGAGATCGACCCCGCCTGACGCACCCGCCCGCCCCGAAACTTCGAAAAGTTCGCCCCTCGGACCGCGCAAAAGGTCGTAAGACCCGACAAAGCGAAGGCAGTTGTCCACAGGCGAGTGACACGAACCGGTAACGGCAACAAGAATGCGGGTGTGGCGTCACGCGGAACTTTTCCCGCGTGCCGTCCGTGTTTCGGGGTGGGCCGGTCCGCAGTGCGCGCGTCGGCCCATGGAAAGAACGGGCCGAGGAGGGCCGGGTGACGACCTATGACGATCGAGCGAGCCTTACAGATCTGACCGCCACTGTGGAGCGTGTCCGCAGTTCGGTGGAAGGAGTGATCGAGGGCAAGCCCGAGGTCGTACGGCTTTCGCTGACCGTGCTGCTCGCCGAGGGACATCTTCTGATCGAGGACGTTCCGGGTGTGGGCAAGACAATGCTGGCCAAGGCGCTGGCGCGGTCGATCGACTGTTCGGTGCGGCGAATCCAGTTCACGCCCGACCTGCTGCCCTCGGACATCACCGGTGTGTCCATCTGGGACCAGCAGCAGCGGGACTTCGAGTTCAAACCGGGCGCGATCTTCGCGCAGATCGTGATCGGCGACGAGATCAACCGCGCCTCGCCGAAGACCCAGTCCGCGCTCCTGGAGTCCATGGAGGAGCGGCAGGTCACCATCGACGGCCAGACCTACGAGCTGCCCAGCCCTTTCATG
>Ga0307517_10004417_pt1 | contig 21601 bp, 23 predicted proteins | sample 23_EM_MG_FD_194515 | JGI IMG/M metagenome (GOLD analysis project Ga0307517, IMG submission 194515) | Populus trichocarpa ectomycorrhiza microbial communities from riparian zone in the Pacific Northwest, United States - 23_EM | ecosystem: Host-associated > Plants > Roots > Unclassified | place... | reverse complement strand
AGTAGTCTCCCAGATGCCTCCGGGAAGTCCCTACTCAGGAAGCTTGGGTTCGGATATATGCTCTCCCCTATGGTGGCATATACCTCGCGCATAATTATGCAAGCTATTCCCGCTAGGGTAATAGTTTACAAGACACCCGGCGTAGCCACTATCTAGACCTCTTACTTTGGTTGACTTTGCCACAGGAGAGAATAAATTGGCATTATTAATCATCCGCAGAACTCACATGGCCGAGTTGAAGCTGGACACTTTCTAAGGGAATTTCTCCATTAAGTTGCTGGCTTCAACTCGGCTGGCTACTCAATTCAACCTATTTAAAATAGTCTCTTCAATGCTCGCGGATCGTATATTACTCCTGCGGCTGAGTTGAAGCCTGACACTCAATATCGGAACTGGCATTATCAGTGTACAGCTTCAACTTGGCAGCATATTCATACAGAACAATTCAACCTATTTAAAATATTCTCTTAAAAGCCCGCGGAGTGTGTAGTACTTCTGCGCGGCTGAGTTGAAGTCGAACACTCAATATCGGCAGTGCCATCTTAACTGTACGGCTTCAACTTGGCTGCATATTCATACAAAGCAACTCAACCTATTTAAAATATTCCCTTAAACGCCCGTAGATTGTGAAGTACTCCTGCGCGGCTGAGTTGAAGTTGGACACTCAATACGGGCACTGCCATCTTAAGTGTAAGGCTTCAACTTGGCCGCATATTCATACAAAGCAATTCAAGTTATTTAAAATATTCTCTTAAATGCCAGCAGATTGTGTAGTACTCCCACGGCTGAGTTTAAGCCAGACACTCAATATGGGAACTGCCACCTTAAGTGCCCAGCCTTAACTCGTATAAATACCGTACATAATTGGATAGAATAATTTAATATCTTTCATTAAACGTCCGCAGATCAATCCTGTGATTCACTATCCATGGCCTCTCACCGCAAGGAATTACCGGCGCCTGTTCGATCACTTGCCCTATACTGACTATTCCCATGTCTCGACTATTAATCCGCTTGCCGACTCGAATATGTCCGCTCGCAGTGTGAAATCAGCCACTATTGACTGGATAGAGTATGTAAACCTATCCCAACCAATGGACAGCTCCCGCCTTACTGAAATATTGCTTATCTTGAAACGTGCTAGCAACAGAGCCATCACCCATCCTCGTAAAACTGCATAGTTCGCTTCCCTACCAGTCTGGACCCATACCCAATGGTTTCTAGGGCCACCATTACAGAATGCCTTTGTTTCAGTGCAGCGGGCCCGGTGGATCTGGAACCTGTCAGTTTCCTGAAAGTAGGCGACAGGAATTTCAAGCTGAGCAAATCCTTCTACAGGGAGTAACCCTAGTTCGGTGGGTCAGCTGGCAACTGCCGGTCATCCGCAGCAGTCTGTCTAGTAAAATGTAGAATATCCTGCATCATGTTGAAATAATGGATATTGAGGGTTGCGCATAGTTCGGTCAGCGTCCTGTGCTGGTGTTTTTCATAAGGCCTTGAAGAACCCGGTGAGGGGTACTGTGACTTGAAAAAGCCGGCATTCCATCCCGCTATCTTCAGCCACGATCACACCTTTAACTTTCCAAAGTGCTTCTATTGTCTGGAACCTCATTCCTCGAGCATGTTGGCGGCCATATTGCAACAAGATCTGCCAGGCGGTGTCATTCTTGTTTGACCTGCGGTATCCATCTTTAATCTGATCCTTCTGTGCTAGTTCACCGATCTCTGTGGAATACATCGATATGGATCCAAAACGCCGTACGTGGGAGGCAAAGTGAGTCAGGTAGTGCATCTTGATGAAGTTGAAGAGGTTCTCACGCCGTATCAAATCTGCCCGCCGATCAGACCTTTCAACCCTCTCTTGATCAGCCAGCCGAAGGCGATTAGTGAGGGTTCTATGGCGGACTTCTTTACCACGCTGATCTGCGATTAGTTCCCTTAGCTCCCGATCCTGGCGATTTGCTTGAGTGCAGGTAGCCTTCGAGGTACGGAACTCAAGAAAAGTGTCCTTTGTCCTGTGGAATGTCTGCAGGTAGCTTTCCATGTAGGAAAGTGTGTCTGGTGTATGACTGCAATATTGAGCAATAAGAGTGAAGTCCACCAGGGCGCTAACACACTTCAAAGCGCTCTTGAAATCCTGATACTCAGAACTGTCCGGATTTCGTAATGCGGACGCCAATACGGCTGAAATACAGCGGCCGAGATTGCGCATCTCCTTTCCTTGCCATTGTGTGATTTCGCGATAGGCCTATTTCGGTACGCTGAATCTGGGGTCAGGAGGAATTTCTTTCCAAGCATCGTCGAACGCCTGCTGCCATTTATGCTTTTTCAGGAAACCTTCCACCCATTTTATCATATGTTTGAATCAGCCAACGTAGATGTTGTGCAAGAGGTCCGGCTTGTGTAGGTCCGTGGGGCTTACTCGGTCGAGTCCGGTCAATACATTGTTTCCTATTTTCACGCCCAACCGTTGAAATTATTGTGCAATGCCGGCCGCTTCTGCCGGCTCATGCCTCAAGGCTTTCTCTCTATATAGCATGTAGTCGCGGGTCTCATACATCTGCCGCAGATTCCCACCGAGCTCCTTGCACGGAACCTCACACTTTGGGCATGACTTGCTGCCTATTCCTTGCAAGGCTGCATGCTCAGCATGATCCGTGATCCAGGCCAACAAAATGGGAAAACCAAGGCGTGTTTTGCTGTCTGCACAATCGATTACCATTCCTTCTCGGGCAACCTGCTGTAATTGTGCCAGGACAAGATGGAAGACAGCCCGCAGGACATCCGCGTTGGTCTGCCGCTGGGCTTTGTTGGCACGGGCTGATTCGCCAGTGAACTTTGGGGGTATTGGAAGCAATGCCAGAAGCAGGATTGGAATGTTGGCAGGGCTGGTTCTTGTCCTCGAAAGGATATTGCCGATCGTCATGTATACCGGCTAGGCTTTCTTATCTCCAGAGAAATTGTTAAGGTGCGTCTGGTCAGACAATTCGATAATGGGCACCACTGTAGACCTGGTGGGCAAAGCTTTCTACCAAGAAACGGAATGGGCTGTTAGTACTGGAAACACCACTCCAAGAACTTGTCAGGACCTATCTCATACATGGATACCCCACCACCAGCCCGCCGTATGTATCTCTGAATATAATCGCTCCCCACTTGAATCATATTCTCGAATAGGTGCGTCAACCATATCTGAGCTATACGCTACCTGACGGATCAGGTAGCGGACACAGTCAATAATATATCGATAATAGAATGTTGTGGCATGTCGACCATCATCATTACTGGGTTCCGCCTACACCATGTATTCACGAAATGGGTCCAGTATGTCAAGATGTTGTCGCAAGGTATAGGCGGACCGGAATGATCTGCTATCCGTACAGCCTAAACCTTCCGCAAAGTACGCGTCGATCTCCGACTTGGCTGCCTTGCTCCGGACAAACCAGCTCGCCAAATTAAAGTCCTTTGCAGATGAGAAAGGGCTCCAAGGGTCATCGGTCATGGCCTTGTTGAGCTCTGTATATCCAGCAACTTCGCCGAGTGGTCTGCCGGCACCAGGAATAGTTTCTTGACCCGAAGGGCGCACGCGGACTGGTGGGTGGGAAAGGTCTTCCGTGTCTGTATCGTTCTGCATATCATCTATCTCACCACTTGATGTATGGAAATCTGGGATCTCGAGCCTGCAATCAGATTCGTAGTCTGAGTCAGTCAGGTTTTCAAGTTCATCGCGAACAAAAGTAGGTCCCATGGAAGCCGCGTCCGCAATCGCGCTGAGGGCAAGAACGATATCAAGATGCATTGTCTGAAGGTGTTTTTCGTATGTAGCGGCTTGTTCATAATGTTGCCTGCAATAAGGACACTTGGATATCTTTGAGGTCATCGGGTGTGGTGTTTCTCTCGCAAGTAGTCTGGCGGATGCGTAAGTGGATGGGCTGAGCGGCTGCAGCGCACTCAGTCTTTCAAAGCGAAGGGTAGGTTTCTTTCAAGGGGTAAATCGGGAAAATTTCAAGTTGGTTTAGACGGATGACGAACGGGTCCAGACATTCAAGCTGCCAACCGTTATTCACAGTTTAACTTGGCAAACCTGTTCTTTGCTGAGAGTATGGGAGGGCCTTGGCTCATGGGTCGCGGCTCGCATGGGGCTCCGTTGCGGCTCAAAACCTGATCTGAAACCTATCATCATTGTAGGTGGGTCACGCGACCTTTCAAGATATTCAAGTTTGTACTGGGTACAATCCTGCCTACCCTACAAAACTGTCCTCGTGCGGCCTATATAAGCTCTCTCTTCCCCCCCTTGTATCTTCTCTCCACAATTCTTTCCCCAATCACAATCACCTCCTCGATCCGCCAGCCCATCCTAACAGGACCCACAAAGTTCAGCACAACCTCTCACTCGTCCGCAGTATCACCAGTGTATCCTCAGCTCATTTCAGATTACCTATCTGTGTTTCCCTAGCCAATAACCTTTTCACAGCCATTACCATCCGCAGAACTCCCTTTACCATCCGCCAGGCCCGCTCTATTATTTTCAGATCTTCCACAACCCTTCATCCTCAAAAGTACCAGCATCTACTAGCGGCCATTCTCCATCCACTGAGGGACCATTTAAACCCCCCCAAAAAGCAGCCTCTTTCTGATCCATCAACAACCCCCCACCCCGATCACTCTTATAATGGCAGCCTCAAAGATTGATTTCAGTTTCGAAAAATCGGCGTCCTTTAAAAGCGACGGCGATGTTACCTGGTGTAAGCACGTTTGCGGCTTCCCCCATCCACAAACCTATAGTCCGGAGTATAAAGCCTGGTGAAATGCTATGAAACGTAAGATGGAGCAAGACAGGATCCCAGGGTGGAAGCAGAGTACTGCCGGACAATGAGCGGCCATCCAGGCACATGCTCTTACCCTCCGGCCTGTTAGCCACAGGTCAGGACTCTGGCAGGCTAATAACCCCCGTGGCGAACGTTTTACCGAATGCCTCAACCTTTTGCTAAAGGACATAGCAAAAAAGCATCACGGTATCATAAGAGACATGTTGAGAGCACACGTTGCTGCTGTTCAGCTTGCTGACCCCACCCCCGCCAGAAATGATCGTAAGTTATCCCCAAGCGTCCGCAATAAAGATGTACCATATATGCTAATACAGCTCCTGCAGGTCTCGCCGGTCGGCGGTCTGTCTGTCTCTGGATAGATGAGGCATCCGTAGTCCGCCCAAGCAGCCCACCTTTCAGAACCTGCTAGTGGGCATAGACAAAACCATGGCACCGGGTGTCGGATTTCGTATGCTTATTGGTGCGACGAGACAGGGTACACGTCTGCTGCAGGACGATCCAGAGGAGCCGCTACCGCTTGCTGAAATGATCCGAATCACAAATAGCGGACTTGTCCGCATATGGTGGTCTTTGAATCTGCCAAGCGAACCAATGGATCTGCTCTTCTGTTGCCATCGAAGGAATGATAAAGAGGATAGCACTCCTCCTCCCGGTGAGATCAGGTTTGCTCTACGTGATAACCGGGGCCCCCCTCCAGACACCTCGGATGACGGATCCGCCGGTAGCGAGGATGGACAGAGCTCAGATGGCCACCAGCCAGAGTCATCCGCTGCGGCCGCAAAGCGAACCACCTCAACAAGGACTACCAGGAGCGGTAATACTACAAAAAAGACTGGGCGAACACACTGTATCAATTGGGCAGACATTGGCGAATCAGAGCCAGAGTCTTCTGGTACACAAGCTTCTGTCCCTCGTGCTAACTTGGGCACTGGTGTTTTGAGGTCTAGTAGACAAGGAGAACGGGAGACTGACCTAAAGAGAGCATCCCGGACACCAGCCAATAACAGTGGTAAATGCAACCTCGCGGTCATGCAACAAGCCGATGAACCATACAGTTCGGATGGAAGTCCGGAACCCCAGAGGAAGGTGGCCTGCCAGGTGGGGGCAATCAATGCCGGAATTGAGGTTGAGCCGGAAACACGCGATGGGGAGCATAATCTGAGTTGGCAACTGGCTGACAGGACTAGTCCATCAAACAGTCTGTCTCCGTTTACTCCCAATCCGGGTTACCATCACGGGTCTCCAGCCTCTGAGAAGGCAGAGGCGAGAAGGTCAGCTGCGCATCTTTTGATGCTGGCCTCAGGGGCCGAGCAGCTTGTTAACACATTGGCAACACAAGTCGATACGCACGGCAGAAGCCATTCCCCCACTGAGGATTCACCTACCGGCGATGTCTGTGTGGATATTCCGACAGCTGAAAAAGTCGGACGAGAATTAAGCCCGCCCGCTGACTCTCCAACTGACTCGAGTGCATACTCAACACCGGGTAAGTTCCGGTTACGACTACCAGGATTTTCATCCATTTTGTTGACAAGGTCTGCCGCAGTTCCAGCAGAAACGGGCGTTGGGAGTTCGCTCATGTCCGTTTCTGTCCTGGCTCACTATCTTTGTGAACAAAGCTCTCCTGCCCCGACCACTGTGGCTAATGTCTCGCTAGCTGACGGTGCAGATCCATTTCAAGCAATTTACAAGTACTAGGCCACGATGGACCCTTCGACTTTTCCTTTTAGTGTTTTCATTTTTGTTTCTAGAGTTCATGTTATTCTTGCTGCTTCCAGACTATTTCTGTTTTAGATTAGCAGGCTACGTCTGGGCTGCCTGCTCTGATCAGTATACTTAATTTAGACCTGCGACTGTTCGCAGATCCTGCGGGTGTTTCTTTTGAGTGTTGTTCATTTCGAGTTTAACTTTTAGAGTTTTGCGAGTTATCCTTATAGTTTTTCCCACACATTTCTTGTTTGGATTGGCCCGGCTGTTGCCGTTCCTGGTTGCCCAAACCCAATGTAGTCTACGGACACTTTGTTGCTCTACGGGGTCCCTCTTAGAGTTTTGCAGACCATTTTTGTTTGCCACAAGCTGTTCTGCGTTTATCGGGTCGGCTTGTGGGACCTGCTCTCGGAATCTTCGCAGATCATTCTTGCTCTTTTCCAGCTCTGTTTCGTTTGGTGTATGCTTTCTCTGCTGGCTTTAGCGGTTTGCTCTTTGGACTTGTGTGGATCATTCTTGTTCTTCTCTCGCTGTTTTTCGTTCGGGGTTGCCCCTTTGATTACTATTCCTAGCCTAGCCTTTCATCTTATATCCCATCCGTTGAGCCTTAGCGGCAGCTTTGACCTTTTGTGATTAGCGTCCAGGCCCGAGCCCTAGCCTTACCCGTATTTGTTTCTGTCCGCCTGGCAGCCCTACTTAAACTAGATTAGTCCGTAGATTCTGATCACCCTGTTTTCATCTGGTTTAGGAACCCAAAGTACCTAACACTCGTATTGCCCCAGTGAAATCGCAGTACGGCCAAGTCTTCAGGTACAAATTCCTATATCAGGTATTAAGCTGCAATTTGGACGCGCGGTGTGTGCTAACGCCAGCGGAAATGAAAGCGAGTGATGAACTGTGAATGTACTTAGTTCTTAAGGAAGTTGGGCCGACCATTTCGATCTTCCAAGTCCACACCCCATATCGTGCCCTTAGCTACATACCAATAGAGGCTTCCTAACACCACCTGCACCTCAAAGTCATACACTGCAATTCTCTTCTATCACTATTCACGTGCATAATATATTACAACAATAGCGGCGGCTTATGGCGGACCGCGCGTGTTCATCGAGGCAGGAAAGGCAAAGGCAAAGGGAGGTCCTTCGCGGACGTTTCCGGGGATCTGGGTCCAGGGACGGATTAACTATAATAACATCACCCAGTGTTGAGTCTGTTATGGCTCGGTCTGCTGTAGGTAGGAGGAGGGATGCCGTGTGGGAGCCAGCTTCTTCACGACTCCAGGTACCAGAGCCTGTCCTGTAAAACCGGCAGCAGGTCTTAGAGTTAGCGGATGACAGTCTAGACTCTAATGATGGGGAATATGAGGGTAATGATGGCCAGAGTGAGGAGAGTGAGGAGAGTGAGGAGAGTGAGGAGAACAAGTTAGGCCAGCATGGGGACGATATGGATCATCCATCGGCCTGAGGAGTGCAAAGACCAGTTGGGCATGAGTTTCTTAGCTCGCAGCGCTCGATACTGACAATCACCTCTGGGAATACCCAGAATTCTAGCGGGAGGATTAGCTACCGCGGACGGAGAACGTCTGCTCAAGTACGAGTTAGCCAAAATAGTTGTACATCTGCCATTCTCTCCCGTTCGCCCACAGACTTCAATCCACTTGCGATGCTGATGATAACCGCAAGTCACCCAGATCCAACCGTGTGGGAATTAGATAGCGGAGGACAGCAAGCCAGCAGTAGGCGAAATATGGCAACCAGGCTTGAGCGTACCATTCTGGACAGATCCCGTGACCTGATGTGGGACTGGACGATCTTCGTCAATCTGTTTCCGGACCCAATTAGCGTGACCGAAGAAGTCCGCACATGTACGAAGGATGCCTGGACCAAATTAGGCTTTCCCACCTTTGCTGATGCTACCCCGCCCTCCAATGACCAGGTAAGTTACCCTTAATCGATAACCGACATCCTATGCGAGACTAAATGGAGTGGCCGCTGGTCACTGATTTGCAGATCCGGGCAAAGCACAGCGGATGCAGATCTCAGTATCTGCATACAGCAATGCAGGCTATGACAGCACTCTATAGTAAGCTCAATCGTGAGGATCCTACAGCTTGTGCACTAAGAGTGGAATACCTACTGGCGGAGGAGAGGTTGATTTGCCCGCCGGACAGCTATGAGGTATCTTTTTGACATTTGTCGGGATTGTTTCTAATCGGAGTAAGACTAAACTGATCTAATCCGGCGGACAGCCAATTCCTCTTAGATTCCTAGCACCCCAGATTCCGGGTGTGATATTTGCGCAATATTACTCTGGCCCGAAAAGGAAAGGCATGACGGATGAGGGTTTCCTGCATAAGATCAATGGCCCATTTATCTGTCTGACAGCCGGCATATTATGTCATTCACTGCAATGTTGGCAGAATGGCATCTGTATCGATAATTTGGCTTTCACAAGGGCCACTTTCAGGGGTAAGAAAAACAATGTGTACTGGGAGGTTTCGAAAGTGTCCGGATTCCCCAATGGCCCTGGTATCCAGACACTTTAGAAAATAGCAAGTACTCGAGCTGGGTGAAAGGTTAGCTAAAGGATAGATAGCCCTGCTGGAACGTCAGACGCGATCCTGGGGCAAAACGGGAACAGTTTGGCATCGTCGAATAATCCAGCGTATAAGGACGACATCAGAGGCTAGAATCGCGAAGGAGCGGGGAAAGTGTGTTGAGATGACTGTGGGATATGACAATGATGTGGACGCATTGAGGCGGTGGTTTGCTAGTGATACGGAGCTGGATGAATTGGACGCCGCTGGCGGCCTCATGGATACAGGAGGAGGACATGGTCGGCAGGAGCCGCGGCGAGAACATGGGCCCAATCCGGGAGCACTGGTTGGTGCAGCGCAGTTCCAAGACCCGGGGGAGGCCGAATCGCATGTTGAAGAAACTGATCGAGAGGATAGGGAGAATGGTTTTATCACCACTCGCTGATCGTGTATATATATGTAATTAAATTAAATTAAATTACGCGCGCTAAAAGGGTCAGGAATGATTAAACAATAGTAGTGTGCGAGTCGGTGGGCAGGAAAGGCATGAGAATGAATTGCGCGGATGGTTATAAGCCGCGCAAGTATGAGTAAGGCATGTAGCGGGCAATTGTAGGTTCAGAAGGCATGGGAATCTGCCGAGCAGATAGTTATAAACTGCGCAGGCTTGGGTAAGTCGTCTAGCGGGCAGCTGTAGGTTGACAGGCACGGGAATGAGTCTGGGGGGCTGTTAGAAGCCGGGGAAGACGGTGGGAGCCCGCGAGCGGACTGTAAGAGGCCGGGGAAGACGGTGGGAGCCCGCGAGCGGACTGTAAGAGGCCGGGGAGGCGGCGAGAGGCATGGAGTAGACGAGATAGGATGCGGAGACCTGAGGAGAGAGCCTCACGAAAGGGCAAGAGAGGGGGGACGTCCGCCGGATATGGGAGGAGACGGGTTCGGATCAGAGAGTAGAGGAGGAAGGGCTGAACATGTTGGAAGGGATAAGGGCGGAGTAAGTAATGACGGGAAAATGTCCGCCGAATCCGCGAGAGGACTGAGGGAATCCAGGAGTGTGGGAGAAGCGGAGGTGATGTTTGTGGGGTTCCGGATGAGATATGGATTCAGGGAGAGGTTAGTGACGGGGTTAAAGGAGAGAGGGTATCATGGAAAGAAAGCTGGGGGGCAGGGGTATCGGGGGGGGAAGCCGGGAGGAGAGATGATGCGGTCGCATGACGTCCGAAAAAGGGCAGCCTGGGAATGGGTGCATTGGGAGCGAAGGTATGAAGAGGCTGGGCGCTGGGGGTAGAGTATCAGGGGGGTGGCTGCCCCAGGGGGGGTCAAATGCGTCAGGACGCAAAAAGGGCGGCGTCCAATGCGTTCGGACGCGCAGGTCTGCGTCTGGACGCATTGGACGCGGCCCTTTCACTTCTGGACGGAATGAGCCCGGGCAGACGCACCCAGAACAGCAGTTTACGTTATAAGCGCCTGGAACGTCCGGCGCACAGGGTGAGCGGGGAGAGACAGAACCCAAGGTATTTCTTTTGCTGATGTGACCTATAATCTGTTGTCCCAAATATCCTTGGCCTAGTTAGCCCGGAATCCTACAGTGTTAGCTACCCCGTAACACTTAGCGGCCCAAATTGAATAACCGAGATAGTGGTTGGCATGAAATGAATTATGGGAATGGCACATCTAGTACCAGAGACAGCTGAAATGGACAACAAACGGTAGTATATAAATACTCGGATTGATTTAGAAACCTTTAATAGGATATATTGAACAGGCTTCGTATAAAAGTAAATTCATGTATTTGTGATTTGGGAGACGAAGAGCTGTGCAAAAGAGACGGGAAATGGTATCCAGGATATAGAGAAAGATTAAGTGAATCATGAGAGGTCGGGAAAAGGACAATCGAAATACCAAAATGAACAGTCAGGAGTGGGACAAGTGAAGAGAAAAACAAATGTTGGTATGTGTTGACAGAAACCAATCGCCCGGAGAACAGCTCAAGGGGGATTCCAGGGGACTCCAGGTGGATGAAGTCCATAACGGAGAAATCAAGGGGGATGGAACATGCCAAATGTGACAAGCGCACCAGACAAGGATGGTTTTTTCCTGACATACACAAGCACTAATGAGCCGCACAACGGCCAACATGACCAAAGGGGGAGAACCAAAAGATGACAGGGGTGGGTGTTGCAACTCACCTTCCCCGGTGGAGAAAGCTAGGGGACTCAGACAAAAGCAGGAGATAGATGATGTCGGGAGTATGTTTTGAGCCTCCTGAAGGCCCCGTGGACTTTGAGAAAAGGAAGGAGATGTAAGAGGCACAGGGGCGGCAGGGAGGAATAGTGTTACCAGAGGATTGTACAGCAAGATATGTATGTAATACATGAGGGAGAACTTTTTTACTGATGTCCCCCCCCTGTTTCCTTGGTTCTTTTCGCTACCCGGAATTTCTTTCACGACTTCTGTACGTCAGAATATAACCTCTTCTATTCTGAAAACCAAGACTCACGCCAAGAACCGCCAAACCCTGACCCTGATCTGCTATTATGTGATCAGTCTTGAACCATGAATCTGAGATCGTTATCTCTGAACTTGAACCTTCATACTAAGCGACTGTCATCGCTTAGGACCTTCCTGTCATCGCTTAGAACCTTCCTGTCAGTTGTGTGCCTTGGACTAATGTCCAGTGCCAAGACCTCATTATACCTATGGTCTGATGTATAATGCCTAGTGAAATAGTATAAAACGTAAGATAGAGCAAGACAGGATCCAGAGTAGAAGCAGAGTACTGCCGCACAATTGGCGGCCATCCTAGCACATGCTCTTACCCTCTAGCCTTTTAGCTAGAGGTCCATACTCTGGCAGGCTAATTATCTATGTGGCGAACGTTTTACTGAATGCCTCCACATTTTGCCAAAGAATATAGCAAAGAAATACCAGAGATACCTTAAGAGACATATTAGGAGCACCGGTTGCAGCCGTTTTGGTTGCAGACCCAGCTCCCACCAGAAATGATCATAAGTTACCCCCACATGTCGGCATTAAAGAGGTACCATATATGCTAATACAGCTCCTTTCGGGATGGACAAGATCTAGTGGCAAAGTCGTGAACCTGTTTACTAGATGCAGCTAACTATGCCAACTCTTCCGAACCTGCTAGCGGGCATAGACCAAACTATGGCACCTAGAGTCGAAACCCGTATAGTTGTTGGTGCGACAAGACAGTGTACATGATTGCTCCAGGACAATCAAGAGCAGCAGCTACCGCTTGCTAAAATAATCCAAATCACAAATAGCAGACATGTTGGCATATGGTGGTCTATGAATCCCCCAAGCGAACTAATGGATCTGCTCATCTGTTGCTATCCAAGGAGCGATACCGAGGATGGCTCTCCTTCTCCCAGTGAGATCAGGTTTGCCCCACCTGGGAACTGGTGTCCTCCCCAGGTGCCTCAGATGACAGGTCTGCCGCATCATCAAAAAAGATCAGTTCACGTTATATGCATTTCAGAACACCCCACATCATCTAGATGTGTCCTACGTGGCTATTTTTTTGAACTTATGTAATCAAACAATTGTTTTTTTTTAAGATTAATCTAATAATCAAGTAGACAAACATGAATTATCAGCCCTAACAGACAATATTTACATGTCCATTTTTACTTCTAAAGTTAAAAACAGAATTCCTAGGATGTACTGGATGCTCACGGGATGCAAACTCCACTACAGGGTGCATTCAGACACAAGTGAATGCAAAATCTGATTGTTTTGCTGATGCCGTAGCGATGATAGACAGAGCTCAGATAGCTACCAGCCACAGTCATCTGCTGCGGCTGCAAAGTGAACCCCCTCACCAAGGACTACCAGGAGCAGTAATACCACAAAGAAGACTGGGTGAACACAGCGCAGTAATCGGGCATACGTTGGCAAATTGGAGTCAGAGTCTTCTGGTAAGAAAGCTTTCACCTTCCCTGCTAAGTTGGGCACTCGTGTTTTGAGGTTTAGTAGACAAAAAGAACAGGAGACCAACCTAAAGAAAGAATCCCGAATGCCAGCCAATAATAGTGGTAAATGCCACTGCGCGGTCATTCAAGAGGCTGATGAGCCATACAGTTCAGATGGAAATCTGGAACCTCAGAGGCACGTAGCCCGCTAGGCGAGCGCAATCGATACCAGCATTGGGGTTGAATCGGACACATTTGATGGGGAGCTTAATCTGAGTCGGCAACATGCTGACCGGTCGAGTCCACCAAGCAGTCTGTCTCTATTTATTATTACTAATCCTGGTCAGCATCCTGCTTGTGCAGCCTCTGAGCATGCCGAGGTGAGAAAATCAGCCGCCAATCCTTTGATGCTAGCCAAAGGGGCCGATCAGCTGGTCAAAACCTTGATGACTCAAGTTGATGCACCCGACAGAAGTTATCCCCAGTCCGATGATCTATATACCAGTGATCTGTTTGCTGATATTCCTACATCTGAAGAAGCCTGACCAGAATTAAGTCTGACGGATGACGCTCCAACCAACTGAATTGCACACTCTACACCTCGTAAGTTCCGGTTACGACTACTAGGTTTTTTATCGATTCTGTTGCCAAGGTCTGCTGTAGTGCCAGCAAAAACAGGTGTTGGGAGTCCACACAACTTCATTTCTGTTCTGGCTTACTAGCTCTGCCAACCAAGCTCTCTTGCCCTGACCCATATGACTAATGTCTTGCTAGCAGAGGGTATAGGTCCATTTGTAGTAATTTACAGATGCTAGACCACCATGGACCTTTCGAATGTTCCTTTTGATGTTTTTATTTTTGTTTCTAGAGTTCATGTTATTCTAGCTGTTTCCTGACTATTTCTGTTTTAGATTAGCCTGATATGACTGGGCTGCTTGCCCTGATCAGTACACTAAATTTACACTTGTTGTAACAATCCTATTGTTCATCCTTGGCGCAACAGGCAATGTCAGTTGTCTCTTGCATAATCGGGTCTCACCTTTTATACCAAGGGGTAAAAGGGTACTATCTATTCAGATAGTACAGAACTGACTAGATTGTCTTTGAGTCTACTAGCTTATCTTATGGTAAGCAAGTTGGATCGTCTTGCTTCTAGAACTATCTCCATAGTACTTATGTCGGACAACCTGTCGCTGAGACTATCCCAATAGGTTCTGGCTTCTTTGAGCGTAGGCTCTCGTACAGAAGAAGTGTATGAAGAAAAAAGAATGCATAAGTGTATTGCCAGTGCTACTTAGGTATAGCAAAGTACTTAGATAGTTGCGTGAAGATTCTATCTATTGGTTAGAACCAAGCCTTCTATAAAACGTATTTCACTCAGTAATGGGTCACCCAATCACCTAACGAGTATTGCTTAAAATGGTGATTATATAGCTGAAGAAGAATCCAATGAGGTTCAAAATCAATTTCCAATTTGGTATTATACTCTGAAACTATGATGTGAATTTTGAAAAAGATAATTGTATTTTGTGACCTGAAAACTAAGTGAGTCAGATCTGGTGATCAGGAGAGAGATTGTGGTAATAGCATAGTATCACTTGTTGAAAAGCTGTAATTTTTCTTAGATAGAGAGTATAGGTGGATATCTATATGCCCTATTAATATTAAGAGGTTAGGTCAATTAGTGAGGGCAAACAAAGGTTTTTAAAAGAGGAAGTTTTTTTGAAAAATATTCCCTCAAGTGAAACATCTTACAATACCATTTCAAAATCAAATCTTGCAAAAGATTGATCAAATAACAATGGTAAACCATAGGCCTAACCTAGAGGAACGCCTCCAGGGAGCAATCCAGGCTAAGGACGAAGATTCCAATGTCTCAATACGCTATCTTGCTTAAAAATACGGTATTTCGAATACAAACCTTCAGAATAGGTTGAAAGGCCTCACATCCTCTCGAAAGGTCGTCCATGAGAACCAGCAGCTACTTACACATCGAGAGGAGGGTGTTATAGTTCGTAGGATTGAAGACTATGACGATCGTGGTATCCCCCTCTGCAGCAGACATGTGTTACAAATGGTTTATAAAATACTTAAGGCAAAGGGAAGGGTTGCTGAAATTGGGAAAGGTTGGGTTGATGAATTTGTTGGCCGACATCCTGGGATTCAAAGTAAGGCTGGTAAGAGTATTGACAAGCAAAGAGCACTGGCTACCGATATCTCAATCTTCAGAAAGGATTTGGACCGCTTTTATACTCTGAAAAGCCGATATCATGTTCTGCCTGAAAACATCTGGAATACCGATGAAAAAGGGTTTGCAATGGGATTAGGAGGAGGAGGAACAGTCCTCTGGTGAACTGGAAGACGGAATCCAAAGATTATGCAGGAGGGAAAGAGGGACTGGGTTACAGTCATAGAAGTAGTTGCTGGTACTGGAAAGGTTCTTGCCCCACTTGTTATCCACTCCTCAACTGCACATCTCATGGGTCACCATTCCAATATCAACTACGGGTCCTCCCAGGATGCTTTCTTTGCTCACTTGAAGGCTGGATATACATCTACAGAAGTTGTTAGGTGGGAGCTTCGGCGTGAGGTATTCCGACAGCTAGGACCTGAATCGATTTCATATCGAAGAACTCGTTAAGAATACGCGAGTAATGTAGGCTAGATATAATGGTATACTTCGAGATAGATCGTCGAAGTATTGGTAACGATAAGATAAAAACTTATTATATTGATAAGATCTCTTTTCCGTGCTTGTTGATCTCTATCTACTCCGGACTCTTGCCCGCCTCTTATACCCTTTCCCGGGGTATATCTAACTATCATACTAGCTAAATACCTTTTCCAACTTCTCCTAGTTTCCGTGAATGTGCGAACACCGTTTGGCCCTGAGTTCTCGCACACCACTTTGGCTTTAATCATTGCACAAGTAATTGCGTCCAATTACTGGTTCTCGATTCTTATGGCATATGAACTTGGTCTGTATATGCAGCCTGGCTCGCTGTCATACTAGTCGTTCCTTCCGGTCATGTTGTGATCAACATTTCTCATGCCGGGTAATGATCATATGCTTACCTCTTACATATCAGACTACCTATGTCGGTCGGCTTAACTTTGAAGCGCCATAACTTCTTATCCAACCGTTCGCACCTCGCCGTTCAACTTCTTACTGATAGAGAAATAATAGCCGGTTACCCTCCTATTCACTTCGCTTAGAGTCGGGAAAACCAAGCGTTATGCTCCTTTTTTGTTTTTTCAAGGGGGGCAAAGAGGTTTACATCATACAATATATCAACCCAGAGGTTTACTTATCAATTCTCCAGAGTGTCAGTACTACTATTGTCTAGGTTACATGTTTTAATTGAAAGTAATAAAATCAGCATTTCTTGCAATTGAGTCACAAGATATAGATGAAGAATCTGAATCAGATTCAACACCCAGCTCCACACCATCAACTCCCAAATCTCTCCTATCTTGTTCTCCCAGACAAATCTCAAATTCTTCCAATTCATCCTCATCCCCAAGTTGTGGTTGTGGTTGATGTCCAATAGTCGCACCACCAAGAGGGGCTGGCTCAAGCATTAATAGTGCTTGCAATAAATCTGGAGGTGCCTGAAGTGCTTCAAGATGGTCTGGAGTGAGATTCTTTTCAGGATCGGGGATTGGAATCAACATCTCAGAAGGGATAATGCCTCCCTGAGCCCGTATATTCTGCACTTGTTTCTTCCTTTCCTTTGCAGACTTTCGAGCATCAATTCCATGGCGGTTCAAGGCTGCTTTGGCCTTGTTTATAGCAACTTGAATGTCTTTTTGGGCCTTCTTTATAGCAGTTAACTTCTGCTTTTGATCCTTTTCGTTCTTTCTAAGTCGTGCTGCCTCAACGGTAATGACACCTCCTTTTTGAATTACCCGACGGGATTTAGTCTTGCAGCGCTTTTCCTCTTCACGAATACGAGCTTGAACAGAATGATAGGAGTCCTGTTGAAGCTGGGCTTCTGCAAGGCAGATTTCGGTTGCCTTTGCCCATTGTTGAAATTTGCCTTTAGAATTTGGACTAAAGGTTTCTGCCTTTTCAATCCATTCTCCTATGCCCTTCTGACACTCAAAATAGGTACTAGGAAGTGTAGGGAGTTCCAACTCTTCACTCTCATCTATAGAGGCTGGGGTTTCTTCTGAATTTCCGTTGCTTTGGGAGCATGATCTCTCTGATATAGGCAAATCAGTTCCAGTCTTAAGATCCCTTCGGCATTATAATAGCGCATCTTCTTCAAGGCAACTTTGTAAGCAACTGGAAACATCCCCGCATCTTTAAAGGAATTTTTAATCGTATGAGATTGAAAGGTCTGTTCACCTATAGAACTGAATAGAGGCAGAAGAAGGACGATATAGTATATTCCATATCGAGACTGTGGCGGGCATTATGAATTGCCTTATTGTGATAGTGTTTCCAAGGGCGAAAGACCCCAACATCGAGTGGTTGAAATACGTGAGTTAGGTGAGAGGGGAAAACAAATGGTACGATATGATTCTCATGACATTTGAGAATAAAGTCATCCTTATGGTGTGTGGTATGACCATGAAGGAGAGGAATACGCCAATGTGCTTCTGGACCAGCATCAACATGCTTGATAAAGTGATCAAGCCATGAAACAGCAATGCTCTCATTTGTATATCCTGTTTGAGAAACAGCAATTACCTCCGCACCAGTAAGGTTATCCTGAACCCAATTTTCCATAATCTTCTCTCCAGGACAAATAACCACTGGTGCCAGTGGGGGGCTTCCATCAGCATATAATGTTTCGATAATGGTGATTGACTTGCGATTTTCTGGGCTGGCGGTATACAACTCTTTTATCTCAGTTGGGACAATAACAGTCTCACCGGTGGGGCAGCCAACCCTTACTCCAGACTCATCCATGTTGTAGATATACTTGGCCGCCGGATACCATATTTGGTAAGTCTAACAGGTTTATTCCTGTCTAACGAAAATACAATAGGACTGGCGATAGACCTGCTAGCGCTGGTGCTAAGGGAGGCTCCAAGGGACCGGAGGTAAGAGATAATAGTTGAAGTACAAATAGAACTCAGGGATTGCCGTTCAACCAAGTGTATTCTTAAACTGAAGGTCTGTCGAAGTCTGCTGTCTCCTGCTAGCCAGAAGACTGACTTAAATACAAAACCCAAGAGCGATAACCTTCCTGCAATCACGATCAATACCAGTAGCTGCGCACATACCGGAATCCTGTAATCCTGCAAGACCAAAGAAAGAAACAAAGCTCAACCTCCACCAGTGCTACATGACCATTCCATACCCAGAATCCTAAATATAAACTTCCAGCAAAGCAAACTAAACATAGCAATATGATAGCATAGCCTATCTGACTCAGAGACAGTGGCGGAGCTGAAATCAAATCAAATAAACCAAATATAAATCAACTAAACATAGGAGATCCTGCACTGCCCGCTCCTGTGTACCGTTACCGGAACATGTACACATGTCACAGTAAGAGTATTTTGATACTCAATGAAAAAGGCCTTCAAATCAGCCTCACTATGGGTAGTGAGACGAACATGGGCAATTCGCTTGGTTTTGATAGTATGAAGAGTGGGATTCTTGTTCAACCATTGTTGGAACCAGACAAGAGAGGGTGGATTCCGTAACTCCTGCTGGCGTAGGTGGCAGATTCAAGTTGCTGCATAGATAATAGAAGGTGTAGCTCCTAACCCAGCCTCTAACTGCTCAAGGCAGAATCGAACAACACCCACCTCTTGGGCTTCAGTTAAGATAACGTTATTTCCCCCATGGCGATTATAGGTTCCACGGAAGTTTCTCTCTTGATGGCGTTTGCGATATTGGTGCATTCGGATCGATGCAGGGTTGACTTGGAAGATAATTGCTGCAGTGCTTGCCTTTTCACCGGGTTCATCCTCTAGCCACTCCATAGCTCTACCTAATCGCTCCTTCATCTCAAGCTTGTTAATAGTATCCGACACCGTGATTTGACTGAGGTCTTCTGATGGCGTAAGAGGCTAATCTATTGGTATCTGGCCTGCCTCAGTGACAGATTGACTTGGCTGAGAAGTAGGATTTGCCATGGGAGAGGACTGGCCAAGGTATAGTTGGGCTTGGGTAGTGGATTGGCTGAAAGAGAGCTGAAGGCTGTCAGGGCTGGACAGGACAGTTGGAGTGCTTGGGGCAGAAGAGCGTTGGTTTGACTGAAACATGGTGAATAATTGCCTATGAGAGGAAGGATGATTGGTGGGGTGGATGAGAAGTGATCTGTAGGAACTGGAGTTTCTGTAGATTTGCATTGGTTGATATGGAACATCCGGAGGTAAAAAAGAAAAAGGAGCGTAACGCTTGGTTTTCCCGACTATGAGCGAAGCGAATAGGAGGGTAATCGCCTATTATTTCTTCTAGAGTAATCGGCTAAAACCCTGCGGGCGCATGGCTCATGCGCTTGCGTAGAGACTGATAACGATCCGTTGTCTAGTTGTAATAACTATGACGGGCGTGTGAGTCGAACAGGTGACCTTCTGAAAGAAGTCACATGTTATTCCGACAGCGCTAGTTCGTGTGTGTCAAGGTAGGGTAACTTTACCCTGTTAATCCTTTCGGGGAGTCTGTGCGCCTAACAGAAATCACCATGGACTGGTTGGATCAAGTGTTCGAGCCACGTTCACGCCCAATTTCTGGCATCAAAGAGCACCGAATCTTAGTACTGGATGGTCATAGCTCCCATACTAATAATATTATGTTTATTGAACCTTGTATTCAGCAAAACATCCACCTACTCTGTCTACCCGCACATACAACACATATCCTCCAGCTCTTGGATATTAGTCTATTCTCACCACTCGGGTCCTATTATAAGCAAGAACTAGAGGATACAACGCAAGCATGGCACATTTTGGAAGATGCAAAAGGGAGACTTCTACCCAATGCTTCAAAGGGAGAGAGAAAAGGCTATGACCAGTAATAATATTATCTTGGCATGGCGGGCAAGTGGCATGATTCCCTTTAATCGCCAGCCAGTACTTCAAAATCCAAACCTTCAGACCAATGCAACCCCAATTGTTCCTCTCTCAGCAAGGTATTCAGGTATTCGCTGATTGGCTGGATGGGATGGGAGAGTGGAGGAGGTGGATGAAATCCAAAAAAAGGAAGCAGAGCTTGAGATAGTCCCGCAACTGACCTACTTCATCGAGCAATTGAACTCACTCAGGATGCCGAAACCCAGTCCATTGTGGATAAAGTCACAATCAAACAACTTGAAGCTACAAGGCCAAGTAAAACAGATCCCCGGCAGATCAAGGGAGGCCTACTTCTTCAGACCAAGGTTCTGGGAGAGTTGTACAAGAAGCGGGAATGTAATGATCTTATAAAGCAGCAGAAAGCTGAAGCAGGAAGGATTCAAAGAGCAAAGGCAAAGAAACAGCAAGTGTCAGAGAAGAGAGTCAAGCTTGTAGGACAAAGGAATACCTCTGCTGTTTTGTCAGAAAGTTCTGAGGATGAATCTGGATCTGAATCTGAGGAACTAGTTGTAAGTGAATTCTTATTAAATAAGAACTGTTTTAAAAACCTTTGCTTACAACCAATAGGAACAAAATCCGGAATGTGTTTTTCCCAGTATCATCACTAGCCGTCCACGTAGGTCTTCTAGGTGTCAGATCAATTATTGCACAAGTGGTAAAGCTGGTATTTCAGGAAAGGTTGACTCTTAAAATATAATCATGGACTATCACTCTGGTGAATACGGAAGCCATTTGGTCTCAAAAAATATTTATTCTTTCCTGTATTCAAAGTGCATTATTATTCTACAACCTAGTTAAATTTAAAAGGCTAGCAAGAAAATGTGGTTGAGAAATTGGACTTGTTAGACTTGTATAAGAATTTTGATCGGTGACCCATTACTGGGGAAAATACGTTAGGCATCTTCTGACAACACTAACCCTAGTGACTGATCACCTCATGTCAATTGACCTCTAGGACTCATAACGAGTCAGAGTGTGAAATATATCAGCTGACTCTCCTGAGGTCACAAATCGTGACTAAGCAAGGCAGATTTCACATGACTAATACTTATTAGTCATAAAGGTATGTTGGGTTTATACACTATGACGTCATTTGACTCATAGCTTTCACATGACTGCACACTTGCGAGTCATGGTTGAATTATGATTGGTTGATGGTTTTATGACTCATGATTGTGACGTCATACGATGTAATGACGTTTGCACATGACTGCGCACTCGCGAGTCATGGGTTTCGCGCATGCGACTCATTTGAGCGCATGATTGAGTTTATCAGTTTGGATCGGTTAAAAGGATGAGCGCAGTTGACGCATACGCGTCAGCTGATCTATTTCGCACTATGACTCACTATGAGTCATAGGGGCTATGTTACGCGAAGGTGATGAGTCACCAGGGTTAGGGTTGCCAGAAGATGCCTATAAAAGGGGCTTGGTTTCGACCAAGAAATAGGCCACGAACCATCTCTCCTCCACCTCCGGCGATTGAAATCTCAACACCACGGGAAATCATCGTCACTTTCCCCCACCCACCTCTCTTCTCCCATCATGGCTACTGCCTAGGGG
>Ga0307517_10004416_pt1 | contig 21602 bp, 16 predicted proteins | sample 23_EM_MG_FD_194515 | JGI IMG/M metagenome (GOLD analysis project Ga0307517, IMG submission 194515) | Populus trichocarpa ectomycorrhiza microbial communities from riparian zone in the Pacific Northwest, United States - 23_EM | ecosystem: Host-associated > Plants > Roots > Unclassified | place... | reverse complement strand
CGGTGGCGTTCCTCAGTTCCCTGAACTGGGGGGCAAGGCGGATGACCAGCTCATCCTGCGGAATGGGATCGAGATGGATCGTGTATGCCCTGTACCCGACGATGGTGACAGTGATGTCCGCCGGCACTTTACTGATGGAAATGGAAAAGCGGCCCTCCGAATTGCTGCGCGCTCCCCCGGGAGTATTCTTAATGGTAATACTTGCGTTGGTCAATGGAGCTTTCGTAACAGAATCCAGCACCAGTCCCCTTAATACGGGGGCCTGAGCCAGGCTGCAGTAAGTTCCGGTGATAGCCAATACGATCAAAATCCAGGCTTTAATACTAAATCCTTGCCGTCTCATCCTATTTTATTTAAATACATACCTTTTCTGCAAAACATAATTGTAAAAAACAGCTATTCCTATGGCAGTAACAATCTTAGCGAGCAAGTAGTTCATTCTCATGTAGTGGGTGAGCAAAAATAGTACGGAAACATTCAGTAGCAGGTTGCCTATCCAGACGATCAGATATTTACGGGCGTGTACGTGCCATTTACCTTCTCCTGCCCGGAAAACCCAGTTACGGCTCAGGAGAAAATGGGTGACGCCCCCCGACAAAGTGCCTGTAGCGCCGCCAACCAGGACCTGTACACCCAACCCCGAGACCAGGCCAAAGGTCACCAGGAAGTCCACCGCGGATGCCAGCAGGGAAGCTATCTGCGCCCTCGTAAAAGTATGCATATTACCATAACTTTAGCTGGACCAGCCCTTGCAGGATCAGATTGGAATAAAGACCTGCCAGCACGTCGTCCATCATAACACCCCATCCTCCGCCCAATGCTTCCATCCTGCGGATGTACAAAGGTTTGGCTATATCGAAAAAACGGAATAAGATCAAACCTACCAGGATATTCTGCCACCGGATGGGTAGGAACAGGAGCGTAATGCACATCCCTGCTGCCTCGTCGATGACGATCCGGTAATTATCCTCACCCCATTGCCGCTCCATCCTGCCTGCGCTCCAAACACCGGCTGCCAACAGCAAAAATGTCGCCAGAATCCCTGTTTCCCAGCCCGTTCCTCCCTGTCCGGCAAAATACCATACGATGCAGGTGGCGATGGCTGCAACGGTGCCTCCACCTTTAGGGGTATACCCCAGCCCGAGACAGGTGGAAAGAAGTAAGGCCAGCCTGTTCATCAGGCTACGATTTCTTCCGCGAAAATGCCCAAACCGTCGGCAGGTGCCAGCTCTTCACCCATCATCCTGCGAAGCGTATTCTGAAGAACAATTAATTGTTTGAAAATATCGTGCTCGGTGCGGGCTCCCGGAGCCGTCTGCGGTGACTTGAAGTAGAAGGATAGCCATTCCTGGATGCCGCTCAACCCTGCCCTCTTGGCCAGGTCGGCGAACAAAGCAAGGTCCAGCACCAGCGGGGCGGCCAGGATCGAGTCCTTACAGAGGAAATTGATCTTGATCTGCATGGAGTAGCCCAGCCAGCCGAAAATATCGATATTATCCCAGCTCTCCTTGTTATCACCATGAGGGGGGTAATAATTGATCCTTATCTTATGATAGAGTTCACCATAGAGTTCGGGGCTGAGGTCCGGGCGAAGGATATCTTCCAGCACGCTCAGCTTGGAAACTTCCTTGGTCCTGAAATTCTCCGGCGCGTCCAGTACATAGCCGTCCCTGTTACCGAGGATATTCGTGGAGAACCAGCCTTTCACGCCCAGGGCGCGCGCCTGCAGGCCCGGAGCCAGGATCGTCTTCATCAGGGTCTGGCCCGTCTTGAAGTCCTTTCCGCCGATAGGCGTGTCCGTCCGGATCGCCAGGCCGGTGAGGGCTGGGATATCGCAGGTGAGGTTGGGCGCGCCATTCATGAAGGGTATGCCCAGTTTGATGGCTGCGTAAGCGTAGATCATGCTGGGGGCGATGCGCGGATCATTCTCTTTCAGTCCTTTTTCGAAAGCCTCGAGGGTTTCATGTACCGCGGAGATCTCCGTATATTTTTCCGTAGAGCCGCACCATACCATCACGATACGATCGCAGTCGTGCGCGTATTGGAATTTGGCGATATCATCCATCAGGGCTTCGGCCAGCACATATTTGTTGGCGCCCTGCTTGACATGGGTTCCGTCCAGGTTCTGCACATAGCTCCTGTCAAAAACACCTTTCATAGGCCTGATGACCTCCAGCTCCGCGCGAAGTGCGTGTAAGAGACCCGGCTCCAATACTTTGGCCCGGCTGGCTGCTTCATATACATTGTCCTCATAGATGTCCCAGCCTCCGAAAACGATGTCCTGTAAATTTGCCAGGGGAACGAAGTCCTTTATTTTAGGATTGTTATTCCCTTCTTTTTTATTCAGCGGGATATTACCCATCTGCGTAAGCGAGCCTATCGGTTGTGAAATGCCTTTCTTGATCGCTTCTACCCCTGCGATCAGGGTAGTTGCAACAGCGCCTAAACCGGGAATGAGCACACCCAGTTTTCCATTTGGTCCTTTTACTTCCATGGTCTTTTGTTTAGAGTGAATAATTCGCCAACGAGGCGTAAAATTATTGAATTATTGATTTTTCGAACAAAATAGTTTTCCGGTCGAAAAATTATTACGCTTAACTGACACTGTTCGGAGAATTTTTTAACATTTCTTATACGTTACGAACAAATAGGCGGCAGGATTGTCATAGGTTGATCTTTCTGTCCCTTGCGGTATTTCTCCATTCGCCGGAGATCAGGCCGTTGTCGATCGTAATGGCCCTTTCATATAAGGCGATGGTAGGGCAGATATGAACAGGCAACCCATAGAACAGATCTCCTATATTATAGGTATGATCTTTCCCCGCATCGACGACCAGGTGTTCTTCGCTGTGGCCGATGACTTTCAGGTCCGGCGCATTGAGAAAATAAACGCGCCGCGTCAATTCATTTTCCGCTCCTATGGATTTATGACCGAGGTCCAGGCATAGCTTACCTTCTCCGGGCAGGGACACCACCCGGGTCACTACCAGTGCGGCTGGTACGAAGGATTGTTCGGGACAGAGATCCTGATAGCCTTTATCCCAATAAATAAAAGTGCCCGGGCTGCATTCAATATCCGTCCTTTTACAATGAATGGAAAAGGTGGGCGACCCGCCGGCTACGATGGATGGTTCGGGCAATCCCGCCCGCCCGATGTCTCCCTGCAATTTTTTTACGGCGGCGAAGGCCTCGTCGCAGTTCTTTTTGCGTTGGGTCCAATCCAGGTCCCTGATATGTCCGTCGTAGGCGTGCAGGCCGATGGGCCGGATGCCTTTAATGGATGCCGCCTCTTTATAAAGGTGAAGGGCCGCCGGACCGGGGGCAATGCCCGTACGATGCATGCCCAGGTCAAGATCGATATACACAGGCGTCTGCAGACCGGCCTTCGAAAAGACAGCGCCCATGGCTTCAGCGGCGGTGAGATTATCCACGAGGCAGGAAAAATTCGTGGCGGGATATTTTTGTATCAGCGCGGCGAGCCGGGAAAGTTTCGGCCCCAGTGGCTGATAGGCCAGCAGGACGTCGGGGGCTCCTTCGATCGCCAGCATTTCCGCTTCGGCGATCGTTGCGCATTTGAAACGGTAGATGCCTGCCGCCAGCAGCAGGCGGGTAGCGTCCGGAGATTTATGTGTTTTTATATGCGGTCGAAGCCGCGCAAGATCTCCGTCCGTCATTGCTATCAATTGCCGGATATTCTCCTTTACCCGGGCGGGAAAGATCACGAGGGCGGGAGAATCCAGCTCTGCGATATTCTGTATGGTATACCAATCCTTCATAAAAATATAGGTTAGGGTGTCTGGCTGGCGCTTTTCAAGCCGGCTCAATGCAATTCGAACAGGGCTTCTATCTCCACCGGGATATTCCCGGGCAGCGAGCCCATGCCCACCGCGCTCCTCACTCCTATCCCATTCTCTTCTCCCCATACCTGTGCGAACAATTCGCTGCACCCGTTGATCACATAAGGGTGGCGATCGAATTCAGGAACACAGCCCACCATGCCCAGTACTTTTATGACGCGTTTGACCTTGTCCAGGCTACCGAGGTGGCCGCGGATCGTGGCCAGGATGGTCAGGCCTACCTGTCTGGCGGCCAGTTTGCCCTGTTCGATGTCCAGGTCCTGGCCGATACGTCCCACGATAAGGCTTTTGTCCGCCTGAACGGGGCCATGACCGGAGACATACAAGTACCTGCCATCCACCAGACAGGGTTTATAAACGCCCATGGGGCTGGGCGGAGGAGGCAATTGCAATCCTGTCTGTGCGAAACGTTGTTCTGCCGTATTATTTTCCATGGTAGAATTTTTAAAGGTTTATTCAGCGGCTTCTTCCTGCGGCCGGTCGCGGACTACGATGAGCTCGGAGAGATCTACGGTGATCGGCATTATTCCCACCTGCACGACGGCTTTCTTGCCCCTGATCTCTTTTACCATGCCTACCTGGTGGTTCTTCTTCATCATCGCCTTATCCCCTACCTGCACATCCCCGCCCACTTCCGTGTATTTGCTGTCGAATTTCTTTTTTACTTTTTCATTCACCTGTTTCTCCTTTTGTTTGAACAAAAGGGCCTGCATTTGTTGGATCACTTCATTCTTGTTCTCTGATTTACGCCAGTCTAAAATGATCTGCCGCAGCTTCCTTTCCATTTCTTTCAGGTAGGCGATGCGGTCTTCCGTGATCCTGTTCTGTTGTTGGAGCAGTTCGACCTGCTGGGTATGGCGTTCGCGGTGGATGAGGGTCTCCATTTCTTTTTTCAGCTTCTCATTTTCCTTCAGCAGTTTGTGCAGCTCTTTTTCCCGCTGTTCCAGTACGCGCAGGTCCTGTTCCGTCCTATTCAGGAGCTTGTCCAGCCGGAAATGGTCTTCGTCCACCAGGGTCCTTGCCCTTTGGATCAGGCGTGGCTCCAGGCCGATGCGTTCGGCGATGGAGAAAGTATAGGAGCTGCCGGGCTTGCCGATGATCAGTTTATAGAGAGGTTGCAGGTTGACCTCGTCGAATGCCATGGCCCCGTTGATGATCCCCGAGGTCTTGTTCGCCATTACTTTCAGGTTGAGATAATGGGTCGTCACGATGCCGATGGAATGTCGCTTCACCAGCTCTTCCAGGATCACTTCTGCAAAAGCGCCGCCCAGGTTGGGATCACTGCCGCTGCCCAGCTCGTCGATAAAGAAAAGTGTTTTACCGTTGGCATTCTCCATGAAGTATTTCATATTCTTCAGGTGCGAGCTATAGGTGCTCAACTCGAATTCCAGGCTTTGCGTGTCGCCGATATGGATCATCAGCTGCCGGAAAATGCCCATTTCGGAATCCGGGTGCACGGGGACCAGCAGGCCACTCTGGATCATCATCTGCAGCAGTCCCACCGTCTTGAGGGTCACGGTCTTTCCTCCTGCATTCGGACCGGATATGACCAGCAGGCGATCTTTTTCATTCAGGGAGATATTCGTAGGCACCGTCGGCTTCTGGCTCTTACGGTTATACAGGTACAAAAGAGGATGATAGGCCTGCTGAAGGTGCACATGGGCCTTGTCGACAAGGCGGGGCAAATGACCGTTCATATCGATGGCCAGCCGGGCCTTGGCACGGATATAATCGTATTCTCCCAGCATGTCATGCCATACCGTCAATAAGGGCGCGTGTCCGGACAGGCGGGCCGTCAGCTCCCGAAGGATCCGGTATACTTCCCTGCTTTCGGAATGCTCCAGGGAGAAGACGTCGTTGTTCAGCCCGATGGTCTCTTCCGGTTCGATAAAAGTAGTCCGGCGCGTATCGCTTTCGCCATGCAGGATGCCTTTCACCTGGCGTTTGTGCTCGGCGAAAATAGCTACGACCCTGCGTCCGTTGAGGAAGGATTCTTCGATGTCGGCCACATAGCCGGATTTGGCCAGCTTGGATAAGATCCTGTCGAAAGCGCGCCGCAGTTCGTTGCGTTTACGGTAAAGGCTGAGACGTATGTTCGCCAGCTCTTCGGAAGCATTGTCACGGACGTTGCCCGATTCGTCAAGCACTTCATCGATGGAGGTGATGATCTTCTTTTCATACTGTGTGGGTCCAATGACCCGGGCCAGGGACGGATAAGCTGTCCGGCGTTCGGGGTCGAACCACCGGAAGATGCTCTGCATGCCATCCGCCAGCTTGCGAATCTGCATAAATTGCTCACCGACGAGGACGGCGCCGGGGATCCCCAGCAGTTTGAGCTCCCGGGAGAGGTTCAGGCTATGATCGTTGGGAAAATACTGACCGCCTTCGAACAGCCCTTTGTATTCGTAGCTCTGCCGCAGTTCCAGCTCGATGTATTCCTTCCGGGTATGGATACGGAGGTCCATGGCTTTCGACCGGGCGTATTCCGTATTGCAATGCGCTGCCAGCAAAGTCTTTATTTTATCGAATTCTAATTGTTGAGGGGCCGATTCCGGAAAAATTCTCATATTCAATCGATAGACCAGGGGCAGCCGGCAAAAGGCTATTCCAATGGTCAGTTTTTAGACGGGCAAAAGTACGAAGGTTCTTTCGCTATACCTTGCAATCCCTTACTTTATCAGGGCAGCCCATTCAGAGGAGGTCAGCACGTCCGCCTGGCGGGGGAAAACCCTGGAAAGCAGGACGGTATGTACTTCCTTGTCCGGGTCGGCACAGCCATCGGACAGGACAGATAAATGATAATCCTTATCCGCCGCCTCCCGTACCGTGGACAAGACCACGCCGCTGGTGGAGTAGCCGCAAAGCACTAGATGTTGCACCTTAAGGGAGCGTAATACCAATTCCAGGTCACTGCCGGTGAAAGCACTGATACGACGCTTGGTCACTACCAGGTCGCCTGCCTGTGGGGCGACGGCGGGATGGATCGTTATGGGCTCTTCCAAACCCGGAAGGACAGCCGGATCCAGCTTAATGGCGGAAAAGGATTTATTATCCGGACTGATCTCGGGATAGTTCTTCCGGAAGCCTACCACTACATAGATAACGGGGATCCCGGCTGACCGGGCTGCCGCGATGATCACCTGAAGGGAATGGAGAAGGTCTTTGCTGGCGTCTCCCATCCTGGTCATCGTGCTGGTCTGAATGTCCATTACGAGGAGTGCGGTATTCAGGTCTTTGCGGTGCTGGTCCATTTTTTTTCGTTTGGAGGTGATTTTTTTTCGCCGGAAGTCGTGGACGTGACGGTGATCTTATCGGTCAGCGCAGATCCGTCGATGGCCGTTTCGCCCAGGATGGCGGGCCTGGCCAGGGAAGGTGATCCCGTTAGTACCGGCGCTGCTTCCCTTTTGGATAAGAAGGACCAGAAAAGGGCGACGATCAGGAGGGCGGCAATTCCTTCGATGAGGATGGTACCCTGGGCGCCGACATACTGAGAAATGAATCCCACCAGCAGGCTACCCAGGGGCTGCATGCCGAAATAGGCCATAGCGAAATAGCTGATGACCCGGCCCCGCATGTCCGGAGCCACCGTCGTCTGGATGATCGTGTTGGTAATCGTGGTCTGGGCCATCATGCCGAAGCCGGAGATCATGGCGAAGACCATAGCCAGAGGGAAGAAGCTGGTATAGGAGAATAAGATCAGGCCCAGACCGAAGATCAGGGTATTGATCCATAAGATCCGCTTACGGTCGGCGGCCACGCCCAGTGACGCGAGGAAGAGACCTCCGCTGATGGCGCCCAGGCCGATAAAGCTATCGATGTATCCGAAGGTGGAGGCATTCCCTTTAAAGATCACTTTTGCATAGACCGGCAGGAGCGTGACATAGGGTATTACCAGCAGGCTCATCCCCGCCAGCATGAGGATAACTTTGGCGATCGAAGGGGTTCGTTTCAGATAGGCGAATCCTTCCCGGAGCTCGGCCAGCACTTTTTTATCGCGGAGGCCATGTACATAGGGCGGTAATTTCATCCGCAAAAGAGAAAGAACAACGGCGATAAAGCTGGCGGCATTCAGCACGAAGCATACCCCTGCTCCCAGCTTTTCCAGCACGATGCCTGCTATGGCGGGGCCGATGAGACGGGCCAGGTTGACCATAGCGGAATTCAGGGCCAGGGCGTTCGGCAGATCTTCCTTATCGTCTACCATATCATAGACCAGGGCCTGGCGGGCCGGAACGTCGAAGGCGTTGATACAGCCCAGGACGACGCTGAGCAGCAGCATCTGCCATACCGTATAATGTCCCAGCAGGATCAGCGTGGCCAGGCAGCTGGCCTGGATCAGGGAAAGGCATTGCGTAAAGATCAGCACGCGGTAGCGATCATAACGGTCGGATACCACGCCGCCGAAAAGCGATAGCAGAAAGGAAGGGAACTGGCCGGCGAACAAGCTCAGCCCCAGCATGAAAGTGGAATGCGTCAATGTATAGACTACCCAGCTTACCGCCGTCCGCTGCATCCAGGTGCCGATCAGGGATACGGACTGACCATAGAAATACAGGCGGTAATTGCGGTTCTTAAATGCGCTGAACGTAGGTAAATTCATGATTCTTCTTCGATTAATTTTGTCAGGATCTTCATGGCTTCCCGCAGGGTCTCTTTTTCCTTTCCCGATATCTTTTCATGCAGGACACGCGCCAGCCATTCCTGCTTCTCCTGGCGCAGCTGTTCGATATAATGCTTACCGGCAGGCGTCAGCGACAATTTCACTTTCCGCTTATCGTCCACGGAGGGTGTCTTGCGGATCAGATCCCGTTTGAACAGGTGGTTGATGACCTGCGACATGGATTGAGTGGTGACCTTTTCCAACTGGGCCAGTTCGCTGGGAAGTAATTCCCCCTGCTGGTAGAGGAGGCCCAGGGTAGAGCGTTCCGTAAGGGAGAGCATTTCCTGGTTATGGGTCTGTTTGCGCAAAACCTTAACCAGCCGGTGGATCACGGTGCGGAGGCTGGCGGCTATTTCGATATCCTGAGGGGATGCTTTCATAATGATGTCTTCCTGATAAGTACAAAGGTAAACTTATAAAGTTACTTTACAAAATGCCTATCACCCCGAGGGCCTGAATCTTCGCACTGTTAACAAACATTTAAAACCCGCCGATTGTCATATAGCGTACATAGTTCACGGAGTGGAGGGAGTAACTTGCGGGAGATGAACTAAATTGTAAAAAGAAAATGCATCAAACTATGACTTTTTTATCTGTAGTAACAGCGCTGGCCGTATTTTCGACCTCCTGCGAATCTTCTTCCCAGCCGGCGACTATATATAAAGGCAATACCATAAGCGAAGAGAAGGTCCCGGCGGGAGCAAAGACCGACACCGCCACTTTTGCTACGGGCTGCTTCTGGTGCAGCGAAGCCGTCTTCCAGGAGTTGAAGGGAGTGTACAAGGTCACTTCGGGTTACACGGGAGGCCAGGCCGTCAAGCCCAGCTATGAAGAAGTCTGCACCGGCACGACGGGCCATGCGGAAAGTGTGCAGATCGTATATGACCCGGCTGTCATCACTTTCGATGAATTACTGGAAGTTTTCTGGGAAGTGCATGATCCCACCACGCTGAACAGGCAGGGCAACGATGTCGGCACACAGTACCGCAGCGGTATTTTTTACCACAACGAAGAACAACGGCAGAAAGCCGAACATTATAAAGCCGAACTGGCCAAGAGCGGCGCCTATGACCGGCCGATCGTCACGGAGGTTACGGCCTTTACGAATTTCTATCCCGCGGAAGATTATCACAAGGATTATTTCCGGCTGCATGGTTCGCAGCCTTACTGTTCCCTTGTTATCCGGCCAAAGGTGGACAAGTTCGAGAAGGTGTTCAAGGCAAAACTGAAGAAACAATAAGGGTTGGTTTTTTCTAATAGAGGAAGCGGTATCTGCAAAAGGACGCCGCTTTTTTTGTGCGTCACCCCGAGCATTATGCCTTGAATGTTCCTTTTTCGACTGTCTTGCAGGGATATAACTTTCAACATTCTTTTTCGGCTTCCTTGCGGCTATATCTCAACGCAGCGGTATTTGCTCATGGGCGGATGCAAAGCCAAACAATTTTACCCATTTCAACCGAATGTTCTATCAACAGAAGAATCAGCTCGCAAATAATGCTGCTTTTGTGATATAGCCCGCAGGCAGCCCGTTGAGAGTGCGAGGACTGCTCACTGGTAGTTCCGCAGAGGATTTTCCAAAGTGTTTTGCCCGTTGAGGGTGCAATGGTTTACGTTATTCAGGGACCAGCCTGGTGCCATAGCCTCAGAGCCGCATTTCGTACGAGCTGTTGCTACTGTCGATAATGCGACCGTTGAAGTAAGCATGGGTGCAGGGCTTTGCAATTGTCCATGAGTACGAACAGCGGCGAGGAGGTCTATGGCACCAGGCTGGCCATAAAGGCTGCAACAGGAATGCCCCAAAGTAAGACGATGGCAGCAATTATTCCGAACGCAAACTCTTTGCCGGATTTGCCAGAGAGGCCCTGATGGACTGGAAGCTCACCGTGATCAGCGTAATTAAAAGGGCGATCCCTCCTGTTGCAAAGAAGATCCAGATCGAAATGGGAGTCCGGTATTCGTATTGCTGCAGCCAGTTGTGCATGACATACCAGGCGCCAGGTATAGCGATAAAGAAGGAGACGAAGACCAGGAATACGAAATCTTTCGACAACAGGCTCCAAAGGTCCAGGATGGAAGCGCCCAGTACCTTTCGGACGCCGATCTCCTTCGTGCGTTGCTCCGCCGTGAAGGAAGCCAGGCCGAAGAGGCCGAGGCAGCTGATAAAAACGGCGAAGGCGGCAAAGAAGGTCGCCAGGCTACCAATGCGTTGTTCCGTTGCGAACTTTTTCGCATACTCCTCATCATTGAAGGTGCATTCGAAGGGAGCGCCCGGATTGAACTTTTTAAAGACGGCCTCGATCTGCGGCAGGGCTCTGGCCGTGCTTATGGAAGGGTTGATCTTTACCGTTATCACATTTATGCCTGTAGCGGTCGCATCCATGAGGAAGATCGCAGGCTTGACGGGCTCGAAAGGAGAGCTCATCACCATATCCTTTACGACACCGATAACGCGGAAGTTCTTATCCTTTCGTTCGCTGTACAAATATTTCACCATCTCCCCCACTCCTTTTTTCAATCCCATGTATTTCACAGCCGCTTCGTTGAGCACCATGCCGGCTGAATCGGAAGCGTATTCCTTTGAAAAGTCACGGCCATCAGTGAACTGCCATCCCACCGTCTTACCGAACCCGGTCGTTACGGGGATCACGGAAAAAGTGGGGTTCAGACCGGGATCCTTACCAGGCCAGTCAAAGCCGCTTTGGTTGGACCATACCCCCGTGGTGGGGCTGCCGGATTCCGCCATTTCAGCGATGGCGCCGGACTGCAGGAGTTCTGTACGGATCGCTTCGAAGTGCGTGACGAGGTCCGTCGTGCTGATCATCATGGTCAGCAGTCCTTCGCGGGTATAGCCGATGGGCCGGTTGCGGGCATATTGTAGTTGCTGGAAAATGATAAGGGTGCCGATGATCAGGGATACCGATACGGTGAATTGCAGGACGACCAGGATCTTGCGGGGCAGGGAGGCGAGGCGCCCGGCTTTGAACGTGCCTTTCAGTACCCGCACCGAATTGAAGGAGGAGAGGTAAAAAGCGGGATAGCTGCCGGCGACGAGGCCGGTGATCAGGATGGAGACCAATGCTATGAGCCAAAAAAGGGAATTATCCCAGAAAATACTCATTTGCTTATCGGCCAGTTGGTTGAACCAGGGCAGGGAAAGTTGCACAAGCAGGAGGCAGAGTAGAAAAGCAAGACAAACGACCAATAAGGACTCTCCCAGGAATTGCAGCACCAGTTGGGCACGCAGGGAACCGATCGCTTTGCGGATGCCCACCTCCCGGGCGCGTTTCTCGGAGCGCGCCGTGCTGAGATTCATAAAATTAATGCAGGCCAGCAGAAGTACGAAGAAGGCGATGATCGTGAACATCCGCACGAATTGAACGGCGCCGCCCGTGTTCTTACCGTCTTTGAACTCATTATAAAGATGCCATTTGCTCATGGGCTGAAGGACCACTTCGGGTTTGTCCTTCCGGTCGTGACCCGTAAGTCCTCCTTTCACCCGGGCCTGTGTCTTCTGCAGGTCTGCATGATCTTCCAGTTGCGCGTACATCTGGAAGGAATTGTTATCCCAGTTGGTCTCTGAATTCTTCACCCAAGGCTGGTCGGCGGCAAAATAGAGCCAGGGTTGGAAAAAATGTGTCTCGGCAAAATCACAATTCCGGGGAAAGTCCTCATAGACACCGGTGACCTTCACCGTACCTTTGTTATCGATCCGCAGGACCTTATTGAGGGGATCTGCGTCCCCAAAAATGGCTTTCGCCAGCGAGCGGTCGATGACAATGGAATTCGGATCCTTCATGGATGCTGAAGTACCGCGGATCATTTTGACCGATAATATATCCAGCAGTTCAGGTTGTGCCAACATGCCTTTTTGACTCAGGACCTTATCGGAATAAGCCAGGGCATGGGCAAAATTCCAGGAACCCATGGCCACTTTTTTAAAATCGGAGCCATAACGGGTACGCAATTCCATGGAAAGGGGGACCGGCACAGAAGAATACGTTTCTGTCGAATTGCCATGCGTGGAATTTTCCATGACCCGCACTATCCGATCATAATTTTTAAAGTTCTTATTAAAGTTGATCTCGTCGGCCACCCACAGGCCGATGAGCAGGGCCACGGTCATACCGAAGGCCAGGCCGAAGATATTGATGGCGGAATAGACCTTGTTCTTTACCAGGTTGCGCCAGGCGATCCGAAAATAGTTCTTAAGCATGGGAGATCGTTTGAGCGGAAAGAACAAAAATATTTCCAGGAATTCAATGAATTGATATTCATCTATTTGAAATATTCGCCCTCAACATAAAGTCCGTTTTTAATACAAGAAGATGTACGCTTATGATACAGGATCAGTTCGCGATCTTCACCCTGCGGAGCTCCAGCAGGTTCAGCGCATTGGCCTCCAGTCCCTTCACCCGGGGATTCACCAGGTGGACCACCTCGTCATACCATAGAGGCACTACGGGCGCATCGTCTATCACCAGCTGATCCATCTGCCGGTAAAGCCTATCCCTGGAAGAATCGTTGGTTTCCTGCAAAGCCTGCTCGTAGAGCCGGTCGAAGGCCGGGTTTTTGTACCGGGTATAATTCGGCGGGGCCGGATTCCTGGAGTAGAATACGCTGAGATAGTTTTCCGCGTCGGGATAATCGGCGAGCCAGCTGCCACGGAAGAAGAGGGCCTGTGATTTAGCCGTCTGTTCGAGCAGCAGGCTTTTTTGAACGGTCTCGACCTGGATCTTAAAGCCCAGCTCTTCCAGTTCTTTGGCGATAAAGCTGGCAAAATCCGCATAGATGGATACCGTCAGCAATTTGATGACGGGCAGCCCTTTGCCATCGGGGTAACCGGCCTGCGCCAGCAGCTGCCGCGCCTTCTGCGGATCATAATGATAGCCTTTTACCAGCGAGGAATCGAAAGACGGAAGGCCGGCCGGCACAAACCCGCTTTCAGCAGGTAGTCCTAAAGAATTCCGGAGATGTATCATCATCTTACGCCTGTCGAACCCGTAATTAATAGCCTGCCGCACGGCGCGCAGGCGAAGGGGGGAATGCCGGACCTCTTCGCGGCTGCTATCCACGAGGATCCCCAGGTATTCCGTATTGAGCTGAGGGTGCAGGGACAAAATGATCTTACCCTGCCACTGTTGTTTCAAAGCTCCTTTCTTGCTGAGCACTTCGTCCTTAAAAGAAGGGTCTATTTCATTGATGAAGTCAAGCTGCCCCTGGCGGAACAGGAGGAATTCCGTCGCCTTGGCATCGTAAAAGCTTACCTTGATGGCGTCCAGGTAAGGGAGTCGCGCGCCGGTGCTGTCCTTTTCAAAATAGCCTTCATTCTTCAGCAGGATCAGGGCCTGCCCTTCTTCCCAGGACCGGAACCGGAAGGGGCCCGTGCCGCAGGGATGGCTGCGGAAATCTTTCCCGTACCGCTCCACCACTTCCCGGGGAACGATAGAGCAATATTGCATGCTGAGGATCTCTAAAATAGGATTGAAAGGCCGTATCAGCTGCAGGCGAAAAGTGCTGTCGTCTATCACGCTGAACCCTTTTCCGGGATCGACCCGGTCGTTAAAGATCCAGGCGCCGCTGCTGGCCGTATTACGGTCAATGATCCGCGTAAAGCTATATACGACGTCGCTGGCCGTCATACGCCGGCCCTTTCCGGCCGGGAAAGCTTCGTTATCATGGAAAAAAACGTCCCTGCGCAGGTGAAAAATATAGATAAGCCTGTCCGCGGACACCTCCCAGCTCGTGGCGAGGGCAGGAACGACATGAAGGTTCTTATCCGTCTCGACGAGGGTATTATAAAGCTGATGGATCGCCCACATGATGGACAGGTTCTTGGCGAAGGCCGGGTCCAGGCTGGCGATGCCCGCGAACTCATTGTAATGAAAGACCGTCTTCCGGGTAGCCGGCGCATCGCCCTTACAAGCTCCCAGCAACAGGAGGCAGGCCAGGATCACGGGAGAGGTCAGCGGGCGCAGGCAACCAGCCAGGGAGAGACCCGCCATCCTCCGGCGCAGCCGGACCAGTGCCCCGTTCGTATATTTTAATGTCGCGACTGTAAAATGTTTATTTATCTTCATTTTTTGAAGCCTAAACTTAAAATTAAGCAATGAGTCGCATCTTACTGGTCATCGGGTTATCCTTTTTCAGTTTATCCTTCTGTACGGCGCAGCTGGCCGCAGGGGAAAAATCCAGTTTCACACATGCCGATACGCTCAGGGGAAGCATTACACCCGAGCGTGCCTGGTGGAACGTGATCCGTTATGATATCAGCGTCACCCCGGATTATGAGAAGAAGTCCATTAAAGGGACGAACGCGATCGGCTTCGAGGTGCTACAGACCGGGCAAGCCCTGCAGCTCGACCTGCAGGCGCCGATGAATATCGTCTCCATCCAATGGCGCAATGCATCCCTTCCTTTCAAAAGAGAGGGGAATGCCTTTCATGTTCAATTTCCCAAGGCCCTGCAAAAAGGAGACAAAGAGAGCATCCGGGTGAGCTTCGAAGGCAATCCCCGCACGGCGGTACGTCCGCCCTGGGACGGAGGGTGGATCTTTACCAAGGACCGGCAGGGCCGGCCCTGGATGAGCGTAGCCTGCCAGGGATTGGGCGCCAGCGTCTGGTATCCCTGCAAGGACCATCAAAGTGACGAGCCGGACAACGGTGCTTCACTGAGCATAACCGTTCCCGATACCCTGGTAGCCGTGGGAAATGGACGCCTGAAAGAAAAGGTCGCTCATAAGGATGGAACAGCGACCTATAGCTGGGTCGTCACCAACCCCATCAACAATTATGACATTATCCCTTATATCGGCAAATATGTCAACTGGCAGGAAGAGTATGCAGGTGAGAAAGGTAAGCTGGATTGTAATTACTGGGTATTGGACTATAACCTGGAAAAGGCGAAGGCGCAGTTCAAGCAGGCCGATACCATGCTGCATTGCTTCGAATACTGGCTGGGCCCCTATCCTTTCTATGAGGACGGATACAAGCTGGTCGAAGCTCCTCATTTAGGCATGGAGCACCAGAGTGCGGTGGCTTATGGCAACCGCTTTGAGAACGGTTACCTGGGGCGTGATCTCTCGGGTTCGGGATGGGGATTGAAATGGGATTTCATCATCGTCCATGAGAGCGGGCACGAATGGTTCGGCAACAATATCACCACCAATGATCTGGCCGATATGTGGGTGCATGAAGGGTTCACCAATTATTCCGAGACCCTGTATACGACCTGCCTGTACGGCGTGGAAGCCGGTAATGACTATTGCATCGGCACCCGGAAGAATATCCGCAACGACAAGCCCATCATCGGCACCTATGGCGTCAATGCGGAAGGATCGGGAGATATGTATTATAAAGGAGGGAATATGCTGCATATGATCCGGCAGATCACGGGAGATTCCGCCTATCGAACCATTTGCCGGGGCCTGAGCGCCGAATTCTATCACAAGACCGTGGATTCCCGGCAGGTCGAGCAGTATATCAGCCAGCATGCCCATAAAGACCTTTCGAAGATCTTCGACCAATACCTGCACACCATCCAGGTCCCCGTGCTGGAATACCGAACGGATGGACAAGGGCAGCTGTCCTATCGCTGGTCCCACTGCGTAAAAGGTTTCAACATGCCATTAAAAGTAACGGCAGGCGCGCCTGCCAAACTGCAATGGATACAGCCGACGGAGGACTGGCAATCCCTGGCGGGCGGGAATGGCGACTTCATGGCCGACCGCAACTTTTATATCACCGTTAAGAAAGTGGATTAATCCGAAAGGCTTCGCCTAGCGGCTGGCCTGGGTCTGGCTGACGGGAGCCTGCTGGGCTGTGGAAGGCGGATTGAGGATCCTTCCGGCTCCGATATAGTGCTTATCATAATACCCGTCGTTCATATCGCTGATCATGACCCCTGAGACGGAGGCATGGACGAATTTATTATTGCGCAGGTAAACCCCCACGTGGGTGACGGCCTTGCGTTTACCCAGGGTATGAAAGAAAACCAGGTCCCCTTCCTGCAGTTCATCCCGGCGGATCCTTCTGCTGGCCACATATTGCTCTTTAGCCGTCCGGGGCAGGGCGCCCACGCTGTAGACCGAAGACATCAGCAGGAAGGCGAAGGCCGAACAATCGATCCCATCCCGGGTGCTGCCTCCGTACTGATACCGGGTGCCATACCAATACTCCATGAAACTCAACAGCTTATCGTTATCCAGTTCCTCAATAGCCGCATTTTCCAGGATAGCGAATTTGAATTGAAGGGCGGAATGCTTTTCCATATCTCCGGAGTAGCTAGCGGAACTCGTTGAATTAGAAGCAGTATTGGTGGTATATCCCCTGCTGTCAGCATTAACAGGAAGGACCTTTTTGTCGCCGGAGCTGTTATTCTTGCCGTCAGAGCGGATAGCGATGGTATTGATGAATTCTATCGAAGAAGTGGGTTGTGCCGTGGCAGAACTGGTCGTAGGGGCAGGTTTGGAAGCCGAAGGCCTCAAACTGCTACAACTGGTTGCAAGGCAAGCAAGAGATAATATGGCTAAAAGATTTTTCAACATATTTTCCACTTTTAAGATATTGGCAGGGCTTAAAAGTAGCAAAAATTCAGCCAAACTGCAAGCGGGGAAAAAATCAATCTTTCGGAGCGGAATGACCGGCGACGATCCTCCCAAAGAACTTAGCAGGTTTATTTGTATAGGTTGGCATCCTGGCTGTGATGCAAGGAGGGGCATTTTACCCGGAGATCGCTGAAAAAAGTATAACGGAAGGGCAAATACGATAAAAAAATTTATGAAATGGCGGAAGGGACTGTGGAAAAGAAAGAAATTAAAAAATGAAGGATAAATGTTTCTAATTTTGTGTTCGAAACCTTATTGTATGAAAAGTGCAGCAATGACTACTATGGGTAATCTGTTTAATATACGGTTATATGATATCTTCAGAAAAGACCTTCGTCTTCCCGATGACAAGGCCCGTGAACTGGTGCAGACCCTCGATGAAGCGGCAAAAGAAGGCAAGGAGGGAACGCTGGAAGGCCTCGCCACGAAAGAATTCGTGAAGGAGGAGATCTATGGAGTGAAAGAATTCGTGAAAGATGAGATCCACAGAGTGGAAAAGAATACGCTCAAAGCAGTCTTCTGGTCCGGCCTTGTTCAATTCCTGGCCGTTATCGGGTCGACGATCGCCATCATCCATTTTATGGTCCGGAAATAAGCATTGGAAATAATAAGAGGGTATCCGTTATGTAAAATGATTACTCCCCGCCGGAACCGACGGCTTCGGAAACGATCTTTTTCTCGAGCCTGGGGTCAGGAATGAACCAGATCACAGCCACCAGCCAATAAAGACCAAAGGATAGCCAGGGTTGTATAAAGGCCAATCCGATGGCCAGCAAATAGATCAGGGTCGAGATCTTCCCCTTCCAGTTCTTCCCATAGGCCTGCGCCAGGGAGCAGTCTTTACCGGCATGGCGGATCAGCAAACTAGCTAACAGATTGAAAGACAATGAATTCATAATTAGTACCAGCCCATATACCACCAGGGGCCATTTGGCAAAATGGCTTTCTCCCATCCATTCCGTCACGAAAGGCACCAGGGAAAGCCAGAACAACAGGTTGAGGTTGGCCCAGAGCACCCCGCCATTGATCGAGTCCATGGTATAGATCATATGGTGATGGTTGTTCCAGTAGATGCCGACATAAATAAAGCTGAGCACGTAACTCAGGAAAGCGGGCAGCAGCGGTAGGAGATCGGCGATCTCATGGCTATGGGGTATATGCAGTTCCAGGACCATAATAGTGATAATGATCGCTACGACCCCATCGCTGAATGCTTCCAGTCTTCCTTTTTTCATCTCTCCGGGAATTTGAGTATTATTGATCTACGGGACCCGTTAAAGTTACCCCAATAAATATAAATTGAAGGAATTCTGGAATTATTGAAGAAGGGTCGATCAAGGGTACGGGACTATGTATTTTATGTGGAAAGAATCTGTTCCATAAGCACGAACTTTGTCGTTATTTGCGTGTTTACGGATTGAACCTTTATGAGCAAATTCTCTCATTTACATACCCATACGCAGTTCTCCCTCCTGGACGGCGCCGCCTCCATCCAGAGCCTCTACAAGAAGGCCGTGAAAGACGGCATGCCCGCCCTGGCCATCACCGATCACGGCAATATGTTCGGAGCCTTCGAATTCGTGGCGGAAGCTTACAAACATAAGAACGAGGACGGCACCCTGAAAGTAAAGCCCATCGTCGGCTGTGAATTCTATGTGGTGGAAGACCGTCACCGGCGGACCTTTACCAAGGAGCAGAAGGACGAGCGCTATCACCAGGTGCTGCTGGCCAAGAATAAGGTGGGATATCAGAACCTGATCAAGCTGACCTCCCTGGGCTATATAGAGGGTATGTACAGCAAATATCCGCGCATCGACAAGGAGCTCATCCAGCAATACCATGAAGGGCTGATCGCCACTACCTGCTGTATCGGCGCCTATGTACCCCAGACCATCCTCCATGACGGCGAGGAGAAGGCTGAAAAAGAATTCAAATGGTGGCTGGATATTTTCGGAGACGACTATATCATCGAATTGCAAAGGCACCAGATCAAGGAGCAGGAGACCATCAACCGGGTCCTGCTGCGTTTCGCGGAAAAATACAATGTCCCTGTCATCGCCACCAACGACAGTCATTACACGGACCGGGACGATTACAACGCCCACGATATCCTGCTCTGCATCAATACCGGTGAGAAGCAGGCCACCCCCGGCTACGACGATTTTGTCAATGACGATGCGAATACGAAGAACCGGCGTTTCAAATTTCCCAATGACCAGTTCTATTTTAAGACCACCGAAGAGATGCAAAAGCTCTTCCATGATGTACCACAGGCCATCGACAATACGAACCTGGTCGCGGATAAGGTAGAAGTGCTGAACCTGAAAAAGGATATCATGCTGCCTGCCTTCCCCATCCCGAAGGAATTCCAGATCCATAACGAGAGCAACCTCGACCAGTGGGAATACCTGAAATACCTCACCTGGGAAGGAGCTAAGCTGCGTTATAACGACCTGACCCCCGAGATCCAGGAAAGGCTCGACTTCGAATTGTTCACGATCAAGACGATGGGGTTCGCCGGCTACTTTCTCATCGTCAGCGACTTTATCAAAGCCGGAAGGGATATGGGTGTGTTTATCGGTCCGGGCCGCGGATCGGCCGCCGGCAGCGTGGTAGCCTATTGCATCGGGATCACCAATATCGACCCTATCAAATATAATTTACTGTTCGAACGATTCCTGAATCCCGACCGTAAGTCGATGCCCGACATCGACACGGATTTCGACGATGAAGGCAGGCAGCGCGTGATCGACTATGTGGTAGGGAAATATGGCAAGAACCAGGTAGCGCAGATCGTTACCTATGGCACCATGGCTGCCAAGATGAGCATCAAGGACGTAGCCCGCGCACTGGACCTGCCCCTGGCCGAGTCCAACGCCCTGGCCAAGCTGGTGCCGGACAGGCCGGGCATCGAACTAAGGCGGGTGCTGAAAGCTCCCATGACGGCCAAAGAAGGAGAAAAGTCCCTGGAAGAAAAGGACGGGCTGGGCCCCGACGATATGGAGAACGTGAAGAAGATCCGTGAAATATACCGGGGTGACGATATCCGCAGCCGCGTACTGCACGAAGCCGAACGCCTGGAAGGGTCTGTACGGAATACCGGCCTGCATGCGGCAGGCATCATCATCGCCCCGGAAGACCTGATGAATATCATCCCCGTCTGTACGGCAAAAGACTCCAACCTGCTGGTGACACAGATAGAAGGCAGCATCATCGAGGACGCAGGCGTCATCAAGATGGACTTCCTGGGACTGAGGACCCTCAACGTCCTGAAGACAGGGCTGGAGCTGATCAGAGAAAATCACGGGGTGGACATCGATATCGACCTGATCCCGCTGGATGACGCGAAGACCTTCGAACTGTATCAGCGGGCCGAGACCATCGGCACTTTCCAGTTTGAAAGTCCCGGAATGCAAAAATACCTGCGCGACCTGAAGCCGGATAAATTCGACGACCTTATCGCGATGAACGCCCTGTACCGGCCCGGCCCCATCGCCTATATCCCCAATTATATCGACCGTAAGCACGGAAGAGAGGCCATCGTCTTCGATCTGCCGGAGATGGAAGAATACCTGAAAGACACTTACGGGATCACGGTCTACCAGGAACAGGTGATGCTGCTGGCGCAGAAGCTGGCGGGTTTCAGCAAAGGAGATGCCGACGTATTGCGGAAGGCCATGGGCAAGAAACAGAAATCCGTGCTGGATAAAATGAAGAACCAGTTCATCAGGGGCGCCTCCGAAAAAGGGCTGGATGCCGGCCGGCTGGAAAAGATCTGGACGGACTGGGAAGCTTTCGCACAATATGCCTTCAACAAATCGCATTCGACCTGTTATGCCTATGTGGCCTACCAGACCGCCTATCTGAAAGCGCATTATCCTTCCGAATACATGGCGGCCGTCCTTAACCATGCGGGCAGCATCGAAAAGATCACCTTCTTCATGGAAGAATGCAAGCGCATGGGACTAAAAGTACTGGGGCCCGATATCAACGAATCCAAAAAAGGATTCTCTGTCAATCAGCGGGGAGAGATCCGGGTCGGACTGGGAGGACTGAAAGGCGTAGGCGAAGCGGCCGTCGAAGGCATCATTGAAGAAAGAGTGAAGGGTGGATCCTTCCCTACCGCTTTCGACCTGATCAAACGCATCAACCAACGCACGGTCAATAAGAAGACTTTGGAAAGCCTTGCTTATGCAGGCGCTTTCGATTGTTTCAAAGAGCTTCACCGGGCGCAATATTTCTTCATGCCGCAGGGAGATACTTCCACGGGACTGGAGAAGATCATCAAGTTCGGGAATGTCTTCCAGACGAATTCCACGCAGAACACCAATAGTCTTTTCGGTGACCTGGCCATGCCCGATATCGCCACGCCGAAGATACCCAACTGCGAGCCCTGGAGCCTCACTACGCTGCTGGACCATGAAAAGGACGTCACGGGCATGTTCATGAGCGGCCATCCGCTGGACCATTTCAAGTTCGAGAT
>Ga0307517_10004415_pt1 | contig 21604 bp, 13 predicted proteins | sample 23_EM_MG_FD_194515 | JGI IMG/M metagenome (GOLD analysis project Ga0307517, IMG submission 194515) | Populus trichocarpa ectomycorrhiza microbial communities from riparian zone in the Pacific Northwest, United States - 23_EM | ecosystem: Host-associated > Plants > Roots > Unclassified | place... | reverse complement strand
GCAAAGTCTATTATTCTTATTTTTCTTGTACTTTTTGAATATTCATTGAAAAAGACTTTTTCGTCGACATTATATCTATAATGCTCATAAACTTTCCCGTATTGGATTTTAAATTTTTTTTGATTTCGATTTAAAATTGTATTATATAGAGCTAAACCCAATGTCCAGTAAGAAACAGTACTGGCATGATTTATAATTTTTTCTTGGAAATGCCCAGGACTCGGCATAGTAAAATAACATTCATGGTTGTTTGAATATAAATAATTCTTGTTAAAGTATTGACTTATCTTATCACTTAAATCTGATATATCGACTACTTGCCGCCTCGGGATTTTCATGAATAAGCATTTATCAACTCTTAGATTATAAACAATAGAACAAATACTGTAGACGTCATCTTCTAAACTGACTATTGCCAATGGTATTACCCTGTCGTCATAATCAGTAAAATTTAAATTACATTCCCAAAACTTGGCTTCTGTACTGAAATTTGATAAATGCACTAATTCCAACTCCCTATCTTGTACTTCCAACAGTTCGTCATGTCGAAGTTTCCATGAACCTATGACAATAAAAAAGTTAACCATATCACGCATTTTTAATTGAAAAATCTTTTACGAAACTTAATTTTGAATAATACCCTCTTTTTAAATCTACTAGACTACATTCCGATAAAAAAGCTTCCGTAAATTTGCATATCTGATCATATTCCTCTTCCACTCTTTCGAACGGTCCTAATGTCCTTGATCTTAAATATTCAATTTCTACCTGCACCATCATTGCTTCGGAATCAATAATTCTACATATTTCCATAAATACGCCATAAACATTACCGGTATTTAAAGACTCTATATTTACGTCAAATCTCTTTCTTCTAAATGGCGGCAACTTAAAAACAACCCCTCCTGAAAGTTGCTCTGCAAATTTTATATAGTTTTCTTCCTTCAAATCTTGATTGGGGATCAGGTTTTCTTTTCTCAATTCCTGATCTATTTGAAACTGTTTGTGCTTTATCGTTACCCGTCCATCAGCTTGCGTGATAAAAGAGACATAGCCTTTTTTTTCAGCAGGTGATGTAACTTCATAAATTTTATTATCATAGTCCCAAACTTGAAATTCATCATTGATTTCAGGGATGAATCCTTTAAGATTACCTGTTTTTATTTGCAAGTAAAACTTACGAAGTAATGACCAAACGTCTACTCCCTCAAAACTGGTATACTTGATTTCTTTCTCGTAATCGTATTTCCATTTGGAATACCATTTATCATGGTTTATATTTCTACGTTTCGAGCTAAACTGATTTAATAATATTTTAAAGGCCGCAGCAGTATTTGTTGTTTTATTCTTTGCCTCGAAAAATTTAATGAAATAAGCTTCTTCGCGGCTTCTGCTAATGCTTGTATAAAAGACCTCGTTTTCGCCGACCGTAATTGATACGATAAATAAGTACAAATTACGCAAGTCGTCTTTACATTGATTTTCATGAAATGGATTATCAATTGATAAGCTGTCAATTAAAATATTGGCGGAAAAGGCATCAGAAATAAATTGATCTTCGATATCAAGTTGTACCTGTTTTACACCTTCATAAACCGAATCTGCATATCTTAGAGAAATAACGTGCTCGACTATATCTTGGCATCGTTCAAAGACCAACAGATTCTTTCCAAATTGCTTAATTGACGAAACTTCCACCTCAGCAATCAGTAATTTATTTTGCAACTCTATATCAAAGGAATTTATGAAAGTGTCCGGGTGCAAAAAAAATAGTTTTAAACTAGGCATACAATCTGTTATAAGGTTAAGAAGTATATAAGTTGATAATTAACAAGTTCAGTTGATGGAAATTAATCGATTATTTTGATCGATTGTGATCAATAGTCGAATAAAAAGCTTCTTCAATAGAACTTAATACGTTTAATGATCTAGGTATTTCAATACAATTGGATATGATCGTCAATATTTATTTCAATTGAACAGATTCAATTCATATGACTCTTCATTTAATAAATGATTGTAAATTTCCTCGGAGGCTATTGCGGGTATTTTGTTTTCTCTGATAATTATAGCCAGGTGGCATAGAACTGAACCCGCTTTAAAAACGAAGCCGGAAACATATGGAACTAAAGCAGCTAAAGCCGCGTATGGTTTTTCGCATAAAACCACCGGCCTTTTTAGCAGATTAGCCTGATCAATCATATTTTTTAATTCATCATTTAAATCTTCATATTGAGGAATATCATTCAAACTGATGACAGCTGCTTCACTATAATTTTTTACAATGTCGTTAGTTTTTAATTTTAATAAACTACCGGAAGCGAACCCGTTACTGATTATCAAACTGTTATTTATTTGTGGCGAGAACTGGAAATTATCTTTGTTTATTTTCGAAAAATCCAATAAATACATGGTCCGATTGTCGCTTACCCATTCTAATTGGACAGACCCAAAAATATCCTGAGCCGATTGGGTAGACAATAAAATCTTTTCCCCTTGTGCTAAGTTAAACCCAACGGAGTTAAGTGATTCTTCATTATTGCAATAAAAAATTCGCGAGTCAGAAGTTCCCCTGTTTAACGCCAGAAGCCCATTTGTACTACCTTCACAAATAACACTACCTGATCCTGCGTCAAAATGAGAAATAAACCCGAAATCACCCTTTATATATTCCCTTATTACAATTATCTTAACTTCACTTTCGTCACCGGTTGTTAAATTGAAAAGCTCATGTTCTAATTCCTTAGCGCTTATTATTAATTGTCTTAGGTGCTTTCCGGCATCGATAATTATCTCAGATGTTTTAAACTTGCTTAATAGTTCGGCTATATTGGCGACATTTAAGCCTCTCCTGTTAAATTTAAGTATTATTGCGCTAGGTATCGGTAATCCAAGTTGTTTCGCAAATAAGTGCAGTGGCCTTCTTTTATTCCTGAAATATGTTGCATAGTCAGGTATGTCCCCTAAATCATTAAATTCCGCATCCTCTGCAAGATAAATATACACCCATTCAAAAACAGATTTTTTCAAAAATGTCTTATTGATGTTACTAAGAGTGGTTACGTTTCTTACTTGCAGAATATATAGCTTATTTCCATCCCAAGCCCATTCTATATCTATTTGCGCTTTGAACTTTTCCTTAATAACTTCAATGGCGTCAAAAACATAGTGCGGAAAATCAAGATAAGGATTAAAATGAAATTCACTTTTTTGAATGCTTTTCGGTTCTACTATTCCCGAAACTAAACTTTCTCCTAAGCCTGTTACATATTCAATAAGAGGATCTTCCAGTTGAGTTACCGGATTAATACTAAAAGAAACGCCAGCAAAAATGGCTTTAACCATTTTTTGAATAATGATATTCATGCGCTTACCATCATTCAATGAGCCATTGTTCAGACGTTCCATAACAGCAGCCCGTGAGAAATAAGATTTCCATACTTTTAAAATGGCTTCCTTTAATGCGACTTCGCCCTCTATATTTAAAAAACTTGAATATAAGCCAGCGAAACTCTTACTTTGGAGATCTTCATTATCAGCTGCCGATCTAACAGCAAGCTTTTCTGTAAGAATAAGAGAAGCAAAATCTGGAAAATCAATTTGTAAAAGTGCTGCTATGTCAAGCCTAAAAGTAAATTTATCTGTTACACTCAAGATTCTGGAAACATCGTTTCCGATAAATGCGCCCGAGGTGAATTTAATTTCTTCACAGATTTTTTCAATTTCTTCGTTAACTTCTAAATAGTTTACAAATATTTTTTCGAAATCGGTCGCCGTCAGATAAATAAATGGTGGTACATTTAAATATTCTTGTACCGTTATTAAATTAAGAATTTTTTTTGAGTTCATTTTCTAGTATCAAATTGAATTCTTGACTCAATTGCCCCGACGGCACCTTGATATTTCCCATTGTATAGGTTTATTCTACCTTTAGGACACCAAAACATTATTTGGCCGATATTCATACCTGCATAAATTTTAACCCTGTTAATACTATATAGTTGAATTGTCCAATTCCCAATAAAGCCAATATCTCCAAGACATGCAGATAGATTAATAAACATTCCAAGCCTGGCAACAGAAGACCTGGCCGCATAGGTTGGTATGTAAAACTCGCTGCCCATTATTTCAATCGTGGATGCCAAGTATAAAGTCCTGGGTTCAAGGATAAATCCGGTCTCGTCAATATCTATTGACGCTACCTCATTTTTCATCTTCGTATCCAAAGTGGGCGCGGTGTATACTTTTAATTGATTCGATAACCTAAAATTATAACTGTTAGGGTTGATATTTTTTTGATTAAATGGATCAATTACGATGTTTCCTGACTCAACCTCCCGGTGAATCTCTTTACCTGTTAATATCATGTTTCTAAAAATAATAAAGATGTAGTTACACTTTTTGATTCTTTGTATTTACCATTATATAATTCAACAACTCCTTTGTTTTCCCAAAACGAAATTTTGCCAATTAACATTCCGGGATATACAATTACCGGGTGAGCCACAACTATCTCTAAAGTCCACGGTATAATAGCTCCGACGTGCCCTACAGGAGCGCTTGTTTGAATAAATATGCCACATAAGCTGGTAGAAAAGCGGCTGTATAGAAGACAGGTATGATTATAGCTTCCTATCGTTTCTACCGTACTTCCAAGATAAAATCTACCAGGTTCTAACAGGAAGCCATCCTCTTCAATAATGATCGTTTCAGACTCATTATACTGGTCGACGTGAATAATTTCATTTTGATATATTTTTAATTCATTCTTCAAATGAAATCCATATGAATTAGGTTCAACGAAACGTTCATCAAATGGCTCTATTATTATAGTCCCAGAATTTTGGTTTCTAATAATTTCACTTCCCGTTAATATCATATATGAATTTTTTCTACTTCATTAATCGCCTGGGTTAGTATAGACAACCCTAATTGCAAATCATCCATGCTGATAACTGCCGGCGGATAAAATCTTATAACACTAGGTTTATTAAGGCAAAAAGTAATCAACAAACCATGTTTCGATGTTATCAATAATAAATCAGCGACCATTTGAACATTATAGAATTCAATACCAATCATTAAACCCTGACCCCTGATCGCTTTTACTATCCTGCTGGTTTCAAGCTCTTTCTGCAAGAAAGAAAAACAGAATTTGCTTAGGGTATTAACCCTTGGAACGATTTCCTCCTGAACAATAAAATTGATGGTCGCGGTCGCAATCGCGCCTGCTAACGGACTTGAAGCAAACGTAGAGGCGCTGATAATAGGATCGTCAATTATTTTTTTTAGCTTTTCACGCTTATATAATAATGCTGAAATTGGAATAAGTCCGCCGCCAAGGGTCTTACCGCTCAATATGATATCCGGGCTTTGCTTCAGATGTAAATGGCGCCATAAAATCCCGCATCGCCCTAATCCGGTTTGAATTTCGTCAAAAATAGATACAGTACCATATTTATCAGATAACGCTATTATGGTCTCTAAGAATTCATCCGCCACCGGTAAGATTCCACCTTCTCCTTGAACGGGTTCTATAATTACAGACGCAATATTTCCGTTTTTTAATAGTGACTCCAGCGCGCCATAGTTATCTACCGAGATAAACTCGACGTCAAATCCGTTCAAAATAGCTTTATATTTTTTTAGTGAATCACTTACACTTAATGCCCCTAACGATTTGCCATGGTAAGAATTTTCAAAAGAAATTATTTTTTTCCTTTCCGTAACCATTATTGAAACACGCAAGGCTAATTCAACAATTTCAGCCCCCGTATTGCCAAAAACAACTCCTTCAAATTCTTTTCCGCTATACTTAAGAATTTGTTCTGCAGCAACTAAAATTTCTTCTGAGGCCAATATTTTTGAAGAAAGCCCCATTCTACTTATTTGGTCTACGGCTGCATTCACAATAACTGCATTAGTATGCCCCAGGAAATTAATGCCATATGAACCAAAATCAAGCCACCTATGGGCATCTTTTGATTCTATCCAAGCCCCGTGTGCTTTATATTCTGGCGCCAGAAGGTTCGCAAGTTTTAGCGACAATGCACTGGATTTTCCAAAGGCATTCTTGTACCTGTTTATAAACGAATGGTGAGTATCAATGAGCATATTCAATAAATTACAATGCTTTAAATAATGGTATTAAAAAAGAATCATCTATTTGATTTCGTTTACATAGTTTCGACCAATTTCTTAAGCATTGGAGAAATTCTCCCTGCTGATCATTCTGTAACGGGTTAGGGATATTTCCGGGAAAGTCGCTTATTATGCGATTCCACAAATAAGCTATCTGTTCAATATCAGTCTGATCAGCACAATCCAATCCGAAAATTTTTGTAATTCTTTCAGGTTCGGTCTTCAATACGTCGGGCATACCATATTCTAGGCATAATGGGAAATAGTGCATTTGATCCACTTCCGAATCATTTAAAATCATTTCCATTTCAAACAGAAATTCGATCAACTTGATTTTCAAAACATACATAGTTTCAGGTTGAGATATTTCAACACCTTCAAAGTCTTCGAACAATGCACGACCTTCCGTTGAAAGTAAAAACGCTCCTGTTATGAGATTTTTAATTGACTCTTTTGACCGGCTGGGTACGCCTGAATTAATGTTTGGAAAAAATTTAATACTTGTGTTAAGGTTGGTTATCATTTTTTATAAAAAAATTTTGGCAACTCGACTTCTTAAAAGGCATAATATAACTTTTGCATCCTCTTTTGAAAGATTATAGAATTCAGAAAATGGAATCATTTCAATTTCATTTTCGGTGAGATTCCTTAAGGCTACGACAGATGTATTGCCTGAATCATTTATCAGAAGATTAGATTCTCTTATGAAGGGGTTTTTATTAAGGTAATCTTTTTTAATAGCTATTGGATTCAAGTCTCTATTTTCGATAGCCACATTTAAAACCTCGATGCAGTTACGATAAAGAGAATAAAGGTGTTCGACATTATTCGGGTTATTATTTGAGGACAAGGCTTTTACCGCCCTTATCCATAAGCTGCTAACCTCTCGGTACAGTGGCATATCTATATGATATTTTTTATGGTGTTCCCATCTTTGTAGGAACCATTTTTTATTACTAAAAACAAAGCCGAAGTGTGACATAATTGAATCCATGATATAAAGCAATCCATTCACAATATATCCTTTGGCACTATTAAGTTCCTCAGCTCTTATCGCCAAAATAGCACAGGCAACACATTGCCTGAAATTGTTAAATGAATGGATTTTCCATATCCTAGCAAGATTAGGTATATGTTCGAAAAAAGGTAGTTCCCATTTAAGATTTACACCATTGACGATACGCTCGGTATACTTTTTGGGTATTTTTTCGGTGGCGTCCCAATTTGAAAAAGCTTTTAGCAGTTCATGATCAGTAAAACCTGATATTTCATTTAACCTTAAAAACACTTCCTCCAAGTCTTCTGAAAGAAAAGAAATGGTTTCAAAATGTTTCCCATTATTAAAAACCTGCGTGGCCGCTTTGCTGGTTATTTTATTTGAACTTGTAACAAGAATCAAATCAACGTCGCTTGTACGATTGGCTAATCCGTGAACAAGAGAACTTGTCAAAAGAACTTCTTTCAACTCATTATCCAAGCCAATAACCTTTTTTAGCTCATCTTCTTCAATGCCGTATTCTTTTAAAAAACTCTGGCATGAATTAGTTCTCTCAGCTTTTATTTGATCATATAAAATAGATTCGAACATCAATAAAAAATTTAATATTAAACATCAATAATATCTTTGAAAAAGCTTTTTCTCCCAAAAAAATAATATCTATTTATGCAGGCTTTACCTTTAAATTCCGAATTTTTCAGGAGCTCCTGAGTTGCCTTTTTTAAATTAAAAAAAGGTATTCCTGGGAAAAGATGATGGGTTAGATGATAGTTTTTGTTAAATGGCGAAATTATCAGCCTTTCGATCAAACTGACATCAATATTTCTTGAACCTTCCAACTCATCATCGGGGTTGCATTTTGAATGTTCTGCGATCGCATTAAACCTGTAAATAAATGTAAAAAAGGTTAGCATTGGTAAAAACCAAAAGATCAGAACAATCGAAAAAATATTAAAATATATTATAAATGTGCTAGCTGTTAATATAAAAAAAACAAATAATAAATTTTCTCTTATCAAAAAACTACATTTTGTTTTTATAAGTCGACCTATCATACTAAATGATGAAGACGATCTTAATGACTTTATTAGGTATATCCCGGAAATGTTTCCAATCAGCATTTTCACCAACTCTGTCTTACTCATTTTTTTTACTTGGTCATTGACATCAGGATCATTTTCTGAATGTAAATGCCTATGATGCATCAAATGATGTTGTCGATATAATTCTGTACTAACCAGCAATGGAAAGGAAAGAAAAAGGCTCGATATTAAATCGTTGGTAAGCTTTTTCCGCGATATATTATAATGGGCTGCGTCGTGTAGCAAAATTGAAAGTGCATATTGCCTGGTTGCTATTATAAGTACGCTTAGTATCGTTACGATAAAGTTATTTAAATAAATTGCTGATGTAATCACCGAAACTATTATTATCCAATTTATAGAAATCCAAAAAACGGATTTCAACAACGATGTCTTCGAAAGTTGAGTAATAGCCTCTTTTGGTAATAAAAGATAGCTGTTTTTAGATGCTTTAGGTTTTCGTACCACTAGTTAAAATATTCAAGGTTATTATTTATATTTTTTCAAATAGTAACGCAGCATAAGAACCCGTCCAACCAATGCCAAATGACACAATTGATTCTCCACCTACAACGGTATCGTCGGAGATTATGCCATTTATATTGACCAAAAAATCTATACAATCCAAATGCCCGTATTTGCTTAAATTTTTAGTATATATTAAATCGGTATCGATACCCATTTCGCTAAAACATTGTGAAATCAACAATATATTTGCGTTGGGTGTAATAATTGCTCTGATTAAATGCGGTTTACTATTGTTAATATATATTTTACTTAAACACTTTTTATAATAGCTACATTTAACCTCTATCGGTTCCGATTGGTGTTCGCATAAATTCGTATTGGATAATAGACTTTTATCAATCAGTTTTAGCTTACCATTTTTCTGTTTATTTCCTACTAAAAGCACGCCAGCCGCGTCACCCAAAATTCCAAAACTACCTAGCACCCTGTCGGCGTCGCGTTTAATTTTTGAGCAACATATAATTATTGCTTTTTTAATTGAATCATTTCCTCTAAATATATCATGTACAAAAGAAATTGCGAATTCACAATTTGCACATTGATTCCCTGACAGATTCACTGAATTTGCGTTCTCTAGATGATAGTAAGAGATTAAATGAAGCCCCAGGGTCTTCTGAATCTCTTCGGGGAAGTCGTGCGCGACTACAATTAAATCTATATCCTTGGGTTTAACATGAGGATCAAGAAAAAGACGATCCATGCAGATTTTAATCATATCCAACCCGCTCAAAACACTTTCAACGCGGACTGCAGACAATCCTAAAAAATCAGTAAAGAAGCTCGCATATTCTTCTTTGGTTTCAAAATCCTCTGGGTGGTGTTCCTCATGCTTTATTATGTCAGAAATTCCGACTTCGGTTTCAGGAATGTAAAGCTCTATTCGTTCGATTAACAAATTCATTGAAATCAGATAATTTTCTCTATCTATAGGTGGATTGGTACTTACTTTTGACTGCGATTCTTGAGAAGCCAACCTGCAGACATGTGTTTGTAACCTTGCTGCTCAGGTCTAGACTTTCAGATTATTATTTTGATTTATAACCAGGAATCGATTTCAGCGGTCTTATATCCTATTAAATCTGCTAAAGACGTTAACTCGATTTTTTCTAACAATGGCAATAAAATATTGCTACGATTTTGCCACCTCTTTGTTTTTGGCGGCGCAGTGATATTTACCTGCTTTACAGTTGACGGTATCGAGAAAAATTCATCTATGCCCAGAAAATCATTGATTTCTTTAAAAAAAATTACCCTTTTGGACGGGAGCTGGAATGACTCAAACTTAATTCGCAAAAAAGTTTCGGCATTTTTTGAATTCAAGTACTTTATTATCGTCTTGTTTGAGTCAATCCATTGATCCGCACATAGATCCACCAATTCCTTTTTTAAATAAGGATTGAAAGATTCGTAAAGATCAAAGTTCCAATCCATCCAAAAATCAGAGGTATCTTCAACCTTTAAATAGAAAGGAGATCTTAACTCATGTTGCCAAAAACAATTGTGTTCCCATCCATCAATTAACCCGTTAATGGCAGCAAGCGGATTTCTGGTCAAATGAATTATATTGAGTTTGTAACCCTCGAACAAGTCAGAAATTGTATCCATCCTATAAGGGTCGCTAGAGGCTTTTAACAACAATTTACTCTTTACATCCCGTCCGGATCTTACTTTTTGGGGCTTTAATATAATAAATGGAGATATCTCAATTATTGTATTCCCTGGTGGGTGCACTATACGCCTAAATTCTTTAAAATTCTCCTTTAATATCTCCTGATTAACATCATAATAATAGGGATTTATTTCATCATTTAGTTTAACAAATTCTTTCAATAATAATAAATCCAGGTATTCCAGGTTATCTTTGCCCAGTTTACAATATTTACTACAGGCATCGTTCACATGTGAAACTATCTTATTGGGATCAAGCTCTAGGTCTGGCCATTGAACAATTAGCCTGGCAGCCCAGTCAAAGCTGTACTTTTGAATTATACTTTTACTCAATTGTCCGGCGAATGGCTGGCCAGTTTCATAGAAAATTGATTCAAGCAGCGAAGTTTTGGATTCATATTCTACCGGTGTATTGTCACATTCTTTAAATACTCCAATATCTGGAAAATTTTTTCTAAGCAGTGTAAAATAATACCTATGTTCTCCGGGAAGTGATAGGATCTCGCGGTTTGTTGCTAGTATAGATTTTACGACACTTGTTCCGCTTCTTGGACTGCCTAAAATTAATATAATATTATTCGTCTGATCTAAGCAACCGCCCGTAAACTCCCTCTCAGACGGGAAAGTATCATATACCCATTTTCTGATTTCTCCTCTGGTCCTTAAAATTTTTGAAAATAATTCTCCTCGCCGATTGATCTGCTCGTTTATCGGTGGATTTGTTTGAAATGGTTCCATTCGTATTATCTATCTAAGCTTACGACTGATAAGGGTTTCATGTTCTTGTACCCAGTAATCCAAGATAACTGAATAATAATCTTCAAAATTGGGTGCCTGATTTTGGACGTTGAGTGGAGGCCGTACCGTATCACTAACAGTGTATGGGCGGTAGATTTCCAATAAATGTATTAAATATTTAAAATCATTAATTGATATACCGTTCGGCTTCCACTTCTCAAGGCTATTTTTAAGAAAGCCCCATTGTCTGTGCTTAATTATTGGAATTGGCTTAATTGGATCTAATTGTTTCTTAGCGCGATATTCATTTATATAGATAACCAATAACTCAACCAGATTAAATAAGGTCATTTGGGTTTCCCCTCCGGAAGCTACTACAATTTCGGGTTTCGATTTGTGAAAGTGTTTTTTACATAAACCAAATAGCTCATCGATAACCCAATTTAATGGTACGATATTTATCCGGCAGGTAACGTCGCCAACGAGCAACGGTGGAGAAAGTAAAAACAATAATTTAAATAATGGGTACAATCCGTGAAAACGACTTATATAACCGTCTGCCATTTCCCCTACCACTAGACTGCAGCTGAACGTCGATATATCAATCTCAGGGAATTTGTTTCTTATAGCAGTTTCGGCGAGCGCTTTGCTTTTTTCATAACCATTTCTATAATTCCATGATTCTGTACTGGTGTAGGCTGAACTAATATATATTAAATGATTATTACTGCATATTTGAAGTAATAATTTGCAGAAATTAATACTTCCTAATACATTGATTGGGTATACCTGTTCGATGGCCTTATCCCATGAAACATCTGCTGCACAGTGTATCCCGAGACAAAAATCAACCTCTTCGACTCCAATCTGATTTATAATAACGTCATCAAAATCCGTCGACAAATCATAAAATATCGGAATAACATTGCATTTGTAATTTTCAAATTTCGTGAAAAATGATTTTGACGAATTTATATTTCTGAAAACACAGGCAATTTTAAACTCATCTTTATGTTTGGCAACTATTTCTTTAAAAATACCTTCGCCAATTACTCCGCTTACTCCGGAAATAAGAATCCACTTAGCCATATTTAACCGTTTGTGATTGAGCCTTTATGGCATTCAAAATTTGTAAACTGTTAGATCGGATGGCATTGATTCCGATCGGATTAAGAATTTCCTCTAAAGATGGAATTCCTAAATCAAAATAAACCACAAGTGTAACCCAAACACCACATTCTTCCTGTACAATCTCATAATATCCCTCCCAGTTTTCCAGATCTCCTTCAATTTGGTTAAATACTATTTTTCTATTTGGAATCACATCGTCCCTTTCTATCCAGGATAATTCGCTTCCATTTAACAGTACTCTCCATTCGGAATCGAAACCGGTATCGTTTTTGTTGAAGCAACCAACGCTGAGGACATCGGTCATAATACGCGGGTATGCTTCAAAATTTACTAATATATCCCACACAACTTTGTCATCCACATCCTCTATAAAAATTTTCGTTTCAACTTTAGGCATAGATTTTCTAATTAATAATATGATTTGAAGTAATATAATAAGGGTCGTCCCCGAATTCAAGATAAGAGGTTTGTATAAGGATAAGATTTAAGAATGAGGTTATTTTATCTAAGTAAATAAAATTTACATATTTAAAAATAGCCCGAAATAAGCCATTAAACTGGAGGTCAGTTTATAGTACCTTATAAGTATTAATAAAATAAATGTGGGTGTGTTTTGCAGTTAGCAATTATGATTTATCCAAGATCGTTTTAATGACCGCTTGAGCTGCATAAATTCTATTGGCGGCCTGTTTATCCACAATGCTGTAATTACTATCCAATACTTCATCACGGACGGCCACATTTCTCCTGACCGGTAAGCAATGCATAAATTTCGCACTATTTGTAAGACTCATTTTTTTATTAGTAAGCGTCCAATCGGTATCAAAATTCGTAATCTTGCCATACCTTTCTGTAGAACACCATTCCTTTGCATATACAAAATCAACGTCCTGCAATGCTTCATCTTGTTCATAAACGACCTTTGCATCTCCTATAAACCGCTTATCCAATTCATAGCCTCTTGGATGGGCAACTATGAGTTCATAATCTAGTAAGTTTGACCATTCTGCAAAAGAGTTCGCCGTTGCTTGAGGTAACCTTTTTGGACTAGGGCACCAAGTTAATAGTACTTTTGGTTTACTTATCATCTTATGCTCTTCAATCGTAACCATGTCCGCAAGCCCTTGTAGCGGATGTCTGATAGCAGACTCCAAATTAATAATGGGAACTGTGGAATATTTAATAAAAGTATTTAAAACTTTATCCGAGAAGTCACTCTGGCGACTTTCTAGTGTAGAAAATGTGCGAATTGCCAATATATTACAATATTGATTCATAACTGCACACATTTCTTTGATATGTTCTGCTTTATCCTCAATCATAACTACGCCATCTTCGGTTTCAACTTTATAACTATCCTGATTTATGTTAATAGTTATCACGTTCATTCCAAGATTTTGTGCGGCGATCTGGGTACTTACTCTTGTCCTTAAGCTTGAATAAAAAAACAACAATCCGATTGTTTTTCGTTTACCTAACAGCTCAAATTTGTAAGGATCTTCCTTGAGTGATAGTGCCTCAGACACAAGTCTTTGGCAATAATTTATATCTTCACAATCATTAAAATGCACCATTCTTTTTATAAGTTAGTAATAATCCAAGATTAAAATCAATAATAAGAGTTTAGTTTAATATATCGGCAAAAATATCGTCCCATTTTTTTGTTTTCAAAAATAATGAAAAATGATCGCCGCTGACATCCATAATCTCAACGGGACTTTTAAAAAAATTTCTCCACAATTCAGGGTGCGCCTTCGAAATCGATGGTTTAAAAAAGTACAACTTGCAAGTTAGTTGATATTTAGGTAAATATTTAGATGCAGCAAACACAATGGACCTGAATTTATTTAATGAGATGAGTAACTCATCGGTTGAGGCATCATTCATTTCTTTAAAATGCGGAAAGCTGTGATTATAAATTTTTTTAAAGTCATTCAGAAAATTTTTATCGATATTAAGTTTTTTTTCGATATCCTTCCAATAGCTTTCGACACTTGCGCTTGTCACCTCACCTTGAAAATTTTTGACGCTAAATATATCATTTAATAATTGCAGCTCGCCTTCTACCGAAAATTTTTCAATTCTTCCTTTTGAATAAGCATAAGGAACGTCAAAAAATAACAACGAACGAACTTCTTCTCCCATTGCTTCGAGTTGTGAAGCGAGTTCGAACGCATAAATACCTCCCAAACTCCAAGCCCCCACATAGTACGGGCCAGTTGGCTGAACCTGTTTAATATAATCGACATATACTTTTACAGTTTCTTCGATATTCAGCTCCTTTGGAAAAATACTATCAAAATTTAATCTTATGCCGTAACAATTGTATCGATATTTTAAGGAATTACAGAGGTATGCGTAACCGTCGACTTCGCCCGATCCATCATGAATAAAAAAAATGTTTTTATTTGCATTATTTATTATTTCATTAAATCTAATCAACGTTTTTTCATTTTGTGTACTTGAAACTTGATTATTTTCAATAAAGAATGCAAGCCTTTCCAGGGTCAGGTGAGGAATAATCTCCGACACATGAAAATGTTTGTTGAAGCCTTTGTTTATCTGATTAATAAGTATCAATAATTTCAGTGAACTGCCACCACAATCAAAAAATCCATCATTTACTTCGATTTCATCTTTTTTCAATATTTTCTGCCATATTCTTTTTAACCGATCGAGTAGAAGTGGATTACAATCCGGGGATGTTTCAATAATACTTTCTGGCGAAGCATTATCATTAAAAAGTTTTGAGATCGTGCTGCGCTTATCATTAAACACACCGATTAGGTTCAGCTTTTCAGACCCCTTCAATTTTACAATAATCTCTTTAAATATTTTAATAAATAAGTTAATACCACTTTCCTCAAATTTAGATTGATTATACTTTAGCGCACCGTTATTTGCATAGTCAAATTCGATCGTCAAGTCATAATTATTCCCCAGAAACGGGGCATTGTTATCAGTCGGGAAAATCTTTATTTTATTATCTGAGAGAGCCGAACTAACGTTTTCATTATTTTGAAATGCGAACATCACATTGACACTTGGAGAAGATTTTTCAATTCCAACTTTTCTTGAAATTTTCATCAGATCATAAGGATAATCCTGATTTTCTAAGGAACTGATTATTATTCTTTTCGCCTTGGTGATAAATGAATGAAACGTATCTGTAGCTGTTACTGATAATGAAATAGGTAATATGTTAACAAAAAACCCTACGGTATTCTTTATTTCGTCGTTTTCACGGTTAGCAGAAATGGCTCCTATTATAAACTTATTTTGATCGGAAAAAACATAACAACATAACCATGATGTTATATAATATATCATAAATGACGTCAGTCCATATTTTTCTTTTATGTCATTTAATATGGATATTTCATTATTCTCTAAGTTTATGTGTTTATAGGAGTTTTGCATGCTCTTTTTTTCCATTGTGGTTTTTGGAATTTTTAGTGCTAAATCATCAACTCCTTTTAATAATTTGGCCCAAAAACTACGCCCTTTTACATTTTTTATTGCGCTGTCAACTTCCCAAAAAGCAAAATCTTTTTGTTGGATACAGGCACCTAACAACTCATTAGATTGCTCTTCTTTATTAAGTAAATTGAATATATCTTTTAAAAGAATAGTGTTCGACCATCCATCGAAAATAAGATGGTGTATAACTATAGATAAAACAAACTTTGCCTTACCTATTTTAAATAATTTTATTTTGAAAAGGGGAGCCACGGAAATATCGAACGCTATATTTAAATCTTTACCCGTAGACCAGGCTATCTCATGCCAATAGTCATCTTTGTCAATAAGATTGAGGTATTCAATCGGCAAGATGAGGGTGTTATAGGGAGCAATTAATTGAGCAGGTTGCTGATTAATTAAGTGAAACGAAGTTCTAAGCGCTTCATGCTTTTTAATTAATTGTTTAATAACGCTTATAATTTTATTTTCCGAAGACTCACCTTCAATTATTAATTCGAATCGGTAATTGTAATGATCAGATCTGATGTTATAATGTGTTTGCAACCACAATCTCTTTTGTGCATGCGATAACGGGTAGAAGTCCAATAGAGGAGCCTTTCCAATTTTATCTTTATATACAGCAGCGTCATTGACAAACGCTTCCCTAATAAGTTTTGATAGTTCCTTAATAGTCGCATTGCCAAAAAAATCTTTTAAATCAATTTTTACGCTGAACGTGGTAAATACTTTATTAAGAACAATAAAAGCATTAAGACTGTTCCCTCCTATTTCGAAAAAATTTTCTTTAACACCTATTCCATTTCTTGACAGCGTTTTTTCCCATATTTCAACCAGTTTCTTCTCAGTTTCGTTGCTTGCAGCCAGATATTCGTCATGGTTAATCTCTTTCTTTGTTGGTTCGGGCAAATCCAATCGGCTGATTTTACCCGTTGGAGTTAATGGAAACTTCCCTAAAAAAATATAAACATTTGGAACCATAAAAATGGGAAGCTTGGTTTGGAGGTACTGTTTGATAGAGTAAATTTCCATTTCCTCCTTTTTAAGTCTTATATAGGCGACTAGTTTATGTTGTTTATTTATTTCCTTTAATAGTACAATTGCCTCAGCAATATTATATAGTTTTAATAGATGCTGCTCAATTTCTGAGAGCTCTATGCGTTGTCCATTTAATTTTATCTGATCATCTTTCCGGCCAACAAACTCGATTTCCCCTGTCGGTAACAACCGGCCAAAATCACCTGATCTGTAAACTCTTCCCGTTTTGGTAACAGGGTCTATTGTAAAAACGGCATCGGTTTTTTGTTGCTGATTCAGGTATCCGATCGATAAATACTCACTTTTATAAACTATTTCTCCCGTTTGGTAAATCTCAGCCACCTCGTCATTTTCGTTTAATAAATATACTTGGGTGTCCTGTACGGGGCTGCCTATTGGAATATTTCTCGCGGTCAAGATACTATCATGATTTAGTAGTTTTTGCAACGTCACTGTTGATTCTGTCGGGCCAAATCCATTTATGAATATTGAGTTCCTCCCGAAGTGCTTTTTGAAATTTTCGAAATCAATTTTGTAAGTTGCTTCCCCCCCTAATACGACAAGTCTGATATTTTCAAAAATTTGTTCATCTAACACTGATATAAAGTAGCGGTAAATCGTCGGAACGGTGTGAAATATTGAGACAGCATTTTCTCTCAACCAGGAGGGCAAATTGTCCACTCCATTTAATTTAATATCATAAAACAGTAATGTTGCCCCATTTAACAACGCTCCAAAAATGTCCATTACTGAGGCGTCAAAACTATATGCAGACAATAAACTCAAGTTGTCATTTGCATTAATATGGAGGTTGTTAGTATAAGCCCTGATAAAGTGCAGGACATTTTTATGAACCTGTACAACGCCTTTGGGCTGTCCCGTCGACCCAGAAGTATATAAAATGTACGCTTTATTATTGACAGCTATTTTAACCTCCAAATTATCTTTAATTGGCAGAATGTTGTCTGAAGCATTGATTACGATGACTCTTTTTAAACGCTTTGCAATAGTTTGAGCCAAAGCAATAGTTTCAGAATTAGCTATAATTATTTTGCAATTGGCATCTTGCACCATATATATAAGCCTGTCAGCGGGGAAATATGGGTCCAACGGAACATATGCATTACCTGACTTCAATACACCAAGCATTCCAATGACTGCCATTGGATGGTGCCCAAACAACAAAGCAATATTTTCATTGTAAATGTGGCTAAGCAAAATTTCCCCAGCAAGTCCATTCGCTAATGCATTTAATTCGAGATAATTTATGTCCGCTCCGTCATGCCTGATCGCAATGTTCTCAGGATACTTAATTACCTGCTCCTCAAATCTTGAGACAATCGATTGATTAACACATTCATCATTATAGAAATTAAATGTATTAATAGGTTTTACATGTTGTACTAGGAATTGCGGTTTTGAAAATAATTTAATCTTTTTAATTACTATGTTCGAATCTGATACTACTTGCTTTATAACAGAAACAAAGCCATTTATCCAATATTCGATTGTTTCTTTATTAAATAAGCTCTTTTTAAAAATGCACTTTATTAAAATTTTCGTTGTGTATTCTTGGAAATAGCACTCCAGATCAAAGTTCCCAAAGCTATTTGTTTCCACATGCCTAGATATATTGTTATCGGATTTCGCCTCCTTAATATCAAAATTCAACATATTTAAGAATATTGGACTAATAGGAGAATTATTATAATCCCTCTCAATATTTAATTTTTCCAATAGCTTTTCAAATGGGTACGATTGGTTCTCCAGCCCATTTATTAAGGAATCGTTCACTTGTGATAAAAAGAAATCAAAGTTACTTTCGTCGTTCAAATAACTCCTTATCATTAGGGTGTTGAGAAAAAAACCTATCAGATTTTTCGCATCTTCATGATTCCTATTTGAGACAGGAGTTCCTATTATTATATCCTTTTCACCTGTTAAGCGATATAGTAAAATTTTAAAGGAGGCAGTAAATAATGCGAAAAGACTTACTTTTTTCTCAATCAAATATTTTTTTATTTCGTTGTGAAGCTCTTCATTAATGGCTAAGTCGCAAAAGCTGATGTCACCGTTATAAGCTGATCCATCAGGCTCATGGTCAACGGGTAGCCTCAGCCTGGGTAGGATCCCATTTAGATGAGACTGCCAATATTTTTCCTGCTCCAGAAAACCATTGTTTAAAAGTTTCTTGTTTTGCCAATTAGAGTAATCTTTATACTGAATGTTTAAAAGAGGCAGTAAGAACTGGGAATGATTCAATTGTGCTTTATATATAGCCAATAAGTCCCGAACAAAAATTTCCATTGACCAGCCATCACATATGATGTGATGCATGGAGTATAATAATTTATATTTCGTATCATTTTTAACACAAACAACTTTAAATAGAGACCATGACTCTAGCTTAAAGGAATGGTTAAATACATTATTCTGAATATTTCTTAGTGTTGCTTCAGCATTATCATCATGCGAAAGATCTAATAATTCAACCTTAAAATCTAATTGCTTTAAATCGAGAATCTTCTGTTTAGGACTACCCTTAATTTCAGTAAATATTGTTCGAAGCACCTCATGTCTTTCGACTAGTTTTTCAATGGATCTTCCTAGGCAGTCCAGATCAAGCTCTTCTGATATGACGTAAGTCCCATAAAGATTAAAGGATGCATTGTTCTCACTTATTTTATTTAACAACCAAAGTCTTAGTTGCGAAGGGGATAGTTCATAGTAATCCTGTTTTTCAGACAGCTCTATGTTGTCATAGTTGGTACTATGGGTTTTAATTATTAAATCAGACTGATCTTTTACGGTAACATGGGTAAACAGTTCTTTTAGCCCTAGTTTAACGCCAAACTCTTTATGTATTTTATTTATCAGGATAGTTACTTTTAAGCTATTTCCGCCCAATTCGAAGAAGTTGTCGTCAATGCTTATATTTAAGCTTTCAGAATTTAAAACCTCTTGCCAAATATTTAATAGCTTGTCATCCCACGGATTACGCGCGCTTAATAGGTGACGAGAATTTAAACCGATCTCACAGCTGCTGTTTAATAATTTCGATTTATCAAGTTTACCGTTTGGATTTACGGGGATTGCTGATATCTCTTTGTACGACACCGGCACCATATAGTCCGGAAGTATCGAAAAAAGGTACCTTTTTAGCGCTGTCAATTCGATTCTATTTTTTAATACTAAAACGGCAATTAGATTCCCAGAATTTGTTTCACCTGTATTATGAAAGACCACAACAGCTTCTTTTATTCCAGGAAACTCGAGTATTAGTTTTTCAATTTCTATTACTTCGATTCTATGTCCGCTTATCTTAATTTGGTTGTCTTTTCGTCCTTTAAATTCAATATTCCCATCTTCCATCCAACGTACTAAATCACCTGTTCTGTACATTTTGTATCCCATCTTAAAAGGATTGTCGATAAACTTCTCTTCAGTTAAATCAGGCTTGTTTAAGTATCCTCTGGCAACGCCGTCGCCTGCAATGAATAATTCACCAAATAAACCAATCGGCTGTTTTACAAAGTCATTATTCAATACATACAATAATGTGTTCTTAATTGGTTTACCGATAGGTATTGCTCCATCAAAATACTTGGTTATTTCGAAAATTGTAGAAAAGGTTGTGGTTTCCGTTGGTCCATAGCCATTCAAAACTTTAAGATCTGGATACTTTTCTTTTAAGATATTAATATGCTTTCTGGAAACTACATCTCCACCACTTATGAACTGTTTTAGGCCGCTGAAGATTTCGATATTATGTTCAACAATCTGTGGAAACCAAGCTGATGTGAGCCAAAGAGAATTTACCTGATATCTCTTCAATATAGTGTTTAAATAATCATAGTCAAACAACCTGGTTCTATGTTCCAATACAAGTTTACCACCGTTTACAAGAACACCCCAAAACTCTACATTTGTTGTATCAAATGACGTTGCGACTGTAGACAACAATATCGTGTCGTCGTTTATATTGAAGTTATTATTTGTGGTAATCAGGTTAACAATGTTTTTATGCTGAAGCATTACACCTTTTGGCTGCCCGGTCGAACCAGATGTAAACATTACGTGAAAGAGGTTTTCAGGTTTTAAATCAACGTCTGGACAGATTTCCGGAAAATTGTCCTTGGTAACAAAGAAATCATTTAAAACAGCGTCATTTATACTAAAGCTGCACTCTGAATATTGCTCCAAATATTTGCGGCGTTCTTCGGAGTAATTAGGATCGATGGGAACATATGCTGCCCCTGTTTTTAGAATACCTAATAAGGTTACGATTAACCATTCAGATTTTTCAATATTTATACTTATTCTATCCTCAATTTCAATTGGCAGTTTTTTTAATAGATAATGTGCAAACTGATTTGATGATTTCGAGATTTCCTTATAGGTAATTTTCCTGTCTTGGAAAATTACCGCTATCGAATCAGGCTTTCGTTTAACTTGTTGCTCAAACAAATCAACGACAGTACAATCAATTGGATAAACTTCATGTGTTGAATTAAATTTTTCCAGCTGCTGTAACTCTATTTCACTTAAGTAGTTGAGTTTATTTATACTAATTTTAGGATTATAAATAGCTTGGAGTAAAAGATTCTCAAAATGGGAAACCATCCTTTTTATAAATGGACGATCATAAAGATTAGAATTATACTCAACATTCAAACTCAATCCATCATCCTCTGAAAATCTAAATATCAAATCATATTGGGATGTTGTTTTACCTTCAATCATAATTTGATCGGCAGAAAAGGATTGTGGCGACTCTTTAAATATCTTTGAATGGTTTTGC
>Ga0307517_10004413_pt1 | contig 21605 bp, 18 predicted proteins | sample 23_EM_MG_FD_194515 | JGI IMG/M metagenome (GOLD analysis project Ga0307517, IMG submission 194515) | Populus trichocarpa ectomycorrhiza microbial communities from riparian zone in the Pacific Northwest, United States - 23_EM | ecosystem: Host-associated > Plants > Roots > Unclassified | place... | reverse complement strand
GCTGGCCTTCGGCGTCTCGATGGTCCTGCCGATCGGCGGCGCGGACATGCCCGTCGTGATCTCGCTGCTCAACGCCTTCACCGGCACGGCCGTCGCCATGGCCGGCTTCGTCCTCGACGAGCCCGCCCTGATCATCGCCGGCGCTCTCGTCGGCGCCTCCGGAGGCATCCTCACCAAGCTCATGGCCGACGCCATGAACCGTTCCATCGCCAACATCATCATCGGCGGCTTCGGCACCGGCGACACGGCCGTCGCCGTCGGCGCGGACGCGGCCGGCGCCCAGGTCCGCTCGGTCTCCGCCGACGACGTGGCCATCCAGCTCGCCTACGCGAGCAAGGTCATCATCGTCCCCGGCTACGGCCTCGCCGCCGCCCAGGCCCAGCACGAACTCGGCGACCTCGCCAACCTGCTGGAGGAACACGGCATCGACGTCAGCTACGCCATCCACCCCGTCGCCGGCCGCATGCCCGGCCACATGAACGTCCTCCTCGCCGAGGCCAACGTCCCCTACCCCCAGCTGAAGGAGATGGAGGACGTCAACCCCGAGTTCCCACAGGCCGACGTCGCCCTCGTCATCGGCGCCAACGACGTCACCAACCCCGCCGCCCGCCGCCCCGGCAACGCCATCTCGGGCATGCCGATCCTCGACGTCGACAAGGCCAAGAGCATCGTCGTCATCAAGCGCTCCATGGGCCACGGCTACGCGGGCATCGACAACGAGCTCTACGCCAACCCCAAGACCGGCATGTTCTTCTCGGACGCCAAGAAGGGGCTGGCCGAACTCAAGAGCGCGGTACGGACCTTCGTCTCGTAGCCCGGACCGGGAGCGCTGGCCGCGCACCTCCCGCCACAACCATGGACTCGAAGGCGCTACCGCGTCATCTCGCAACGATTCAGAGCCTCATGGCTCTACGACAAGGGGATGTGGGGGCATGAGGTTTCATTTCCTCGACAAGGAATCGGAGTCCGGCGCGGGGCCGGGCCCGGCGAACCTGAAGATCCGCGGCGACGCGCTGTGGGCGGCCATGAAGTGGGTCATTCCCATCGCGGCCGGAACCATCGTCTTCCTGATCCCCCGGCCGGACGAGGTGAAGCCCGCGGGCTGGGCCGTGCTGGCGATCTTCACCGCCACGGTCCTGGGGCTGATCCTGCAACCGCTGCCGCTGGCGGCGGTCGCACTCATCGGACTGACCGCGACCATGATCACCGGAACGCTGGAACCCGGTGTCGCCCTGGGCGGCTTCTCCGAGCCCACGATCTGGCTGATCGTGGCAGCGTTCTTCATCTCCATCGGCTTCACCAAGACCGGGCTGGGACGCCGCATCGCACTGCTGTTCGTCCGGACGCTGGGCAGGAGCAGCCTCGGCCTGGCCTACGGAGTCACCCTCACCGACCTGGTACTGGCCCCGGCCACCCCCAGCAACACCGCCCGCTCCGGCGGGGTCATCCAGCCGATCATCCGCTCGCTCAGCACGAACGCGGGCTCGGAGCCCGGCGACGAGAGCCGCCGCAAGCTCGGCGCCTACCTCACCGTGACCGCGATGCAGGTCAACACCGTCACCAGCGCGATGTTCCTCACCGCGATGGCCGCCAACCCGCTCGTACAGAAGTTCGCCGCGGCTCAGGGCGTCGACATCACCTGGACCCGCTGGGCGGTCGCCGCATCCGTCCCCGGGCTCATCGCCCTCCTGGTCCTCCCCGTGCTGCTGTACCGGATCTACCCGCCGCAGTTGAAGGACACCCCCGAGGCACCCCGCCAGGCCCGCGCCGAGCTGGCCGAGCTCGGTTCCATGTCGCGCCATGAGTGGATCATGGGCGGAACCTTCGTACTGCTGCTCCTGCTGTGGTCCGTCGGCGGCCAGATGTACGACCTCTCGGCCACCACCAGCGCGTTCACCGGTGTCGCGGTGCTGCTGATCACCGGGGTGCTGACCTGGGGCGACCTGGTCGCCGAGAAGGGCGCCTGGACGACGCTGGTCTGGTTCGCCGTGCTGGTCATGATGGCCGGCCAGCTCCAGGAACTCGGCGTGATCGGCTGGTTCAGCGGGACGATCACCGACGCCACCGCCGGTCTCGGCTGGCAGGCGGCCTTCGTGATCCTCACCGTCGTCTACCTCTTCGCGCACTACCTCTTCGCCTCCAACACCGCCCACGTGGCGGCGATGTACGCGGCGTTCCTGGGTGCTGCCGTCGCCACCGGCGCACCGCCGCTGATGGCCGCCCTGGTCCTGGGCTTCATCAGCTCGCTGTACGGCGGCCTGACCCACTACGCCTCCGGCCCGGCACCCGTGCTGTTCGGCGGCGGCTATGTCACCCTCGGCGAATGGTGGCGCACCGGGCTCATCGCCGCCGCGGCCAACATCGTCATCTGGATGGGCGTCGGAGCCGCCTGGTTCGCTGTCCTGGGCTATTGGTGACCCGGCTCGGCAGGAGCGGCCGGATGAGCCCGGCCATGGAACAGTGGAAGTACCAGCTCGGGATTCCCTGAGGAGGCAGCCGTCATGGAACCAGTGATCACCGTGGGTCTGGACGGTTCACCTGAGAGTCTGGCCGCCGCCCGCTGGGCCGCCGCCGAGGCGGACCGGCGGGGACTGACGTTGCACCTGCTGCACGCGTGGATCATGCTGTCGCCGGACGCGACGGGAATCCCCTCGCCGAAGGACCAGAACTACTGGGCGCGGCGCATCCTGGACAACGCGCAGACCGAACTCGACGAGCGCCATCCGGGTCTGTCCATCGTCGAGGACATGGTCGCCGAAGAGGCCGGGCCTGCCTTGCTGGAAGCGGCATCGCGGGCCCAGATGGTCGTGCTGGGCTCGCGCGCGGTCGCGCATGTCCAGAGTTTCTTCCTCGGCGACATCAGCACGGACGTCGCTTCGCGGGCCGAGCGGCCTGTGGTGCTCGTCCGCGAGGGCATGGACGAGGAAGCCCCGTCCCCCGCGCAGGAGGGCGGTGTGGTGGTCGGGCTGGGCCTGCACGGTCCCGGTGACGAGCTTCTCGAGTTCGCCTTCGATGCCGCCGCTTCGCGCGGTGTGCCGCTGCGGGCGGTCCACGGACACAGCCTGCCGGTGCAGGCGCACCTGCACTGGGGCGCGAAGCCCGACGCCGGAGACAGGATCGCGGAAGACGCACGGGAGAAACTGAACGAGGCGCTCCGTCCGTGGCGCGAGAAGTTCCCCGGCGTCCAGGTGATCGACGTGGTGCGCCTGGAAAGCCCCGCCCGGGCCGCCGTACGGGAGGCGCGGGGCGCCGACCTGCTGGTGGTCGGCCGGCGGAAGCACCGGGGCGCCCTGGCGGGGCGCCTCGGTCCCGTGGCCCATGCCGCCGCGCACCACGCGGCCTGCCCCCTCGCCGTCGTACCCCATGACTGATCCGGCCCGCCGCATCGACGGCCCGTCTCTCCCGCGCGCCGAGGTCTGCGAGACCCATACCGCGGTCGTGTTCTTCACCGGAGACCGTGTCTACAAGCTCAAGAAACCGGTCGACCTGGAGTTCCTGGACTACACCACCGTGGCGGCGCGGCGGGCCGCGTGCGAGCGGGAAGTCACCCTCAACCGCCGCTTCGCCCCCGACGTCTACCTGGGCCTGGGAGAGTTCCGCAGCCCGGACTCGGACGTGCCCGAACCGCTCGTCGTGATGCGCCGCATGCCGGCGGAGCGCCGCCTGTCCCGGCTGGTACGAGAAGGCGCGGCCGTCGACGATGCTCTGCGGGCCGTCGCCCGGCTGCTCGCCACCCGTCACGCGGAGGCGCCCCGTGGCCGGGACGTGGACGAGCAGGGCACCCGGGACGCGCTGTCCTCTCGCTGGGAAGCGAGCTTCGCACAGGTCAGCGCACTGGCCGAGGACGGCAAGGTGTCCGACGACGTGGCGGAAGTCGAGCGGCTGGTACGCCGCTACCTCGCCGGCCGCAAACAACTGTTCGACGCGCGTATCGAGCAGGGGCGGGTGGTCGACGGCCACGGCGACCTGATGGCCGAGGACATCTTCTGCCTCGACGACGGCCCGCGCGTCCTGGACTGCCTGGAGTTCGACGACCACCTGCGCTACGTCGACGGACTCGACGACGCCGCCTTCCTCGCCATGGACCTGGAACAGCTCGGCGACCCGCAGGCCGCACGGTTCTTCCTCGCCCAGTACAGCGAGTACTCCGGCGACCCCGCACCGCCGTCCCTGTGGCACCACTACGTCGCCTACCGGGCCTTCGTCCGCGCCAAGGTCTCCCTCATCCAGGCCCGCCAGGGCGCGCCCGGCGCTGCGGCGGACGCACGGCGACTGACCGTGACAGCACTGCGTCACCTGCGTACCTCCGCCGTCGGCCTGACACTCGTCGGGGGCCTTCCGGGCAGCGGGAAGTCCACACTCGCCGGCGCGCTGGCCGATCGCCTGGGCGTCACGCTGCTCAGCAGCGACCGCCTGCGCAAGGAGCTGGCGGGCATCCCGGCCGAGCAGTCCGCGGCCGCCCGCTACGGCGAGGGCCTGTACACGCCGGAGTGGACCGACAAGACCTACGCGGCGCTCCTCGGCCGCGCAGCCGCCCTGCTGTCCTCCGGCGAATCCGTCGTCCTGGACGCCACCTGGTCCGATGCCCGGCAGCGCGAAGCCGCCCTGCGCATGGCCGAACACACCAGCGCCGATCTGGTGGCCCTGCACTGCCAGGTTCCGGGCGAGGTGTCGGCGGCCCGCCTGGGGACCCGGGAACCCGGAGCATCCGACGCCGATCTCGACGTGGCCAAAGCCATGGCGGCCAAGGAGCCGCCGTGGGCGGAGGCCGTCGCCGTCGACACCAGCGGCCCCCTGGAGTCGGGGGTCGTTCGGGCGCTGGCGGCCATCCGCCCGTACGGCACCGGGCAGGCACCCGTCTTCCGCCGCTCCTACATGGAACCGGGCTGAGGAAGGCCGCGACGATCACCTCAAGCTGCCCGGCGCATCCGCCCCGCGGGTGGAATAGTGGAGGCAGCGACGGGCGCCTTCGTACTGTCGCAGCGCGTCAGCTCCCGCAGGGAGGCCCCGGTGCTGGTGCAACGGCTCGATACCGATACCGTGACGGCCCTGGTGAAGGACGCCACGGCCGCCCCGTCGATGCACAACGCGCAGCCGTGGCGGTTCCGTTTTCTCCGCGACGGCCGAACCTTCCATCTGCGCGCGGACCCCGGGCGTGCGATGCCGCACTCCGACCCGGCGGGCCGGGCTCTCCACCTCGGCTGCGGCGCGGCCCTGTTCAACCTGCGCGTCGCCGCCGCCCGTGCGGGCTGGGAGGCGGCCGCCGAAGTGCTGCCCGACCCGGCGGACCCGGACCTGCTCGCCACGGTGCGGCTGAGTGACACGGCGGGCCCCGGCCCCGGCAGCGGCCTCGTCCCGCTGTACCCGGCGATCCACCGACGGCACACCAGCCGCCATCCGTTCGCGGACCGGGAGATACCCCCTGCGATTCAGGACGTGCTCCGCGACGCCGCCCGCCAGGAAGGGGCACAGCTGGTCTTTCCCGGCGCGTGGCATGTGGAGTCGCTGCTGGAACTGGTCCACGACGCGGAAGGACGGGACACCGTCGACCCTGGACGCTCCGAGGAACTGGAGCGCTGGACCCGCATCGGGGCCGACGTCGACGACGCGGCGACCGACGGGATCCCCGAGTACGCCTTCGGGCCCCGCAAACGGGACGGCAGGGCCCCGGCGCGCGACTTCGCCGGCCGCCGCCCCGTGCCCGGCCGCGGGACCGCCACCTTCGAGCACACGCCTCACCTGGTCCTGCTGGGCACCTCCGGCGACCGGCCCGCCGACTGGTTGAAGGCGGGCCAGGCACTGGAACGTGTCCTCCTCCTGGCCACCGTCAACGGGCTGTCCACCTCGCTGACCTCCCACGCCCTCGAATGGCCCGACCTGCGCCGGTTCGTGCGCGACCCGCAGACGGCCATGGGGTCCGTGCACATGGTGCTGCGCCTCGGATACGGTCCCGAAGCCCCCGCGACGCCACGCCGCCCGGTGGGGGACGTGCTCGATTTCGAGTGAGCCGCACCGCCCCGCCGCACCGTCCTACGCGGCGGAGCCGGTGGGTCCGGCCGGGCCGTAGTAGGCGGCGCGCATGGTCTCCTGCATGTCGTCGAGCATGGGCATGCGCGGGTTGGCGGGAGCGCACTGGTCCTCGTAGGCGTTCAGGGCCTGTTGGGGCAGTGCGTCGAGGAAGGTGTGCTCGTCGATGCCGAGGGCCGCGAAGGAGGGCTCGATACCGATGGCGTCGCGCAGGCGCTCCACGGCGGTGGCGAAGGACTCGACGCCCTCGGCCGGGGTCGCGGCGGGCAGCCCGAGAGCGCGGGCGATGTCCTGGAAGCGTTCGGGGGCCCGGTAGCTCTCGTACTTGGGCCAGCCGGTGAGCTTGGTGGGGACGGTGCCGTTGTAGCGGATGACGTGCGGCAGCAGGACGGCGTTGGTGCGGCCGTGGGCGATGTGGAAGGTCGCGCCGAGGGTGTGCGACATGGCGTGGACGATGCCGAGGAAGGCGTTGCCGAAGGCCATGCCGGCGATGGTGCCCGCGTTGTGCATCTTCTCGCGCGCCTCGGGCTGGGCGGCCCGGTCGTTCACGGCCCGCTCCAGGTTGCCGAAGATGAGCCGGATGGCGTGCAGGGCGGGACCGTCGGTGAAGTCGTTGGCGTAGACCGACACATACGCCTCGGTGGCGTGGGTGAGGGCGTCGAAGCCGCTGTCGGCGGCCAGGGCCGGGGGCAGGTCGGCGGTGAGCAGCGGGTCGATGATGGCCACGCTGGGGGTGAGGGCGTAGTCGGCCAGCGGGTACTTCTTGCCCGTGGCCGGGTCGGAGATGACGGCGAACGGGGTTACCTCGGCGCCGGTGCCGGAGGTGGTGGGGATGCACACCAGCCGGGCGCGCTCGCCGGGGACGGGGAAGCGGAAGGCCCGCTTGCGGATGTCGGAGAACTTCTGCCGCATGTCGGCGAAGTCCATTTCCCTTCCGGCGGCCTGCTGTTCGTACAGCAGCCACATCACCTTGGCCGCGTCCATGGGAGAGCCTCCGCCCAGCGCGATGATGGTGTCCGGGCGGAAGTCGCGCATGAGTCGGGCGCCGCGCTGCACGGAGTCGATGCTCGGCTCGGGCTCGACGTCGTCGATGATCTGCACGGTCACCGGCTCGTGCCGGCGTTGCAGGACCCGGTTGACGCGGTCGACGAAGCCGAGGCGGGTCATGGTCGCGTCGGTGACCACGGTGACGCGGTGGACGTCCGGCATGGACGCCAGATAACGGATGGCCTGCGGCTCGAAGTAGATCTTCGGCGGGACCTTGAACCACTGCAGGTTGTTGTGGCGCGTGCTGACCCGCTTGACGTTCAGCAGGTTCGCGGCGGAGACGTTGTTGGAGACCGAGGTGCTGCCCCAGGAGCCGCAGCCCAGGGTCAGCGACGGCAGCAGGCTGTTGTAGATGCCGCCGATCGCGCCTTGGGAGGAGGGGGCGTTGACGATGACGCGTACCGTCTTCATCCGCTTGCCGTACTCCTCGGCGAGCGCGGGGTCGCCGGTGTGGATGACGGCGGTGTGGCCCTGGCCGTGGAAGGCGACCATGTCGGCGGCCAGGTCGAATCCCTGGCGCCGGGAGCCCGCGCGCAGCACGGCCAGGACCGGGCAGAGCTTCTCGCGGGTCAGCGGCTCGTCCGGTCCGACCCGGTCGGCCTCGACCAGGATGACGGAAGTGCCCGCGGGCACCGTGAAGCCGGCCTGCGCGGCGATCCACTCCGGGCTCTGGCCGACGGCGGCCGCGTTGACCTTGGGCTCGCAGCCGGCGTTGGTGGCGGCGCCAGGGAAGAGGAAGGTCTCCAGCTTCCGCTTCTCCTCCACCGTGGCCAGGTGGGCGTGCAGCGTACGGAATTCGGCCAGTGCCGCGTCGTAGATCGAGGCGTCCAGGATGACGGCCTGCTCGGAGGCGCAGATCATGCCGTTGTCGAACGCCTTGGACAGGACGAGGTCGTTGACGGCCCGGCGCAGGTCGGCGCTCTCGTGGACGTAGGCGGGGACGTTGCCGGCGCCCACGCCCAGGGCGGGCTTGCCGGCCGAGTACGCGGCCTTGACCATGGCGTTGCCGCCGGTGGCCAGGATGAGCGAGACGCCCGGATGGTGCATCAGGACGCTGGTCGCCTCGATGGAGGGGGTCTCGATCCACTGCACGCAGTGCTCCGGCGCGCCCGCCGCGATCGCTGCGTCCCGTACGACGCGGGCCGCCTCGGCGCTGCAGCGCTGGGCGGATGGGTGGAAGGCGAAGACGATCGGATTGCGGGTCTTCAGGGCGATGAGAGCTTTGAAGAGGGTGGTGGAGGTCGGGTTGGTGACCGGGGTGACCGCACACACCACGCCGACCGGTTCGGCTATCTCGATCAGGTCGTCGATGTCATCGCGGGCGATGACGCCCACGGTCTTCATCCGGGCCATGCTGTGGGTCACGTGCTCGCACGCGAACATGTTCTTGGCGGCCTTGTCCTCGAACACACCCCGGCCGGTCTCCTCCACCGCGAGGCGGGCAAGGTCGGTGTGCCGGTCCAGGGCCGCGACGGAGGCCTTCTTGACGATGTGGTCGATCTGCTCCTGCGTCAGCGCCTCGTAGTCGGCGAGTGCCTTGAGCCCGTTCGTGACCAGTTGATCCACGGCGATGGCGGATTCGGACGGCACACCGGCAGGAGCAGACGACTTCGTTCCGGCGTCGTGTCGGGTCATGGGAAAGTGCCTCCGTCGTCAGGGCCGGGATCCGCCGTGGAATCAGGCGGCGTACTGGTGGGGGGCGTCACCGCGGGGGTTCGGTGCCGCCCCCCATCACCTCCACTGTCCTCCCGGACCAGGCAGTCCCCCAGGTGCCGAAGGTCCCGGCAGGGGCCCGACCGGCCCGGGGCGGGTCAGGCCGGGCGGGCGTCGGTCTGTTCGGCGATGCCGCTCGCGGGACCGTCGGTCGCCTGCCCGCCGCGCCAGGGCGGGGTGACCGCCCGTCGGGCGGTGCTGCCGTCGTGGGCCACGTGCTCCACCTGACGGCGCAGCCGGTCCTGCAGCCGGTCGGTGACCTCCTGGCTGGTGGCCTCACGCGCGTGGACGACCACGACGGCGCTGCCGATCCGGAGGTCGGCGACGGCCGACCACGGGAGTTCGGCGTGATGGGCGGCCGCCTTGGCGATCCGCACCTCGCCGGTGACCGGCGGCAGCCCCTGCCTCTTCACGATCGCGTCGACCTTGGTCCGGACGTATGCGAGGGCCTCTTCGGCGACGTCGCCCTCGGCTCGCACCCGGACGGCGTCGGCATCGCGGGCCCCGGTGTTTCTGGCAGTCATACGGACCACTCCTTCATCCACTGGCACTTGCTCTGTGTCGGCTCCAGCCTCCCGCCGGAGCCGATCAAGGCCCAGGGCCGTTCGGCCCCGGCGGGAGGGCCGGGTCGCACCGTCATCGGCTGTCGCTGCCCTCCGTTCCGGCAAGGGCCGCCCGGCCCGCCTCCAGCCGGGCGACCGGCACGCGGAAGGGCGAGCAGGACACATAGTCCAGGCCGGCGTCGTGGAAGAAGTGGACGGAGGCGGGGTCGCCGCCGTGCTCGCCGCAGACGCCGATCTTCAGGTCGGGCCGGGCGGCCCGGCCCTCGGCGACGGCGATCTCCACCAGGCGTCCCACGCCCTCGCGGTCGATGGTCTCGAACGGGGAGACGGTGAAGATGCCCTTTTCGAGGTAGGCGGAGAAGAACGCCGCCTCCACGTCGTCGCGGGAGAAGCCCCAGGTGGTCTGGGTCAGGTCATTGGTGCCGAAGGAGAAGAACTGCGCCTCCTGGGCGATCCGGCCCGCCGTGAGGGCGGCCCTGGGCAGCTCGATCATGGTGCCCACCGGGCACTCGACGGGGATGCCGGCGGCCTCGGAGACCTCGGTCAGTACCTGTTCCACTTCGGTGCGGACGATGCGCAGTTCCTGGACCGTGTCGATCAGCGGCACCATGATCTCCGCCCTCGGGTCGCCGCCCGCCCGCTTGCGTTCCACCACGGCCTCGGCGATGGCCCTTACCTGCATGGCGGTCAGGCCCGGCACCACCAGGCCCAGGCGCACGCCGCGCAGGCCCAGCATCGGGTTCTCCTCGTGCATGCGGTTGACGGCCGTCATGAGCTCGGCGTCGTGCGCGTCCGGCGTGCCGCCGTGCGCCTCGGCGGAGGCGATGCGTACCGCCAGTTCGGTGCGGTCGGGCAGGAACTCGTGCAGCGGCGGATCCAGCAGGCGGATGGTGACGGGAAGCCCGTCCATCGCCTGGAGGATGCCGACGAAGTCCTGGCGCTGCAAGGGCAGCAGTGCCGCCAGGGCCTTGTCCCGCTCGGCGTCGGTACGGGCGAGGATCATCGCCTCGACCAGGCGGCGGCGCTCCCCGAGGAACATGTGCTCGGTGCGGCACAGGCCGATGCCCTCGGCGCCGAAACGCCGGGCACGGGCGGCGTCCTCGGGGGTGTCGGCGTTCGCCCGCACTCCCAGCCGCCGTACGGTGTCGGCCTGTCCCATGAGCCGGTGCACCGCGCCGAGCACGGTCTGCGAGTTGCCGCCCGGGGCCTGTCCGCCGGTCTCGAAGTACCGCATCACGACGGAGTCGATCAGCGGAGCCGCTCCCGGGTAGACGGCGCCGGCGGTGCCGTCGACCGAGATGACGGTGCCCTCGGTCACCGTCGTGCCGTTGGCCGTGAAGCGCCGGGCCCCGGTGTCCACGGTCAGCTCCTCGGCGCCGCACACGCACACCTTGCCCATGCCACGGGCGACCACGGCGGCGTGGCTGGTCTTGCCGCCGCGGCTGGTGAGGACCGCCTGGGCGGCGACCATGCCGGGCAGATCGTCGGGGGTGGTCTCCTGGCGCACCAGGATGACCTTCTCCCCGGCGGCGGCACGGCGGACGGCCTCCGCGGAGTCGAAGACCGCCGCGCCGACCGCCGCGCCCGGCGAGGCCGGGATGCCGTGGGCGATGGGCGCACCGACCGACGCGGTGTCGAAGCGCGGGAACATCAGCCGGGCGAGCCCCTCGCCGCTGACCCGTGCCAGGGCTTCGTCCGCCGTGATCAGGTCCTCGTCGACCAGCTCGGACGCGATGGCGAAGGCGGCTTCCGCGGTGCGCTTGCCGACCCGGGTCTGCAGCATCCACAGTTTGCCGCGCTCGATGGTGAACTCGATGTCGCACAGGTCCCGGTAGTGGTTCTCCAGGATCCGCAGGTAGTCGCGAAGCCGGGTGTACGAGAGCGGGTCGAGCTCCTCCAGTTCGTCCAGGGTGACGGTGTTGCGGATGCCCGCGACGACATCCTCGCCCTGCGCGTTGGCCAGGTAATCGCCGTACAGGCCGGGGCGGCCGGTGGCCGGGTCACGGGTGAAGGCGACTCCGCTGCCTGAATCGGATCCGAGGTTGCCGAAGACCATCGTCTGAACGTTGACGGCCGTGCCCAGGTCGTCCGCGATGTGCTCGCGCCTGCGGTACAGCCGGGCGCGCTCGCCGTTCCAGGACGAGAACACGGCGCGGATGGCCCGCCGGAGCTGCTCCTGAGGGTCCTGCGGGAAGTCGGCGCCGGTCTCACGGCGGATCACGGCCTTGTACGTCTCGACGAGCCCCGCGAGGTCGTGGGCGTCCAGACGCAGGTCGTCGGCCGCGCCCCGGTCCTCCTTGAGCCGGCCCAGGGCTTCCTCGAAGAGCGCGCCGTCGACGCCCATCACGGTGCTGCCGAACATCTGCACGAGGCGGCGGTATGAGTCCCAGGCGAATCGCTCGTGCCCGGAGACCTTGGCCAGGCCCAGCACGGAGTCGTCGTTCAGCCCGATGTCGAGGATCGTCTCCATCATGCCGGGCATGGAGAACCGTGCGCCGGAGCGTACGGAGAGCAGCAGGGGGTCGTCCGGCTGCCCCAGCTGCCGTCCGGCGGCCTGCTCCAGGGCCGTCAGATGCCGGGCGACCTCCCGGCCCAGCTCCTCCGGTTCCGCGCCGTGGGCGAGAAAGGCCCGGCAGGCGAGGGTGGTGACGGTGAAGCCGGGCGGGACGGGCAGCCCCATCCGGGTCATCTCGGCCAGGTTCGCGCCCTTGCCGCCGAGAAGGTCGGCCATCTCGCGGCCGCCCTCCGTGAAGTCGTACACGTAGCGGTTCATGGTGGTGTTCCTTCCGTACCGGGCGGAGCGCCGGTCAGTCGTGCGGGACGACCGCGACAGGGGCGGGGACGTGGTGGAGTACGGCATGCGTGACCGGGCCGATGCGCATACCGAGAGCGGGCCGGTGCACCCGGCGGCCGACGACGGCCAGCCCGGCGCCGGCGGCCGCCCGCAGGACGACATCGTCGGCGTATCCCTGCTCGGCCTGCTCGGCCACCGGGACCTGCGGGAACTTCTCCCGCCACGGGCGCAGCGCGTCGGCCAGCGCCCGTTCCTGCCGGGCCGCCACGCCACCGTCCTCGTCCGCGATGCGCAGGGCGGCCGGCTCGTATCCGTAGGCGGGCGGCAGGCTCCACGCGTGCACGGCGCGCAGCGTCGCCCCGCGCGCGGCCGCCGCCGCGAAGGCGAACTCCAGCAGCGGCGCCGCCGGTGTGCCCAGGCCCTGGAGCGCGACGACGACCTCGCCGCCGGTCCGGTCGGCCATGGCGGGCTCGTCCGCCCGCACCATCACCACCGGGCTCTGCGCGTGCGCGAGGACCTGCATGCCGACGGAGCCGAGCAGGAATCCGGCGACGGCGCTGTGCCCGCGCGAGCCCAGAACGAGCAACTCGGCCTGCGCCGCGCGGTCCAGCAGCGCCGGGGCAGCCAGGTCCGAGACCTGCTCGGTGGTGACCGGCAGCAGCGGGTGACGGGCGGCCAGGTCGGCCCTTGCCTCCCGCAGATGACGCGTCGACCAGTGCTTGTGGGCTTCGGTGTCCTGCGCGTCGGGAACATCGTGCGGCTGCCAGAACCAGGCGTTCACCAGGTGCAGTGGCAGGCCGCGGAGCACCGCCTCCCGGGCCGCCCAGTGCGCGGCCGCCAGGCTCTCGGGCGAACCGTCCAGGCCGACGATGACGGGACGAAGCATGGGGTGTACCTCCCTGTCCGCTTCTGTGGACCGCGGACGATTCCGCTGCCCACACTCAGCGTCACGGTGACGTGGCCCCGGCTCCCAGGGGCCGATGGTCCCCGGTCCGGGCCAGCCGGACCCTGTCCGCGCGGCCGGGGAGCACCGCACTCCAGTACAGCCGCTGGGCCGCCCGTGCGCCTGCGTGGACGAGGCGGGACTCGCGGCCCGGCCGTGCTTCGGTGTCGTACGTGGAGTCCAGGAGCAGCGCCCTGCCGAAGCCCGTCTCGACGCGGCAGGTCGCGTGACCGTCGTACGAGGCGTCCAGGGGCTCGTCGGCGAGGAAGCGGCGGATGTTGTGGACCAGCGTCCCGGCCTGGGAGGAGACGGCCGATGTGCTCCGCGGGACGGGCAGTCCGGCGGCGTCGCCCAGGGCGAAGACGTTGGGCTTGGACTTGCACTGGAGGGTGTGCCGGTCGACGGTGACGAAGCCGCGCCCGTCGGCCAGGCCCGGGGACCGGACCAGCCAGGGCGCACCTCGGAGCTGCGGAAACACCACGGCCAGGTCGAACGGGATCTCATGGCCCTCGTCGTTGAGCAGGCGGCCGTTCTCGCCGTCGATGACAGAGGTGGTGAACCTCGGCGTCATCCGGATCCACTTCTCCTCCAGCAGTTGGCCCAGGGCCCGGGAGGCCTCCGGCCGGCTGCCGGCACCGTTCAGGGGGGTGACGCAGGCCAGCTCGACACGATCGCGGATCTTCCGCCTGCGGAAGTACCAGTCGGCGAGAAAGCAGAACTCCAGGGGCTCCACAGGAGTGCCGGCGGCTGTGCCGGCGATGTCGACGACCAGGCGGCCGCCGTCGAAGCGGCGCAGCGCGTCACGCAGTGCCACAGCGCTCGGGAGGTCGTGGAAGGGCAGGACCCCGGCGGCCGACGGCCCGGGCGTCGGAGCCGCTCCGGTGGCCAGGACCAGTACGTCGTAGCGGTAGGAGGATCCGTCGGTGAAGTGGACGGTGTCGGTGTCGAGGTCGACGCGGTCGGCCTCGGCCTTGCGGAAGCCGATGCCGTCGGCGAGCTGACGGGACGCGGGCCGGACGATGCGGCTCGGTTCGGCGAGCCCGAAGGGGACGGAGACCAGGGCGGGCCGGCAGAGGTGGTCGTCGTCCTTGTCGACCACGACGATTCCGAACTCGCTCTCGTCATAGTGACGCCGCAGCCGGTTCGCCGCGAGTGTGCCCGCGACGCCGCTTCCCAGAATGACAATGCGCCTGTTCATGAGGCCACTGTCCGTCCGGTCCGCCCGTCGGTGGCAGGGGCCGACCGTCCCTGTGGACAAGGCCGTTCGGGCACCTGATTCGAGGCGGTGGTGAAGGCTGCCGGGAGACCGGGCGGCCGATACGGTGGACACGTACGTGTGTGCGGTCTTTCGATTCGAATCTGTACGGAGGAACCGGTGGGCGAAAGCGGCGTCGGGAACAGCGAGTCGCTGCCGCGGTTGCGGCTGGACGAGCTGCTGGACGAGCTGCAGGTCCGGATCAACGCGGTACGCGGGACGCGGGACCGGGTGCACAGCCTGCTGGAGGCGGTGCTGTCGGTCGGCCGGGAGCTGGATCTGTCGCAGGTGCTGCAGCGGATCGTCGAGTCGGCGGTGCTGCTGGTGGACGCCGAGTACGGGGCGCTCGGGGTGATCGACGAGGAGCAGGCGGAACGGCTGTCGCAGTTCCTGCCGGTGGGGATGGCCGAGGAGCAGATCGCGGCGATCGGACCGCTGCCGTCGGGACACGGGATTCTGGGGGAGCTGATCCGGCACCCGGAGGCGCTGCGGCTGGAGGAGATCTCCGACCATCCGGCCTCGTACGGCTTCCCGGCGAATCATCCGCCGATGCACTCGTTCCTGGGTGTGCCGATCCGGGTGCGGGACGAGGTGTTCGGCAACATCTACCTGACCGAGAAGCGGGGCGGCCAGAAGTTCGACGGCGAGGACGAGACCGTGCTGTCCACGCTGGCCGTGGCGGCCGGGGTGGCGATCGAGAACGCGCGGCTGTACGAGGAGTCACGGCTGCGTCAGCGGTGGCTGGAGGCGAACTCGGCGATCACCAGCGCTCTGCTGTCCGGGATCGACGGGGACCGGGTCCTGGAGCTGATCGTGGACCACGCCCGGGGCATCCTGGACGCGGATCTGGGAGCGCTGGCGGTGCCGGTGGACGGGTCGGCAGATCTTCAGGTGGCGCTGGCCACGGGGACCGATGCCGAGTCCCACCGGGGGCTGGTGCTGCCGCGCGAGGGCTCGTTCGTGGGGGCGGCCATCCTGGCCGAGGAGACGATCACCAGCGCCGAGGTCGCGAAGGACCCCCGGGTCACCGCGGGGCCGCCGCGATGGGCGGGACTCGGGCCGGCCATCGCGGTGCCGATGGTGACCGGCGGCGGGGTCAGGGGCGTACTGCTGCTGGCCAGAGTGGAGGGGGCGGCAGCCTTCACCCAGGCGGAGGCGGCGCCCTTGCTGGGTTTCGCCGGGCAGGCGGCGGTGGCGATGGAGCTGGCGGAGCGGCGGCGGGACGCCGAGCAGATCGCCCTGTTCGCGGACCGGGACCGGATCGCCCGTGATCTGCACGACCTGGCCATCCAGCGGCTCTTCGCCACCGGCATGACCCTGCAGAGCACGCTGCGCTTCGTCGACCGGCCCGAGGGGACCGAGCGCCTGCTGCGGGCGGTGGACGATCTGGACGAGACCATCAAGATCATCCGGTCGACGATCTTCGGGCTGCGCACGCATGACGCCGGCCCGGCCGTCCAGGGACTGCGGGTCCGCACCGCCCGGGCGATCGAGGAGGCCGCCCCCGCCCTCGGCTTCACCGCGTCCCTGCGCATGGAGGGGCTGGTGGACACCGATGTGCCGGGCAATGTCCGGGACCACGCGGTCGCCGTCCTCGGTGAGGCGCTGGCCAATGTCGGGCGGCACGCGCAGGCCTCCTCCGCCGATGTCTCGCTCGTGGTCCGCTCCGGTGAGCTGACCGTGACGGTCGCGGACAACGGCGTGGGCATATCGGACGGCGGCCGCCGCAGCGGGCTGCGAAACCTCGCCGAGCGCGCCGAGCTGCTCGGCGGCGAGCTGACGATCGACGCGTCCTCCGGCGGCGGCACCCGTCTGGTGTGGCGGGTGCCCCTGCCCGTCGGCTGAGCGGCGGGTCAGTCCTCGCGCAGTTCCCGCGCGGGGCGGCGGGGAGTGGCCGGACCGGGCGGTCCGTAGCCCAGGCGTATGAGCATCTGTACGTGCGCCGGGGCCTCGCGGTGGCCGTGCAGGGCGCCGTGCAGCGCGCCCCGCAGGTCCGGCCATTCCAGGGCCTGGTGCAGCATCGAGGCGCGCGCCGAGCGGGCGGTGGCGACCAGCAGGATCTGCTCCAGGGCCTGTCCGGCCCGCAGCCAGTCGGCGCGGCGGTCGTGGGCGGTGGTCAGCACGGCGATGAGCGGCCGGCCCTCGAATGTCGCCATCGGAAGCCCGTTCGTCGGACGCACGCCCGAGAAGTCCCGCACCGGCAGGCGGCCCGTGGCATCGCGCGGGCCCAGCGCGGCCCCGTTCAGCCCGTCCGAGGCGCCCTCCCGGATCCAGTTGCGGGTCTCCGCCCGGCGGCCCGGGTCCTCGGAATTACGGCGCTCCGCCGTGGCGGTCACCCGCAGCAGACGAATCGTCTCCTCGTGATCCGGCAGAGTCAGCACGGCGCCCTCCGCGTGTGCGGCCTCGGTCAGTTCGGCCAGCAGCATGGGCGGCAAGTGGCGTCCGGAGAACGGGAAGCGGCTGGTGTGCCGCCGCCACAGCACGTCGTACAGGTCGGGGCGGTGGCGGCTGGTCCCGGCGGGCCCGGCCAGCCGTACGGAGGCGAGCAGCTCCGGCTCGCCGGGGTGCGGCAGCAGGCGTACGACGGGCTCCCAGCCGAAGTGGGCGACGGCGACCCGGAGGTTGAACAGCGCGGCACCGACCGAGACGTGCAGCGCCCGCCCCAGCGGGTCGGTGTGCCGCAGGCCGCGCTCCGGGGCGGCGCGCACCTCCAGGGTGGAGGTGTCGGGGTCCAGACGGTAGCGCCACGGCTGGGTGTTGTGAATCGACGGGGCGGCGACGGCGGCGGAGATGAGCTTCTCCAGCGTCGCCGCGTCGAGGGTGGTGGGTCGCATGTCCTGCTCCTCCCGGCGTGGCCTGGGATCAGACTCCTGCGGGCGGGAGGCCGGACGGGAGGGGCCGTCGGTCCCGGCAGCGGGGACCGGTCGGCCCCGATCTCAGCGCCGGTGGAGTTCGGTGGAGGACTGCGGGGCGGCCTGGGTGGCCAGGACGGCCGCCTGGATACGGCGTTCGACGCCGAGCTTGGCGAGCAGTCGGGAGATGTGGTTCTTGACCGTCTTCTCCGACAGGTAGAGCCGCTGGCCGATCTGCCGGTTGGTCAGCCCCTCGCCGATCAGGCCGAGGATCTCGCGTTCGCGCGGGGTGAGCGAGGCCATCACAGCGTCCTGCGGCTGCTCCTGCGGGGCATCGTCGCCGCGCAGGCTGCTCATCAGCCGGGTGGTGGTGGCCGGGTCGAGCATCGACTGCCCGGAGGCCACCGTGCGGACGGCGGCGATCAGGTCGGAGCCCTTGATCTGCTTCAGCACATAGCCGGAGGCACCGGCCATGATCGCGTCCAGCAGGGCGTCGTCGTCATCGAAGGACGTCAGCATCAGGCACGCCAGCTCCGGCATACGCGAGCGCAGCTCGCGGCAGACCGTGATCCCGTCGCCGTCGGGCAGCCGTACGTCCAGTATCGCGACGTCGGGGCGCAGCGCCGGGCCGCGGGCGAGGGCGTGGTCGATCGTCCCGGCCTCGCCGACGACCTCGATGTCGGGCTCGGCGTCGAGCAGGTCGTGCACGCCGCGCCGGACCACCTCGTGGTCATCGAGCAGGAACACCCGGATCGGCGCCTGCGGGGAGAATGCCCGTGCCTCGGTCATGACTGTCCTTCGCGCTCTCGTGATCTCGTCCTCGAAACGATCGTGGACCGTCCGGCCGGTGCCGCAACAGGGCCGAACGGTCCCATGCTGCCCCACCACCGCCGTCCGGATGTCCCCCGTCGGGGACCTGGTCGGCTCTCTTCTCCGCGCCGTGGGAGTGGGACGGTCTTCGTACGAATCCGGAAGGGGGTAGGCGATGTCCACCAAGGTGCGGCTCTGGCGCTGGCGGCGCAACCCGCTCAAGCGAAGGTCCGATGTCACGGAGGCATGGGTGGTCCTGGCGGCAGGTGTACTGGTGGCCGTCGGAGCCCCGGCGGTCGGTGCCGCCACCGCGATAGGGGTGGAGGACGCAACGCTGAGCGCGAGCCAGAACTGGCACACCGCCTCTGCCGTGCTCACCCGGGACGCCGCCGCGGAATCGACCGTCTACGGCGGTTCGGACAGCGGCCGGGTCCGCGCGGCCGTGCGCTGGACCGCGTCCGACGGCACCGCGCACACCGGCAGGGCACTGGTGAAGCCCGGCACCGACTCCGGCGCGCGGACCACGATCTGGCTCGACGAGCACGGTGCGCTGAAGGACCCGCCGGCCACGCCCGCCGAGGCCACGGCTCAGGGGATCTTCTTCGGATCGGTCGCCGCGGGGGGCGTCGGCTTGCTGGTGCTGGGCGGTCGCTGGGCCGTACGGCTGCGGCTGGACCGCCGCCGGGCGGGGGAGTGGGAGAACGAGTGGGCCGAGGTGGGCCCGAAGTGGGGACACCGCACGGCGTAGCCGGGCTGGTGACGGGGCTGGAGCTCAGCGGCCCGGCGGTGCTGATCGCACCGCCGGGCCGCTGATTGCCGTACTCACCGTTCAGCCGGTGAGCTCGCGGTGAGCTCGCACCGGATGTCCACGACGCCTTCGACCGCACGGGCCAGCCGGGCTGCCACCGGGACCAGGGCGGTGTCGCGTATCGTCCCGACCAGCGTGACCACGCCCTCCTTCACCTGCACCCGGACGGCCGGGGGCTCCCCGGGGAAGAGGTACGCGACCACCTCACGGCGCACCTCCTCCTCAATGTCCTCGTCGGGTCGCAGGAAGACCTTGAGCAGGTCACTGCGGCTGACGATGCCGGTGAGCATCCCCTCGGCGTCGACGACGGGCAGCCGCTTGACGCGCCGCTGGGCCATGGCCCTGGCGGCCTGGGAGAGGGTGGCATCGGCGTGGATGGAGACGGCCGGAGTCGTCATCAGGTCTCCGGCGGTCAGCGCCCCCGCCTTACCGAGGTCGTCGAGCCGGCGCAGCTGCTCGAAGCGGGTGGGGTCGCTGTCCCGGAACTCCTCCTTGGGCAGCAGGTCCGCCTCCGAGACCACGCCGATGACACGTCCGTCACCCGCCAGGACCGGCAGAGCGCTGACCTTCCACTGCTCCATCGTCCGGACGATCTCCTTGAACCGGGCGTCACGGCCGAGGGCGACGACGATCTGGGTCATCACATCGCTCACGATGTGCGGGGTGCCGTGCATGGGATCCTCCTTCACCGCAGGGGGCCGCTGCCCTGGGGCCCGTAAAGGTCGAGCAGCCGGGTGCGGGCGCCCTGCAGCCGGTGGGCGACGATCTCGGCGATCCGGCGGGAGATGGCCCGCCCGAACACCGGGTCGGCCTCGATCAGGGCCCGCACGACGGTGGCGTCGAACTCCAGCGCCCGTACGGGGCTCTGGGCCTCCGCGCCCAGGTGCCAGGTGTAGGGCGGGAAGAGCCACGACCAGCCGAGCAGATCGCCGGAGCCGAGGGTCTCGACGACGGCGGGGCGGCGGCCGGGGACGTGCACGTCGAGGGTGACCGAGCCGGTGTGGATGATCCAGAAACGGTCGGCCTTGCGGCCCTCTTCGAAGATCCGGGTCCCCGCGGGGAAGGACACCTCGCGGGCCAGCTCCATCAGCCGCTCGCGGCCCTCGGGCGGCAGTACGGCGAGGAGATTCGTGGTGGTGGTCATGTGACGGCCCTCCGGGCCAGAGATATCGGTTCGTCAGCGGCGGGAGCCGCTCACCACCATCGTGGGTCGGCATCCCGTCCGGGGCATGGGCCGAGCAGTCCCGTCTCGCCGGCTACTCGGCCCATGCATGGCGTCAGCCGTGGTCAGCGGGTTGCGCGGAGCCGCTGAGCCGGGTCGCGATGCCATGAGCCCACGCGCGGATCTGCTCATGGTCGCGGAAGTCGCCGCCCTTGCCCTGCTTGAGGATCTGGCGGGCGATGAACCCCTGGGCGCCTTCGGTGAGGCTGCCGCCGAACGTCACGTGGTCGCGGGCGTCCAGGCGGTCGGCGATGCGGCTCACCCCTCGCGCGGGCGGGATGTCGCGTTCCGAGGCGGAGGCGTCGAGCGGGCCGCTGCTGAACAGCCAGACCGGCCGCTGGGTGAGCGCCTCGCGGTGACGGCGCGCGAAGCTGGTGGCGTCGCGCTGCCAGCGGCCCGCGTACAGGCCCCCTCCGAGCACCACGGCGTCGTACGCCGCGATGTCGCGGACCGAGGCGGCGGACCGGACGTCGGTGTCGAGGCCCTGCTCGCGCAGTTCCTCGGAGATCCACTCGGCGATGCCGGCCGTGGCGCCGTTCTTCGTTCCGTAGGCGATGAGGACGCGCTGTGCGGTCATGGTGATTCACCTCTTCTTCTGTGGCGGCCCGCCGTATTCCAAGGTGGCGAGCCGCTGGTAGTACTCGTCGTCGTCGATCTCGCCCCGGGCGAATCGCTCGGCGAGCAGCTGCTGGGGCGTCGGGCCGGGCAGGTGCGGGCCGGCCGCCGGGCGGCGCAGCAGCGCCATGGCGGCCAGGGCCACCAGCGCCCAGAACCCGACGGTTCCCAGTGCCATGAGGGCGTAGCCCCAGCCGGTCATGCCGTGGTCGTACATGTACACGGTGTCCGCCTTTCGTCAGAGCCTGCGGACCCAGTCGTCGGCGACACCGTGCATCGCCGGTTCTGCCGGGCGCAGCTGGGAGTCGTCGAAGCGGTACGTGAGGTGGTCGACGACGGCGACCACGCCGTCGATCTGCCGCGTCATCTGCACGGTGATGGTGACCTCGCTCTCCCGCTCCATCCGGCCGTCCAGGGTGACGACGCCGTCGACGACGGTCACGCCGATGGCCTGCCGGTTGAGCCACATGGTGCGGACCAGGATCTCGTCGATCACCTCTTCTCGGATGTCCTCGTCGGGGCGGAGGAAGACCTGCAGTAGGTCACGGCGGGTGACGATGCCGACCAGACGGTCCTCCTCGTCCAGCACGGGCAGCCGCTCGACACGGCGCTGCGCCATCGTGCGGGCGGCGCGCGCGATGGAGTCGTCGGCGCGGACGGTGACCGGCGGGGTGGACATCAGCTGCCCGGCGGTACGCGCCCGGGCCTTGGCGGCGGCCCGGCGGGCGGCGGGCGTCAAGTGGGTCAGCCGGAAGCGCCGCCTGCCGTTGGCGTCGGACCGCTCTGCCTGACGGAACATCAGGTCGGTCTCGGAGATGACCCCGAGGACCTTTTCGTCGTCGTCCACGACCGGCAGGCCGCTGATGCGGTGCTTCGCGAGCAGTTCCGCGACCTCCTTGAACGGCGTTGTGCCGACAACCCGGACGACGTCGCCCGTCATCACGTTGCCGATCTTC
>Ga0307517_10004412_pt1 | contig 21608 bp, 18 predicted proteins | sample 23_EM_MG_FD_194515 | JGI IMG/M metagenome (GOLD analysis project Ga0307517, IMG submission 194515) | Populus trichocarpa ectomycorrhiza microbial communities from riparian zone in the Pacific Northwest, United States - 23_EM | ecosystem: Host-associated > Plants > Roots > Unclassified | place... | reverse complement strand
ATTAAAGGTATCTTATATTATTAGATATGTTAGTATAAAACATGCTTTAGTTAAGGAGTTATTGATACTTCAAGTGCAAAATGATGATATAGAACCTTGATAAAAATACACTTTTAAGTACTAATCAATCATCCTCAAAGATTGGGATCTTTTCGCTGTTGATTTTGATGCTTTATCTGATGCAGTGGAGGTTAAACATCATCCCCTTTATTCCGGTGCTGGAACGGACTTTATTGGTTCGGTTAATGGGTTGGTGTTTTTGAGACGTTCTGAGACAAATATTGTTGTGTATAATTTGTCTACAAGGGAGTGTAAGAAATGTTATGGGGTGGAAACTGAGATTCCACGGCGGGATATGACAACTAGGTGTGTTTATTATGGGTTTGGTTATGATTCTTATGGTGATGATTACAAAGTGGTGAGAATGGCACAGTTCGTTAGAGAAAATGGCGGCGGCGATGCTAGTGGTTTGGGTTGCGAGTATGAAGTTAAGGTTTATAGTTTAAAGAATGATAAGTGGAAGAAGATTGAGGGTTTGCCGATTCGGCTTAGGTTAGTAAGCAAGCCCTTTTTTCATATTTTGAATAGGAGAGGGTACGTATGGTGTTTTTGCAGGTCACGCTTTGCATTGCATTGTCCCGCAAAGGCGTGAACTTGGTATTAGAGATTGTGTTCTTGGTTTTGATATTAGGGATGATAAGTTTTTCGAATTGCCACAGCCGGATTATGAGAACAAGGGTATGAACTTTCAGGTTGATGTTGGGGTTCTAGAGGGGAATTTGTGTGTAATGTGTAATTATGAGCATGTTTGTGTTGATGTGTGGGTTATGAAAGAATATGGTGTGAAGGAATCTTGGTGTAAGATGTTTTCGGTTCATGCGGTTAAGTGGATTAGTGCTTTTATGTTTTTGAGACCTTTGGTTTATTCGAAAGGCGGTGATATGGTGTTATTGGAAGTGAATGCTGGGAAGCTATTGTGGTATGATTGGAAAAATAAGCATGCTAAATGTCACGGGTTCAATTTTTCATCCCAAAAACAGACCTCGCGCGGTAGTCTAGCCCCGCTAGACTCAGTCTTTCCCTCACATCACTTATGTTTGCCTATCAACTAAGTGTTTCCCTCACCAAGAGGTTTTCCACACTCTCTCCCGTTACATGGACAAGCGGAATACATAAGTAAAGGTGTACAGAACCAAGCACACAAGATATTACAGGAAAACATTCCCAACCTTCATTAGTCTCGTCAACAAAGGATACACAATTCCATTAGTGTGTGTGCCATGCACAAGTGTTCTGCTGCCTACCAGAACATTGCATGCTACACCCTATGTACAGCCTATTACGTGGAATAATACAACATAACTGCCTCTCAAGTCATGGGCCACGTTCTGGTCAGTTTGGCCTCCTGGAAAACTGCTGATAACTGCCCGCAACTGCTGCTTTTTCCATAGCTTGCCACCCAACAAGCCAGCTATCCCTTCTGCCAACTCCCACGCTGCCAGAGAAGGTGTCTGCATGCCTTGGACTGTCCATCGTCCAAGTTAGGATTCCTGCTGAACATCAACCCATGTCCTGCCGAATCGTTGACGCACACTGCTGTCGAATCTGCCCATGCACGTTGCCACTGCCTATGCGTGCTGCCATTCATGTCAGTAGTGTATTACGTTTAGTCATGGACTGTCCATCACCCAGACCTATCGTCAGCCCCTGCTGCCGATTTTGTCGGAGCTGCCGCATTCCTCGACGCTGCCGATCTCATTAGTGCTGCCGAATTCGACACTGTCCATTGTGTCCTCCCAGCACTGTTTCGTCGAGCCTTGGACAATCCATTGTCCAAGTCTCCAGCTCTAGTCAGCTCACTGCTGCGCTAGCTATTGCGTGCTGTTGCACATGCATGCTGCTGATTTTCGCTACTGTCACACGGGTTACCACCCCGTAGCTATTGTCCAGCAATACTTTCGTCAGCCTACACCCTGATAAATTTAACCCTGTAACACTAAGGTTGTAAGGGTTCGTGGTGGCCCGAGAGCTCGTTTGGTTCTGAGATGTATGTGGAAAGCCTTATTAGGATTAATGATGGTGATCGAATTGGCTGGAAGAAGCAACAAGAGCTAGATGAGGAGGAGGAGGAGGAGAAGAGGAAGACAGATAGGAATAAGAGGTAAAATAGAGTGAATTTGTTGTGATGGATTCTCTTGAAGCAATTTAATTTTACGGATGATAATGAAATGGAACTCCAAGTAATGTTGATAGGTAGAGTTTTTTTTCTCTTTTTAAGCTATAGCATGTTACCAACTTATGCTATTTGTTGTTGGGACCTGAATTTTGAATTTGGGTCTCAAGTCAATGAGAAGTAGGTCTACATTTTCAATTTGGGGGACAAGTCAATGAGAAGTCTACTTTTTCAATTGGAATGACAAGTCAACGTACAAGTCAATCTAACAGCTTATGATTGGTGAAAGATTGATTATTTATATACCTTGTGGTCATTTGCGTATTTTGATTTAGTACCTCATGTCAGTTGTTTCTCTCAGGGATGATTTCCTGTCTGTGGGGTTCAAACTGAAGTTGTAAGACCAATAGAGAAAAAGGATACAGGACAATGGCCAAAATGGAAGAAGGTAAGCTTTTTGTACGGCACACTTTAACTAATGCTTTGATTCTGTTGTCTGGTTTAAACTTTGTAAATATCAAGGCAAATTGATTTAAGTTTTCAGGTTTCAGAGGACTAATAGCTGCTTCCATTTTCTCAGATGTTCTTGCTCCTTTTATTCTTTATCCTCAGGGCTGATACTGGAGTTATGATACATACTAGTTTGAAGACAGAGAATGGAGAGAAGAATCCTTCATGCTGAACATACCGTGCCTTCTGCAGAAAGTACTATACAATGTTAGATTTGTTTTTAGGCAATGTTGTGATCAGAATAATCAGATACTTAATGGCTCAACAGTGCAAGAAAACTTTGGAAATCATGTATAGTTTTCCCAGACAGAGAAGCTAGTCTGTTTACTTTTCAAAGTTGTAGGAAACTCTTCTGAAATGAATAAAATGAAGTCATTAACCCACAAGCCTACAAATTTATGGGTTTTTTCTTTCTTAATTGCAAATTTATCTGCTTTGCAAATTTATCTGCTTTTAATGTTCATGAGAAGACCTGGTAGCTTGTTTCTATCAAGTTGACCAAGCATGTGGTAGATGTCATTGGAACATCTCGCAGGGTACTTGCTGTGGAAATTTATTGTTCTCATATTCTAATGACATTGCATATGCACTTTGCCGTGTCATGGGGGAAATCCAGTGGAACCATTGGATTTGTCAATTTGAACAAAATAGCACACAGGGACTCCCTAATTACCCGAAGATTGAATCCACTGGCCTGGTGGTATTAAAGCAACAGTTATGTTGCTGTGATGTGGAAATGGATATAGATTTGGCCATGAAAGTTTCTGGGAAACATCTGATTTTGTCCTGTTAGCATTCCTTTTTGTCCCATTCATTTTAGCAATTTTTATAGCATTCCTTTTAGCAATTTCAGTGTACAATTCTTCTAGCATCATTGCAAGGACTATTCAAGCTTGAACCAGGTCAATTCTCAAGCTCGCCAGTTCAAGACCTTTCATGAAATAGCTGCAATATATGTTTTTGGTCAATTGAAAGAGTCTCCCTTGATTCAGTTTTGTCCCATTCATTTATGGGTTTGTGGTCTGGCCATTTTGCTAGGCTCTCCAGTCTCTTTACAGATGGGGTGAATGGAGGAAATTAAAGTGAAGCTTATGCGGCAATACAAGCTATTTTTTTGCCGTCCAGGCCAATGCTTGTAATTTCTTCAAGTGCAATCCATTCCTAGTAATAGTTTTTTGTGTCCTTTTTACCATTTTTACATGGTTTCTTTCTTCATGAGCTTTGTCGATTCATCAGACCGACTTCAGCCTTTTTTACAATTTCGGGCATGCCCCATCTCCTCCCTTGTGCCAAAAGTGAAAAAGCGAATTCCTTGCCTTGCTGCAATGCTTACAAGCTGCTGTAATCAGAGTGTAAAAAAAGATGCTCCTCAAGTAAAATAATGGGCATATTCTGAGTGGGTTGCTTCCTTCTAGGCACTCATAAAGTGACCTTCCGAGCATCTCGTAATCAGTGGATCGATCAACTTGTAGTTTTTTTCTTTTTTAAATACCACTGCCCAAAATTTGTTTTTGACAAACTAGAAGGTATCAAAAATATATGTGGAAAAATAATATATTTTAAAAATAACATAAAGATATAGGCCGTGGGTCGTGAAATCTATAGAATGTATTATTCTCAACAACACAGCTTAAATTTGAACGTAATTCATGAATCTATGCTATCTTCTCAAATAGTTTTTAAAATGCACTAGTTCGTTAAAACAAAACAAAAATTGCCAATGCTATTTAAAGAAAGAAAAAAAAACACCTCGATCATCTTATCTTTAGTTAAGTTAACCTAGCAGGAATAAGTTTTTGTCTCAGACATGGGAGCTCCCCTCGCACAAAGGAAATTGATTGCCTTCAATGAGAAACATTTGGTCTCACCAATATATAACTAGGATAATCCTCCATGGTTTTTGTCTCTGCTGTTAATTTCTTCTTGTTCTAGATGTAAGAGGAGACATGAAGATCAAGACCTAAATTTGGCACCAAGGAAGTAGAGTTGACAGTGGGTGGAGCAATCCAAGCTATTGTTTTCTTAAAAATAAACCTTCAAAATAATATTATTTTGATTAAAAAAATAATTTAATATAAAATTAAGCTCGAGTTAAACTCTAAATTAATATGTTATTAAATTGACCAATCGGGCTGATTTCATAGCTCTGGTAATATCTTCATCTTCTCTACCATTTATTCTTGTTGACATAGCGTTATTGATTCCTTCCCATGACCAATAAAGTTGAAATAGAATCGTTGTACTAATTTATGCAAGGAAAAGGACTAAAATGTAATAGTATTGAAACATTAGATACCAAAAGATTTAAAAGCGAACCAATGTGACGAAGCTGCCCTTTACTGTCCAAACTACAGTTAACAATAACTACCCTTATGTTTTCTTTTCAGAAATAACTACCCTTGATTTTTTTCTTGAGACATAACTACCCTTGATGTTTAGGTAATTTATTGTATTAACAAAGACAGATATTTAACTTCCAACAACGTTATCTCTCCTTCACACTTTCTATGACAAAATTCCACAGAACGCGAAGACCTAAGCTAACAGTGACCTTCGAGTTCTCATCGAAACCATGTCTGGTCTTCCTCTTGAGATGATAGCAGAAATCCTCTGCAGATTACCAGCAAAGGAACTTCTTTGTTGCAGGTCTGTATCTAAACCATGGTGTGCTTTAATTGATGGTCCAAACTTCGTTAAATTACATTTGAAGCACTCTATGGACACAAGTTCCAATCTTTACATCATCCTTAGAACTACTTCACATGTTCACTACATGGATTTTGAGCAAAATTTAGTCTTAAATGACTGTGTTACTCTGAAAGAGTTGAATCATCCTTTGATGTGTTATAATCATGGGATTAAAGTTTTAGGTTCTGTTAATGGGTTGCTTTGCATTTCTAATGTTGTTGATGATATTGCTGTGTGGAACCCATCAACTAGAAAGCATCGTGTGGTGCCCTTTTTGCCTATTGAGCTGAAAAGGTATTTTGGGACCAAGTCTTGTAGTGTTTATGTGTTTGGATTTGGCTATGATAGTGTTAGGGATGATTATAAGCTTGTTAGGATTGCGCAATTTGGAGGTGGGGGGAAGAGGAGTTTTGAGTCTGAGGTTAAGGTATATAGTTTGAGGAAACAATCGTGGAGGAGGATTGGTGATATGCCTTATTGTGTTCACTATCCTGGTGCAAATGGGGTTTTCGCTAATGGTGCTTTACATTGGGTTGTGGGTGAGAATCCTGAATCGAATGTGGCAAATATAGTTGTTGCATTGGATTTAAGAGTCGAGGATTATAGGGAGGTGCTGCAACCTGAGTATAAGGATAAGAATTTTTATATTGATTTGGGGGTTTTGAGAGGATGCCTGTGTTTTCTTGCAAATTTTCTAGGCGAACGTGTTGATGTGTGGATGATGAAAGAGTACGGGGTAAAGGAGTCCTGGACTAAACTGTTTTCAGTTGCACAGTATGAGGTCATTGGGTTTCTTAGATCTCTTAAGCCTTTAGCTTATTCAAAGAGTGGTGATGAAGTTCTCATCGAACACGACAATTTGGACCTTTGCTGGTATGATCTGAAGAGGAAACAAGTAAAGAATAGGATTCCTGGTATACCATATTCCTTTGAAGCTGATACTTTTGTTGAAAGCCTTATTTCTGTCAGTCCGAATAGGCATCTTGATGGAAGGACACAGGATGAAGATGAGGACTCGAAGGATAGGAATAAGAGGTATGCAGTGCTGAATTTTATGCTTCCATTTTTCATGTCTATCTTTAGCTCACTTGATGTAACTTGTTATTTTGGCTTGGTTTTTGTTATTAGGGATGATTTCTTGTCCGAGGGGTTCAAATTGGTCTTATAATTCACCAGAAGAAACAGCAGAGAAAACATGGAAAAGAGGTAATTTGCTGCATTAAACTATATCAGTTGACATGAAGCTCGCTAGATTCTAAAATGTTTGTCAGTTGCTTAGTTTTACTTGCAGATTATTTGCAAATTGGGATGGGATAGTATATGTTACGAATTAATGAAATAAGAGGCTGCTTGTTTGTGCATTTTAGGGGACTTTCCAATTATTATTTTTTCAACACAAGTTTTATTTTACCTTCTCTGTCCTTTGCTGCCTTTATTTCTCTCAGGGCTGATACTGGCGGATGGAGATTTAATTGAGCATATGAGAAATTTTGCAGATGAAGCAAAGAATGGATAAAAACTATGCTCATTATATATGTCATGCACTCACATGCGTCTTTCTTAATGAAAAGGTACTTGGTCAGGTATTGTCTAATTGAGGCTATATACTGTCCATGTATTATTTTCTGCAAGTAGCATAGGGTGTGTAGACTTCAATCAAATAGGATGTTATGTAACTGGTAGTACCTTTAGGCGTTCATGGTCATGACTCTATATGATATTTACCTAATCCTCTTAGCTCTACAAGGTCCTAGAAGTTGTTTTCCTCAATGATGGAAACTAAATGACCACCAGGGCCTCTGGAGCCTGTTGCTAAATTCTGGTTTTTCCAGAATGGCTTCATATGGATATGGGAGGAATAACTCCGTTCCTCGGGGATTTTGATGAATTCCTGCAGGCACCAAATTTTTTCAACTAGTTTGTTTTTTCAAAATTAATAAAATCTCTCCTTGCAAAATTAATGACCATATCTGGAACCTAGTTGGTTTTTGATGAACAAGGGACAAGACTAAAAACATCTAGTCCTTGTTGTCATATAGTTAGCAATTCAGGAGATCTGCTGTTCCATATGTCAGTTCCAAGATTTTGGTTTTTCCCTCCAGATTTTCATGTGTTTGGCTTTGAATATTTTGATATTTTAGATTGTTTAACTTTCTCAAGTCTTTCTGCAATGCTAGAAGATGGAGCACTTAACAGTTGTAGTTAGCAACCTAGTATTTGAGTGGTTTGGCTGGTGAGTGATGTGGCATGACTAGTTCATCAATACCTCCATCTGAACCAGAAGCTTAGGTATGGTCTATGGACTTGGAGAAGCTTATGCTTTCCTGTCTTCATAGAGTGAATACAGTTGAGCTGATTACAGTGCTGGAATTTTGCTGGTGTATAAATGTTCTCTGAGTTCTGAAATTAACTTTTAAAGATTCATTATTATTGTACAAGATAGATTACAAATATTCTACTTTCCATTAGTTTCCGAGGGGGGCGGGAAAACTGAGCCTGTCCTGCTATATGCTTTGAAGGGTAGTGATAGAAATGCCATCATGATTTAGCTTCAAGTTTTGGTGTGGGAGAAGAGAAATTAAGGAAGACAAAAGTAAGCTGTTAGAATCTGAGAAGTCTTTAATGATGACTACTTTTACAGAAAGATATTTGATGCTTTCTTCATTTTGCTAGTACTACGCATGAACGCAAGCTCTTTGATTTTAGATAGTTATTATTTTTTTTCCTGGTTGATATGGAAAGATGATAGCATGCTGATGAATTGAATTTAGTTCTGATAAAGCAATGTGATCACTGGAAGATCAACCTGGTTATTTGTTTTGCAGGGAAAGATGGGCTGATATATTTGGTTGAACGTGCTTGGGTTGCAAAAACGCAATTTGGTTGAGAGTTATGAGCCATGTCTATGTACATTTAGCCAATGCTTGCTCTTAGTGTTAAACCTATTAGTGCCAATTTTTTTAAAAATAAAAATAAAAATCAGGCTTCATAAATGTATGATAAAGCTACCATGCTAGAAAGGATTGTGAAGACAGAGATTTACTGTAAATATCAGATCTCGTGAGTTGATTGCCTGAAAGTAATGTAATTTCTTGATCAAGCCTCAAGATGTTGAAGACTTTTCTATCTAGTCAGTATGGTCGGTCATATGTTTTTGTAAGCTTGCTCAACTTTGTGAAGTTGGATGGCTTTATTGTATTGTATGGATGAAATCTCTGAGTTGTAAAACATAATCTACGATTAAACTTCAACTAAGGATTGATGTTGGAGAATTTACTATCTATTCAGTGTTGCATCTTCCTTTCCCAGTATTCCTTTATTTCTCAGTACTCTCTTTTTTTCCTTCAACCCCAATGCAGGTCAGGTCACGGGCTAAATCGCATAACTATTGTTTAAGCAAGCTGATTAAGTTTGTGTTTAAGAATGTAATATTAATTGAAGTTTAAAGTGTATTTTTTTAGAAATGTATTAAAATAAAAAAAAAATTAAAATAAAATTTAAAATGATTGAAAGTATAAAAAAAAATTAAATTTTAATGGAATGTTTTGTGTTTCAAAAAATTTAAATCTATTTTATTTTTTTATTTGTTTAAAATTAATATTTTTTTGATGTTTTTAGATTATTTTGATATGATAATGTTAAAAATAACTTTTAAAAATTAATAAAATATTTTTTTAATATATTTTTAATTAAAAAATATTTTAAAAAACATCCATATATATCGATAAAATATCCAAGAGATCGGGTGGTTTTATTCAAAATATAGGTGTCCCATCAATCAACAAATTTTAGGCTCTATTAGTTTAATTAAGAATCAAAACTTCTATAAATTCTTGATTTATTCAGATGTGAAGAAACCTAAATATTCTCCTCTGATATACAAGAACCTAAACAAAAAATAAAGACACTACCATTAAAGAGGATGCTCATACCAGCAGAGATAATAACAGATATTCTAAGCAGGCTACCGGTCAAAACTCTCAAACGTTTCAGGTGCGTATCAAAATCATGGTGCAAGGAAACCGAAAGTCCATATTTCATCAACATGCATCTGCAAAAGTTGACACAAGCGCGTACCAATCTAGGGCTCATCCTTGGGGATAGAAGTTCCACCAAGTTATACACTGTAGACTTGGACAAGCCAAATCCCACTAATTCCATGGAACTATTTGTAAGTAACAAAAACTAGAATGTTGAAGTAATAGCTAGCTAAGCTCTTGTAATGGACTGCTTGCTTTGTTATGTTCTGATAAGAAGACTATTGCCTTGTATAACCCGTGTACAAGAGAATACAAAATACTACCCTCTACACTGTTTGAGTTGCGCATACCTAGCGGTAAGGAATATGACAAATTTTGTTGGGAACGTACTCTTTATGGATTTGGGTACGATCCCATTAATGAAGACTATAAAGTTGTGAAGATTGTTGACTATTATGGTAATACTATTGACAGGTGTTTCTTTTCTGAGGTTAAAGTTTATAGCTTGATGAAGTCTAATTCTTGGAAAAGAATTAAGGGATACCCTAATTATTACGCTATTTTCCAACCTGAGTATCACCGTGCTAATAAAGGGGAGTATATATATATATGGTGTGTTTGCTAACAGTGCTGTTCATTGGACAGTAAGTACTGAAATAATAAGACGAGACCTTTCGCCTACTATGATTGTTGCGTTTGGTTTTGGAGTTGAAGGTTTTAGGATTATAGCGAAACCTGCAGATTATTTGGCCAATGAGCATGATTATTTTGATTTGGGGGTTCTAGGAGGGTGCTTGTGTTTGCTTTGTGCTAAGATGTGTTTTCGTGTGCAAATATGGGCTATGAAGGACTCTTGGAGTAAGTTGTGTACTGTTGTTTCAGAGCTGCAAGTGGATCGATTTAACTTTTATGTTAGAACTTTAGCTTATTCAAAGAGCGAGGACAAAGTTCTTTTGGAATTGGACAAAACGTTTTTTGTTTTGTGTGATTCGAGGATGAGAAAATCCGAGCTTGTCAAGATTCATGGGGCTCCAGAGATGGTTACAACTGAGATTTTTGTAGGAAGCCTTGTTAGCACTAAAAAGTAGTGGTGGAGGTGGCAAGATTGATAGGAAGTGGAGGCACAAGAGAAAAAGAATAGCAGGAAGAAAAAGGTTTGTTTTTTATTCTTTTTGTTCAAGCAAGTTTCTTTTTATGGTTTCTCTAAAACAGTTTAGTTTCTAATTGCTGGCATTTACTGTAATGATCAATTTAATTTGCGAAGTTTTCTATCGGTAAATACTTTTAGATGGTATTTTTTGGTCACTATCTCAGGATATAATAAACAAAACAGAGGAGATAAAAAAGACATGTACTTTTTGAACTTTCGAGTGCATCGCGAAACTTTGGTGTTCAACTCAGAAGCAAATATTTCATCCAACTTCATATCTAATATAAATCGTCGACAACAACACCAAACTCAGCCTCACTCTTCCAGGTAAAAAGGTCCGTCACTTGTAATTCTCAAGAGTTACAAAGGCAGAATAAGCCTATAAAAGGCAAACAAGAGTTCAAAGTGGGGGGCGGTATTAGGCAAGGTGATCCCCTATTGTCTTTTCTTTTTAAAATAGCTGCTAAAGGTCTATTTATTCTCTTTCAACGTGCGGTTGTTTCAAACATTTTTCCTGTATTGATTTTGGCTCTAATAACTTCCTGTATCATTTTCAGTACGCAGATGACACAGATGACACTCTTGTCTTTATGCTAGCTAGTTTGCATGCCCTCCGGTCAGCTAAAAGAGTCTTAAGGTGGTTTGCTCTATGCTCGGGCTTGCACATTAATTTTTTTAAGAGCTCTCCTCTGGGAATCAATGTTGATGACTCTTGCTTGAATGAGTTCGCAAAATCAATTTACTGTAGGCATGATACACTTCCATGTAACTACCTGGGGATGCTTTTGGGGTCTAATCCTAGAAGGATTTCAACCTGGAAACCTGTCATTGATAAGTTTTGAGAGAAACTCAATTCGTGAAAAGGGAGAAGGTTAAGAATGGTGGGTCATATTTGCCTTATCAAAAGTGTGTTGAACTTTCTTCCTTTGTACTTTATGTCCATCTTTCTTATGCCAAAAGATGTGTTGTTTGCTTACTTCCATCCAACGCAAATTCTTATGGTCAGGAACTCTAAGAATGAGAAAAATTTGCAAAGTTCAATAAAGTGTGGTTGTTCGAGATAAGGATAGGGGTGGCCTTGGGATTGGGTCATTGATAGCAAAAAATAAGCAATGCTTTTCAAGTGAATTTGGAGGCTCTCTCTTCCTGATAATGAGCCAGGGAAGAAGATGATATACAACAAATTCAAGCCGGTGTTTGAAAATGATTTTTCTATTTTTAGTAGAAGATTGTCTTGTATCTGAAGGGACTCAACATCCCTTACGACTTCAGTAGACTCCATCTCTTCAGCTTTAGCCAATTACTACATATTTGTAGTGGGAAATGAGAATCTATCTCAGCTTTGGTCTGATGTTTGGTTTAGTAGATCTCCATTGAAAGTTACTTACTCACGACTTTATATTCTCTCCACTAAATTGAATGCCACAATTGTTGATATGGGAAATTAGGAGCTAAGGGAATGGAAGTGGGAGTTATCTTGGAGGAGACAATTGTTTCTCTTCAAAATTGAACAGGTCGTCTACCCTCTCTCATCTCTAGAAAGCTTTTGGCTAAAAGTAACAACTTCAGATAAGAAATTTTGGTCCTCATCAGCAGACGAAAGTTGTACAGTTAAAACTTGCTCTTTACTTATTAATAGAATTGTGAATCCAGGGCTTAGAACTTTTAAGGCTTCAGTCTGGCTAAAAGGGATTCCTTCTAAGGTTCAATCTTTTTTTTGGCTAGCTGTTCAGAATAGATTATGCATTAAGGAATTCTTACTTTGTTGTAATATAATCCTAGTTGATCAAGCCGTTTGTATTTTTTGTGAAAATAAGATTGAGACTTCAAATCATCTTCTGAAAATTTTGGATGAAATTCTTGGATTGGTGGGGTATTAGTGGTTGTTTTCCCTACTGTGTGGATGATCTATTACATCAGTGACCTAACCTAGTGTTTGGAAAATTCTAGCGTAAGGCTTGGTCTATGCTTTCTTGTTGTGTTAGCTAGAGTATATGACTTATGAGGAACAAGGTTATCTTCAATTATGGAACCGCGACCTTCGAAGACAACTTCCCCTTGATTCTATATCATCTCTCGAATTGGCTCGAGTTTGCAGATAAGCTTTTCATAGCTATTGGAATTGATTAATTATGGGGCCTGAAAATATTATAGAATGGTCTAACAACACCAAATCAAAGTTTTAAGCATGATGCATCAGCTCCTTCAGTCTTGATGCCTTTTTCTTATCTATATTTATTGGCTTTCTATTTTTCATTGTCTGCTTTATGTTTTTTGTCTTTTCTGTTTTCTTCTTCGTTTTTTTTTTCTTGTCTTTTGCTTTTGGCTACTTTCTAGTTAACCACTTCAATATAACTTCTTCAAAAAAAAAAAAGCGAAAGAAAAAAAAGAGAGGGGGGGAACCAAGAGACCACAAGGGTTGTAAGCCAAAAGGAGCAGAAAACTACAAAGAACTATGCAAACAAGGCCCTTGATAACAAAAGAGAAATGACAATCAAGGAACCTGCCCCTGCCTTTGCAATAACAATGAAAGAACCTGACTGATATTGGGCTCTTGCAATGGTTTGCTTTGCATTGATGAATCAGACCACAAAAGCCAACACAAACAGGACCGAATAAATGACATCTCTCTCAAGATTGCTTTGTGGAACCCATCAATCAAGAAAGTTCGTATACTACCTGTTGTGAAGTTCATAAACAGGATCTTATTGCTAGTTGTTAACAATACACATTCTGATGGCAGCAACCATTGTGTGAGTAGATGGAGTGATAAGGTGACTCAAGATTATGACAGAAATAAGGTTGAACACTCACAAACTGCTGTCAGCAACGTATCTTATATTATTGGAGAAATGTTTGGAGAGAAAAGGGTTTAAAAGGCAACAAACTCAAGCTAAGATGGTAGTCTAACCGATAAGGGAACTGCAGCTATACAATCTGAAGGAATGAATGCATATCAATCAGAATCTCCCTTTAAAGAATATACAGGAACATATTGTAGTCTGGATACATTATATGCAATTCATCCAATATTGTAAAGATGAATATTGTCTTGCGTATTCTTAGGGAAACTAGCTAATGCATTCCATGTACAAGTAATCTTCTACTGCACTGTTAGTGCTCACGGCTCATTCAAGTGAGAATTCAATAAAACAGTAGGCCTTGTTTTCAAACAACATGCTCAATTCCAGTTTTTCTACTTTAGCTACGGTTAACTCTTCATTGATGTTTTTTATGCATTTGGATATGATTCCATGGATGATGACTACAAGGTTTTGAGAAATGCACTACCTGGAGTGGTTAACTATGTTATATAGCTTGACTACTACTTCATGGACGATAATTTTTACGAGAGATTTGTTAAATCATCTGTTATAGCTATTAAGAATATGACTTAACAACAAAAAAGTTTTTAAAAGACAGAAAATTCATTTTGCTTGATTATAATTGTGGATTTAGTTTTGTTGATGTGCTTACGCTACAGCCACCTTGCCCTTGTTCATGAAGTTTTTCATTGGTTGATGATTTGCGATAAAGAAACTGATTGTTTCATTTGATATTCAAATGGAGCAGTTTTGCACTCGCCACTGCCGAACTTGGATCTTCAGCCTATACCCAGAAAGTTGAGTGCCTTTGCTTAGTAGAATTTGTGTATGGAATTGATAGATTGCCATATGGGTGATGAAGGATTCATGGGATAAACAGTTTTCATTTACAGGCTCCGTGTACACAAATCCGATGCCTTTTTCTCAGGATGATGACGACAAGGTTCTCTTACTACAGATCAGTACAATGTTGAACTTTAGATGGTATGATCTAAAGAGAGATCAAATGAGCGAAGATGTGCCAATTTCCAGTGTTGCCAATTTGGTTCGTTTTCTCCTACATGTCAATACAATTCTATTTTGAAATGCTTGAGGTCCTCATTCAGTAATTAAGCATGAAAGAAATTGTGATGCAGACAGAAAGCAAAACACAAGAAGACGAACAAGCAAAGAAAAGTTGTTGCCGAAAAGGGTTACGAACACAAGAAACATAATTCTTATTTTATTTCTAAATATTTTTCTCTAATCTGATATGTTTTTTTAAGAGCTTTACAATATCCTTTAAATAGGTCAAAAACTGATCATTATAAGGTAGAAAAATCAAAATCCCAAGTTAAATAGGAAAGACAACAAGAAATCTGAAATTAAGCTAAAAATCTATAAGAGAAAATAACGAAATTGATTCTAATATCATTTTTCAAGCCTAATGTGAGGCTCTTTTGTATATCAGCTAGTTACAACTAGTTAGCCCTCGATTGAACTGGTTTTGTAGAATCATTTAGGAAAATTTGAGCTGATTATCCAAAAGTCAAATATAAAATTATGGTCTTTTCTTGTTAGGCTAATATTCATCTAGCATAAACAAGTTTTTTTTTAGATATAACTCTGACCCACTAGTTTATAAACAAGCTTCCTAAGCTTTCTACATAATCCACTAGTGACAGATACATAAATTACTATTCCGAACTATCAATATTTTCAAAACCACCTACATCAAATTATCAAAAATCCTTCTCAAACTACATCTGAAAAAATCATAACTACACCGTACAAATTTCCGGCTGGAACGTTGTGTTTTTTTCTCTGATGTTCTTTTGGCCTGGAGCCTCACAATGAGAGTATCTACTGTTAGGCAAATGTTTAGCTCCAAGAGCATATATGTTACAGCTGTTTTCTTCGTTCGTCTCTTGATCCGTGAAGACGTAAAATCCACGGATTGCATTGGCATTGTTTTATAAAGATTATATTCGGTGCTACTGAATTGCCTAATAATTTCCCGGACTTGTCGCTAGAATCTTATTAGCTCTACTTGATTATATTAATCTCTTGAAGGAGGAACCAATTGTGGAATCCATAAGCGCAGCATTGATATTTTGAACAAAGAGCCTGCAGCTCGATAAAAATCCGGCCTCCTGAAGATATATACTACAACATCATATATAGCCATGCCACAGATTCACCATTCCTCGAAACTCCTTGTTTCGCAAGATGATCTGTCATATGATTTGCCTCCATCCTGGTGTGAAAGAAAAAAACAGAACCCATAGCTGAAGAGAGTTGAGAAGCCAAAATGAAGAGTTCATGATAGTACCACGGTCTATTAGATGGTTTAAGCATCCAATTAACCACATGAGCGGAGTCAGAATGTTTCTTCCAAACATATCTTCTCCTGGAGAAGATAATTCAGGTGCTTTAACAATAGCAAGCAATTCGGCTTCGTTAGAATCTTTGACTCCAGCAGGTATAGAGAATAAACCCAACACCATTCTATTATGATCACTCAGAACTCCACCGATTCCTGCAGGACCAGGTTTGCCAAGAGAAGAGCCATCTACATTCCATTCAAGTATAAAGGATTCTAGAGCAGACAACGTGACAAGCGGTCTAGGCTTCTTAATATTTTTCCATTTAATCTGCCCATCAGCAGAAATTAACAAGAAAAGTGCACAATAAGAGAAATCAGGGTATAATGCTTTGATCCACACACGGCCTTGTTATAATTTAAAGAAAAACAGTATGATAAGTAGGTTGCTCATTGCTAAATAGAAGCTCATTTCTAAGGATCCATAAAAACCAAGATATGGAGAAAAAATACCATTGACCATACTACCTTTCTTCGAAATCCTCTGAACAAGGCACTCCCATTGCCGAAACAATGCCGACAGACTCCCTGGACAGCATTAAGAAAGGCCCCACCAATCAATGAATTTAGACCAAATACTCCAATGGTTATGGCAGTGAATGAGAAAGTGATCGACCGATTCTTCGGGTGACAAAATATTGGAATAATTGGAGGGACTAAACCTTTCCACAGACCACAAAAAGAGAATCATGCATGTTTGAGAATGAGAAGCAGAAGATGGAATAGTTCACACATAGACTTCACTTCACCGTAAACACACCGACGTTTGTATTTGCTTTCCATGTCAACTTGTCTCTGAATCCATTTGTTATTACCGTAAAAAAGTCATCTCAATTCAATAATTTAAACTGTTATTATATTATTTTATAATACATCCTCTCAAGTGAAAGCTTTTTAAACTTGAAACTTACACTGACCTATATAATCTTGTACTTAATTTTTTTATCAAATAAATAGGAATGGTGAGATTCGAACTCATAATCACTTGATTATTAAGGATCTGATACCATGTCAAATAACCATCTCAACCTAATAACTTAAGATATTAAATGAAATCCCAAGATATAATTTATATTATTTTTCAACAATTACAACCTTTGATAGCTTTTCAAACATAGAACTGAAAATGACTCACTTCTCTTCCTCGAAGTGTCCTCCTCCATCCGAAATTCCACATTAAATGCATTCAAAACCATCCCATATTCCCATCGCAGATACTGATGAACATTTGTTGTCTTCTGAAAGATTATACAGTCGAGGATTACCAATCCATAAATCATTCTAGAAACTGGTATCTTGAACATTACCCACCGACACACATATTTCTCTAAGGTTGAAATTGTTAGGCTGATCTAATAAACATATATGTCATGGTCGAATTGTTGGGTTGCCTAACTTGAATTTGATTTCTCATCAGCTTTGAAATCCTCATCATAAGTAGCGTTGGGTTACTATATCATATAAAAAAAAAACAATAAAAATAAAAAGGGACATGCATACATGAATTTCATGTTTTGAAAATAAAGAAATTAATTTAAAAATTATACCAGATTTATTTTATATTTTTATCTTTATTTTTTCAATTAAATATATTTTTAACTTTTTTTTATAAGTTTTTTCTATTTTGAGATACTAATAAAACACAACTTAGTTTTTCTTTAAAATAATTTTTTTAAAAGAATACTTCTCTTTAGCTACTTGAATAATATATTTCAAAGAGAACTCTAGATGCAGTGTAAATTAGAAATAATGATAGACTTGAGTTAATTTGACTATCTATGAACCAGATATTCATAATTAATCCTGAATCAAAAATTTATTATTTCATAAATAGTCTCATGTCTTCGTATCATCTCAATATTATATAGTATCTAAATGTTACTAAATAATTTCTTTTATTTAATTTTGCACAAATGACACAAAGCGACAAACTTAAATTTGAAGTTACTATGGTATAGATAAGCATAGTATTTGCAAGAGTCTTAGTCATGTTACAAAATCCAGACTGTAAACTCGGTTGATTTGGGGTTTAGATTGATTTGAATTTTATATATTAATAGATTACATGATTTAAAATTTAAGTTGATATGGTGAATCCTGATCAATCAACTTATTGATTTATTTATTTTTATAAAATGAGTCCTTTTAACCTATTATTTGTTTTCAAAGAATTAGAGGATTACCCTCTTAAGCAATAATCTAGGCCTTATTTCAAGTTAACTGCCAAATCAAGATTTATAATTTTGATCATAGAGTACTGATGCAGTATCTAGATGTAAAGTAAAGTTAATTATCCCTAATACAAAAAAATATTCATATATAATGAATCTTTATATTTTATTACACTATATTTTCTTTTTGTAGAGAATGAAATAAATTTCCTATAATTTAAAATGAATCTATAGGAAATTAAAAAAAAAAAAAGAGTAAAATTGTAAGTTTGCTTACACAATAGGAATATTCATATCCTACTTGTTTTCATATATGCATCTTATATTATTGCCATCACATCAACCAGCTCTTGTATTTTTGGCCACTTTACTCAAGAAATCACATTTCAAAACAGAAAAGACGGCATCCCAAAAAGTAAAAAGAAAAGAAATCGAATCTGATTGTGCTTAAGATAGTGATCATTTCCTCCTCCACTTACCGGCAATTATGTATAGACAACACGGTGCATTGCGACTGCACCTAAATTTCACCAGCAATATAAAACACAAAAAATAATGTTTTTTGTTGTGACACAACCTGCAGTGCACTGCGTTGCAATTTTGCTGATATCATTTTGCACGATGACCTAATTACAGGGTTTGAGTAGAAATCTTGGATTCTCTCCAGGAATGAGATCAGAATCCATGCACTCAGATATCCTGCAGTATTGCCAATATAGATCCCTCCTCCTTTGTCCATAAATACCCCCCATCTTCTCCTTCCTTAGCATACAACTAAGCCTACAACATGCCAGTAGCAAAAAATGAGTTCAGCAAGTTTAGCATCCACCATCATCTGTACATTCTCTGAATTCTCAGCTAACCTTCCTAGTGCTATCATCACTGAGATTTTTAGTAGACTCCCTGCGAAGTCTCTTTCAAGATTCAAATGTGTATCGAAGTCTGTTTAGGCATTATTAAGCAGCATCTCCAAAGAGCAGTTCTCGGACAAGCTCTTCTGTGTTGATGATGAAGAATGGAGCAAAGCTAGAAGGCTGTCCTTGCCATTTTCTTCAGCACTATGCAGAGATGAACTTTCCGGTTGTTGCAATGGATTGCTTTGCATTTCACACCAACGATTTAATGAAGATATCTAATTTCTCATCAATCCCTCTACTGGGGTCTATAAAAAACTTCCATTTCCAGGTTTCGATATTGTCGCACCCAAGGACTCCTACACTGCTATCTGGGTTTTGGTTATCATCGGCGACAATGACTACAAGGTCGTCGGATGCGTTTATATATATATAAAAACAGATGAGTGGAAAGGCACTGGAGGTATTCCATTCCATCTAATTGATATAAGCTGCTTTTTGGCTCGGAAACAATTTTATTATCTGGAAAGCAATTCGTGGGCTCGAAAGAAAAGGGAGGTATTTGGTAGTTTCTTATGACATGAGCAAAGAAGAGTCCATGGAGCTTCCTCAACCTGTGGTCAGTACTTATCCTGTCCAGGGCTGAGTCAGCACAAGAGATTTCTTAGCAACAAAGAATTAAATCAATCGGGGTCGAGCAGTATGTCCTTTCTCTAATGGTATTATGTTAGGAATATGATACGAAGAACAAGAGTTCGTTCGTTTGGTTTTTTTTTTTTTGTTATTGTTGCAATTATGTTTTGAAGTTGTTTTTTTTTAATTATATTAAAATAATATTTATTTTATTTTTTAAATTTAAAATTGAAACTTTGTCTCCACTAGCAATGACTTGTTTAGAAGATCTGGAAGCATTTTAGACAGGATATCTAAGTTTCTTTTATTGTAAAAAGAACAGTATCACTGTATTTCTTTTCATCTAAAATACCATTATAATGGATTTCTAACTTACTAATTACGCTCTCGATTATTATAAAAAAGAAAAAAGAGTATGTATATAAATATGACCATTTTATTGGATTAATTAAATTGTAGGATATGCTTCCTCAGGTTCTGCGGACCTCACCGTCCTTGCTCAGGAAGTTGTTGATGGGTTCCTCTTTTTATTATGCCACGTGGATTTTATTAGGTGAAGATGGTAGCACACATTGCACTGTACACCGACCCTAACCAGCTTCGCTAACACCCATCTTATGCCTCCGTTGTCCGCTCTAGAGTCCAGCCTTTCCATCCCAATTAAATCTTCTTCTTTTTTAAAGCATATCCTTTACATTATATTCATATAAATTCATTTATTTTTCATATTAAGCTCAAGAATATATAAAATTTTAAATAAATATCATTAAATGCAAATTAGTTTTATCGATATTCTTATCAACACGTTTATTATCTTATTTATACAAATTGGATTGAATGCATGTTAAATTCATATATATATATATATATATCATCATTCAAAATCTATTTTTTGTTTTATAAAAAGATTATATTTAAGCTATAACTATAAGCAATTACTCGGTAATAATTTAAAATTCAAAATTCAAAATTCAAAATTTATCAATTATCTTTTCATGAAAAAAAAATTATAATGCTCAAGATATAATTATCAGTACTTATTTAATAAAAAAATAAATCCGAAATTCATTAAATAGATATTATCGCTCGATCGCCGTAAAATTTATCTTTCAACGAAGTAATTTCCAGTAACGTAAATCAATCACACAAATAGAATACGTTCACATTACCGACGTGATCATCAAGAATCTCACAAAAACCCCATGAGCCGAGCCACACCTAACCTTCTCTCAAGCCCAATTTCGTAAATAGCCAAACAAAAACACACACACACAATAATATAATACTCTAGCGTAAGATTACAGTCTCTTCGTTGCTGACGGCTGTTAAAATAAACACCCAGAGCCAGTCCCTCAAGAAACCCCACCGAGACAGAGACGACACCATCTTCGTCCAGTCCTTTCCTCGTCGTTTACTCTCTCCGTTAATCAAAACCACGCGGTTTCACTCTCTCCGGCAACGATCTCATGCCTTCTCCCCTACCTTAAAGTTTCCCAGGTCGGGGAGAACACAATCATCACCGTTCATCAAATGTCTCTTCCCCAATCACCCACCGCTGATTCTCTTCATCAACAGCGCTCCTCCACCGTTGATCACCGTGTCTCTTCCAAACGCAAACTAGACGATGTGGATGACAACGACGCCGTTTTCTCTGACTTAATCTCTGTCAGGATGCGTAAAGACGACACCGAGTCATCCACCGGCAACAATCAAGAACAACAACAACAACCTCCCTCCATCTCCTCCACCAATCAGCTCTCCACGCGTGTCTCCGACGCCTCCACCTCTTCATCATCCACCAACTTCCCCTCCTCCGCCATGGGGACCACCACACCCTCGCCGCTGCGGAGGTCGCAATCAAGACTCCAATTCTTTATCAGAATGATCTCCGATGCAACTCATGTTGTGATCAACGCGAACTCGAGCGATTCTGTTAAATCACTCCACGAACAGATTCGCGCGATGACCGGAATTCCGGTGATAGAGCAGAGATTAATCTACTTAGGTAAGCAATTGCAATACGAGAACAAACTCTCCGATTACTCTATTGAGAACGATTCGATTCTTCATTTAGTCGGTCGAATGCGTAGCACTAGGCATCCTCGTACTTGTCAATTGATTAATGATATGGTTTCTTACATTTGTCGGATTTGTAAGTCTATATTGCCGTGTGGTGTTCATCCTTACACGTCAAAGCATATAAAGGAGTTGATGAATGAGTTCTTTAATTTGACGCCCAAGGATGATAATGAGGATGCTTCG
>Ga0307517_10004411_pt1 | contig 21609 bp, 22 predicted proteins | sample 23_EM_MG_FD_194515 | JGI IMG/M metagenome (GOLD analysis project Ga0307517, IMG submission 194515) | Populus trichocarpa ectomycorrhiza microbial communities from riparian zone in the Pacific Northwest, United States - 23_EM | ecosystem: Host-associated > Plants > Roots > Unclassified | place... | reverse complement strand
AGGCTATCTCATAGTTTACCCTGCTTCTTCTCAATCTAATAATTCACTAAATTTAATTATGCTAATCTAAAGGAGGCTCTCGAAGCATAGTGGGATGGCCTTTACGCTATATCCTTCGACAAGCTCAGGATGACAACCCTCTTTTTATCTCGCATCCAAAACAGCCGCAGTAAATGCACTCACCTCACCATCAGGGTTAAGTCCAACGGAGTGCTGGAAAAGCTTTACCGCATTGTAAGTCATTTCGCCAAAAATATTATCAACGCCACCTGTATCAAAGCCACGGCGGGTTAATTCGGCCTGTATTTTTCCTATCTCTGTCGATACCATGTTGGGTGTAGTGAGCCTGAAGATCGGTACAGTAGGCGGTCTGTAAGCTGATGCGGGATTTGGGTTGTAAGTCACCCCCGGTACCAATACGCCCATGTCCCAACGCCTGCCATCCACTACCGAGTTGATGATGCCATCTTCATTGCCATGTGCTTCAACCGTTCCGCCGTTACCGTCGGATATCACAATATGCCCTACTGTGCCATTACCTGCTAAACGCAGTATAACTGCGCCGGGAGTAGATTTTGCTTCCTCTATCGTGACGATCTGCCCTTTGGTATTAGCATCGCGGTCCCAAAAATCGCTGTGTTCATCCACTGAGTCACAGCCATACAATATGCCAAAGGTTTGATAATAGACCCACGACACAAACTCGGCGCTATCCCAGGGACCCTTATAATTGGCGTCGTCCTTAGGTACCAAAGCACCCAAAGCATAAGGCTCCCCTACGTGCTTATCGCCCAAAATAACAATATCGTCGCCGGTCATTGTGACTTTATTAGTACATAAAAGTATGCAATAATAATAAATTTTGCGATGACATTATTTTGACAAAAGGATAGCGATGGGTTTGAAACCCATCGCTATGAATAAAAACACTTCATTAAGCAAAAACTCAATTACCTGTTAATAGAACTTAGGCAGCTGGTTAAGCCTGGTGTCCTGGCGCTGGTGCCAGTAAGGATATACCGGTACCACCTCCCCTGCTTCGTCCAGCCTTTTCACCTGGTCAACTGTCAGGTTCCAGCCGGTTGCACCGAGGTTTTGTTTTAATTGCTCCTCGTTTCTGGCGCCTATCACGATGTTTGCTACCGTAGGACGCTGCAGCAGCCAGTTAATAGCAACCTGAGCTACCGATTTCCCTGTTTCCTCAGCTATCACATCTAATACATCCATAATTTTGTAAAGACGCTCATAGACTGGGGTCGGGCCATGGCTTCCACCTTGCTGTCTTCTTGAATCTTCGGGAAAAGGTTGATTTCTGCGATATTTTCCGCCCAACAGGCCTGACGATAACGGGCTCCATACAATAGTACTTACCCTTTGGTCTATACCCGCAGGCATCAATTCCCATTCAAATTCGCGGTCCAATAGCGAATAATAAGCCTGGTGCGCCACATATCGTGCCCAACCGTAACGCTCGGATACAGAAAGCGATTTCATTAAATGCCAACCCGAAAAATTAGAACAGGCGATGTACCGTACCTTACCACTACCTACAAGATCGTCGAGCGCGCGTAAAGTTTCTTCTACAGGTGTATTTCCGTCGAAGCCGTGCATGTGATAAATATCGATATGATCTGTATTTAATCGTCGCAGGCTATCCTCGCACGACCTAACCAGGTGATAACGGGATGATCCATAATCATTCGGCCCATCACCCATTTTAAAAGTAGCTTTGGTCGATATCAAAACCTCATTACGCAGTCCCTCTAGTGCTTTTCCTAATATCTCCTCAGCCATTCCACGCGAGTAAACGTCGGCGGTATCAAACATATTTACCCAGGCATCAAGGCAAAGTTTTACCAGGTGTTTTCCGTCGTTTAATTGTGTAGTGCCCCATGCCTTAAAGAATTCGTTACCACCTCCAAAAGTAGCTGTGCCGAAGCTCAAAACGGGCACATTTAATCCCGATGCGCCTAATTGTCTGTATTCCATAATTTGATAGATTAATAGTGATTAATTAAGGATAACCACAAAGGCAAAATTATGATTTAAGTAAATTGGGGATGTTTATCATACATCATGCTGATGTCAATTTAGAGTTTTGTTTCACCGCATTTTACTTGTCTCACAAAAAATAAATTGCAACAAGCAAAACAACCGAAACAAGAAATAAAACCTTTCTGCTTTCGCCTTTAACCGTTCATTATCAACTCAATATTTCGGATATCTCAGCAAAACCTTTTTCTTTTGCCAGGTCAGCGGGGAGTTTGCCGCCTTCCATGCGCGTGTTGGTTTCGGCGCCGTTTTCAAGGAGCATTATCAGTAATTCAAGATTGCCGTTTTGTGCGGCTGAATGCAATGGGGTTGCGCCTGCCTGTTGTTTTACATTTACCTGTGCGCCGTTTTCGATCAGCATACGGGCAATTTCATTGTAATTACCTGCTGCTGCTGAATGGATGGGGAACACATGAAACCCGTTATTGGATGGCAGGTTGACATCGGCACCCTTGAGTACCAGGTATCGCGCCACCTCAGATTGCCCGAAATAGCAGGCCAGTCCAAGCGGGGTAAAACCGTCGGGAGCATAATCATTCACTGCATCAGGGTGTGTATAAAGGATATGCGCCACCACATCAAATTTGCCTACGGCTGAGGCTTCGAACAAATTCATTTCGGTTACATACTTCAACAACAGTTCGGAAACCACCGGCTTTTTGTAATAACAGGACAACATGAGCGGCGACACGTTGAGGGAAGTGTTTTTGGTAGCCAAAACTGGGTCGCGCAGCAAAAGGTCGTTCAGCGCGACCAGGTCGGCAGCGGCGATGTATTCTTCCAGTTGTTCAACGCTCATACTTCAATAATACTAAAAAAATAAGTCAAGAGGATATTTGTTAATAAATTGATAAAAGTTAACAAAGTTGGAGACTCTCATTGCGCAGAATTGACTCACCCCTCTCTCCACTCTGCTGCAAAGAGGGGAGATTAAGAGTTTTTCACCTTCTTTGCACAGCAGAGAGGGTCGACCAGCGCAGCGATGTCGGGGTGAGTGAACCAGGCGTTCTGCACTCCATCATCATAATAAAATTTAAAAACACTGCCTGATATTTGTTTAATCTATTAACTTTATATTTGCGTTTCAACGTGTAATGTAAAGGATGCCGACTAAAGGGAATCAGTTTAAAACAAATAATTTAAAGGACGACAACAAATCCGACAGGTCTTCGTCGAAAAGCGAAAGGCCAGCTAAGCAAAGGCAGGAAAAAATGCCGTCATTCGCACTGAATGATGGGCGGTATGCCAAGGTAGCCGGATTGTTTCTTCTCATACTTTCCGTCTTCTTCCTCATTGCTTTTACTTCCTACCTGTTTACCTGGCAGGAAGACCAAAGCTATGTGTCACCTGCAAACGGCGGCTGGCACAACCTGTTTAAAACGCAGCAGGAACTGCTTGACAACGGCATTAAAAGCCCGGTGGTAGAGAATTGGCTTGGTAAATTCGGGGCATTGCTATCCAACCAGTTTATTTTTCAATGGTTCGGTGTGGCCTCCTTCCTGTTTGTATTTATCTTCTTCATAGCTGGGTACCGCATGCTGTTTAAGGTTCGTTTGTACCCATTAGGCAAAACATTAGGTTACTCTTTATTTCTGCTGATATTTACCTCTGTCACTTTAGGGTTTTTCCATGCCTTTTTTAATGATGTTCCGCATTTTTTAGAAGGCAATTTTGGTTTCTGGACCAACCGTTTGATGGATGCCCAGGTGGGACAAGCAGGCACCGCGGGTCTATTGATATTTGCCGCGCTGACTGTGTTGATCATCGCATACAATATCGACTTCAAGATGCCTGCACGCAGGAAAAAGAAGCTGAACGAGGATGTGGTAGGCAATGTAGTTCCGGAGGCTTATGAACGGGAAGAGGATTACTTGTCGAGGCCCGTTGAATGGCCCAAGAACGGTAACCGCGTAAAAAATGGTTCGGTTGAAACTGTTTTAGAAAACACTGAATTCCATGAGCCGATGGTTTTAAAACCCGAGCCTTCTGCCAGGCATGAACCGGAGTTTGAGGACGAGATACCACTCACTATTGATACCACCCGGCCAAATAAGGAGTTAAGTATTGAACAGGCTGATGATGATAAGGCCAAAAGCATAGTAGATCAGTTTGGCACTTATGACCATAAGCTCGAGCTGGCCTCCTATAAATATCCTACGCTTGACCTGTTAGAGAATTATGGCTCCAATAAGATCACCGTTAATTCGGAAGAACTGGAGGCCAACAAGAACAAGATCGTCGAGACGCTGAACCACTATAATATCGAGATCGATAAAATAAAGGCCACCATTGGCCCAACGGTTACGTTGTACGAGATCATTCCGGCACCGGGTGTGCGTATTTCCAAGATTAAGAATCTGGAGGATGACATTGCACTGAGCCTTGCTGCTTTAGGTATCCGTATCATCGCCCCTATGCCGGGCAAGGGTACTATTGGTATCGAGGTACCAAATCAGAACCCGGAGATGGTTTCCATGCGGTCGATACTTTCTACCGAGAAGTTCCAGAACACCACAATGGATCTGCCTATCGCCCTCGGTAAAACTATATCCAACGAAGTTTTTATTGCCGACCTGGCCAAGATGCCACACTTGCTTGTGGCAGGTGCCACAGGGCAGGGTAAATCGGTTGGTATCAATGCCATATTGGTATCACTACTCTACAAAAAGCATCCTGCGGAGCTGAAATTTGTTTTAGTCGACCCTAAAAAGGTAGAGTTAACCTTGTTCCGCAAGATAGAAAGGCATTTCCTGGCTAAGCTGCCTGATGAAGCCGATGCTATAATCACTGACACCAAAAAGGTAGTAAATACGCTGAATTCGCTTTGTATCGAGATGGATCAGCGGTATGACCTGCTCAAAGATGCGGGAGTACGTAACTTAAAGGAATACAACCAGAAGTTCATCAACCGCAAGATAAGTGACCCGGAAAAGCACCGTTACCTGCCGTTTATCGTATTGGTGGTTGACGAGTTTGCTGACCTGATGATGACTGCAGGAAAGGAAGTAGAAATGCCGATTGCCCGTTTGGCGCAGCTGGCCCGTGCGGTGGGTATCCATTTGGTGATCGCTACACAAAGGCCATCCGTGAATATCATTACGGGTACCATTAAGGCTAACTTCCCTTCGAGGCTGGCTTTCCGTGTACTCTCTAAGATCGACTCGCGCACCATATTGGATGCAGGCGGTGCAGATCAACTGATTGGTCGCGGGGATATGTTATTATCTACAGGCAGCGATTTGATACGTTTACAATGCGCCTTTGTAGATACACCTGAGGTTGAAAAAATATCCGATTTTATTGGCAACCAGCGCGGTTACCCTACTGCCCTGCTCCTGCCTGAGTATATTGGAGAAGGTGAAAGCAGCAGTTCTAAAGAGTTTGATCCGGATAACCGTGACCCGATGTTTGATGAAGCAGCACGTTTAATTGTAATGCATCAGCAAGGCTCTACCTCGTTGATACAGCGCAAGCTAAAACTGGGCTATAACCGTGCGGGCCGTATTATCGACCAGTTAGAAGCCGCAGGTATTGTAGGCCCGTTTGAAGGCAGCAAGGCGCGTGAAGTGCTGTTTAGTGACGAATACAGCCTCGAAAGGCATTTGGAAAGTTTATCAAAACCAATTTAATATTAAACCTGTTGCTTATTCCGCCATCTTACTTACAATGGAATAAGAATAAATACCTATGAAAAAAATACTGCTATATCTCCTGCTAACCGGTCTGACCTTTAATTATGCATTTGCACAAAAGGATGTTCAAGCAAAAAAAATACTGAACCAGGTAAGCGCCAAATATCGTTCTTATGATGTCATAAAAACCACGTTCACTTTTACCTACGAAAACCCCCAGGCCAATACAAAAGATAGCCAGACAGGAATGATGATATCCAAATCAAAATCGAATAAATATAAGGTGACGATCTTTAGCCCCGAAGATAAGCTGGCCGTTGACGAGGAGATCATCAGCGACGGTAAAAACCAGTGGACCTACGTTAAAAAAAATAAAGAAGTGGAGCTAAGTGATGTTGACAATAGCGGCGAAAGCATGAACCCTGCGCAAATATTTACCATTTACGAGAAGGGCTATAAATATGTCTACAACGGCGATGCAAAGGTGGATGGCAAATTATGCCAGGTGATTGATCTTACTCCGGAAGATGAAAAGAAGCCATTCTTTAAGATACGCCTGTCTATAGATAAAGCTAAAAAGCAAATATTCAGCGCCATGATATTTGATAAGAATGGAAGTAAGTACAATTACATCATCCGCACTTTTACACCTAACGTAAAAGTACCCGAAAGCACTTTTACGTTTGATAAAAAGAATTATCCGGGGGTAGAGTTGGTGGATTTAAGATGATCCCAAGGGGCAGAATTGATATAAGCTATTCCGATATTACCAGAGGCATCGCTTATTGTATAGGCGATCTTTCAGGAATTCGCTCCTCGTTCAATAATAAATTTGAAAATGACCATCAACTGATCTGCTTGTCTGTAAGAACAGGTTTCGATCTCCTGCTTACTGCGATGGATCTTCCACCTGGCAGCGAAATCATTGTTAGTAATATCAGCATTCCTGATATGTTTGCCATCCTGGCAGCACATCAACTGGTCGCCATCCCGGTCAGTATAGACAAAGACACTTTAAATACCTCTGTCAGCGAAATAGAAGCATCTATTTCAACCAAAACTAAGGCCATATTAATAACTCATTTGTTTGGGGCAATTGCTGATATGAATGAAATTATTGCACTAGCTGATACGCATGAGCTGATTGTAATTGAGGACGGCGCACAAGCTTATTCAGGGCCTAACTATAAAGGACATCCCAAAACCGATATTGTTATGCAGAGTTTCGGGATGATAAAAACAAACACTGCTTTAAGCGGAGCTGTTATCTTATTCAACAACGCTGATCTTGCGGATAAGGTAATTAAGCTAAACGCTGATTTATCTGAACAACCCGTGCCTGCTTATCTGAAAAAATTAGTAAAAGCAATCTTTATTCGGATATTAACCACCAGGTGGATATATTCAATTGTCTATAAGCTAATTTCTGTTTTTGGCAAGGATATAGACCTGGTACTTTCCGGTTTCACAAAAGGGTTCCCCGGGAGCGATGTATTAACTAAAATCCGGTTCAGGGCAAATAGCCCGTTAAAACGTCTGCTGATATGGAAGCTTAAACACTACCCTATTTCAAAGCTGGAAAAAAGAGAGCGGTATGCAAAAAATATACTTTCAAATATCCCTTCAGAGATGGTTATCGGGAGCAAAAACATCAAACACTCTCACTGGGTTTTCCCCGTTGAAAGTGATGAACCAGGCAAGTTGATTTTATACCTTCGCCAACGAGGCTTTGATGCAACATCCAAAGCGTCGAGCCTGGTAAGTCTGCCTTGCCCGGGCGATATAAACGCACATCAATTAGATCTCAAGAAACTTGTTTATTTGCCCGCATATCCGTCAATGAGCAATAAAAGGCAATTATGCCTGATCAATTACATTAACAAATTTTCTGCTGCCGGTTAGATGCCTGTTTCTTATTTCTTGAAAACAATCTGCTCATAACGTGGCCCTGCTGTTGTCGAAACACTTGACGTAAGTATCAGATTGGCGGTATCAACCTTAGTGATCACAAAAGGAGGAGACAGGCTCTGATTTATTGTTCCAATGCCATTTAAACTGGTGTAGTTGTTTACCCAGTTGACCTGGTTGGTCGTAGTGGTGATCCCGTAAATGGCTGTATCAATATATTTATCCAGTCCTTCGTTAATATACAGGTTACCATACTTGGTGAATTTGTAATAGTCTCCCGCAACACCATGGTACATCACATAGCTGCCGCCATAAGAAATAGTATCAGTTACAATATTCCAATTACCTACAAGTTTGGTATTGGTTATGAGTGTTTTGCTGGTATCCTGTCTTGTGGGGGTATAAGGGACCATATTATTACTACTTTTAATACAGGAAAGCATTGCAATGCTGATAACTGCAATAAGAACAATTGGATATAAAATTTTCATAAATGGGAATATTAAATGGTTTATACTGGATACGACACTTGAAGATAAAACGCTACAAGAATAAATAAAATTTAATTATTTAATTAAAATACCAGCTCTTCGATCATCTGAGGTTCGTTAAAATTACTGTAACGTATCCATTTGGGCGATACTTTAACATGGACCAGTCCCGGCCAGGTTTCTGCACACTCACGCCCGTCAGGAAACGCGCGAAAATAGACTTCCCTTAAATTATCTGCTTCATTGCCGGTTCCTAAAATTTCAGCTATGCCTTCATATTGCACGGTGACCTCTTCATCCCAACCGGCTGCCAAGGCGACATTGGGGTTATGCAGTATATTCTGATACTTGCGTGATGTTTTAACCGTATCAAAAATGATCTCCAGGTTTACTGACACTGCTATACCAACTACCGCTGCCTCCGGCCTGTTTAAAAGGTTAACAGTGGAGACCACCCCCAGCTTTTGTTGATTAATGAATTGATAAACCAGGTCCTTCATCATACAGGCAGACTATTTTATTTAAAATTAGGGGATATTTTATTATCCAACAAAACAGCGGGCCCTTTGTTGGAAGGCGTCTATTTCGTTGATTGTTAATTAATCGTGGAATTTCTTTAAATTGAGCCAACCAATAAATCTAAATTCATGTTTCAAAAAAACGCAATCTTATTATTGATCGTTATTGCTTGTTTTGGTTGCAAAACCAAGGAGCATACAAAACCAATTGTTACCATTCCCGACATCCCAAATGACCAGCATATATCTGTCCTGACCCAACACAACAACAATACGAGAGCGGGTTTAAATAACCAGGAAAAAAAGCTAACTACCAGCAATGTAAACACTCAGCAGTTTGGTAAATTATTTACATTAAGCGTTGATGACCAGGTGTATGCGCAGCCACTTTTGGCGGGCAACCTGACTATTTCATCAGGCACTCACAATGTGGTTTACATAGCTACCGTGAATAACACCGTATATGCTTATGACGGCGACAGTGGTAAACCGTACTGGAAGAAGAACTATACTGCATCCGGCATGCGGCCGCCGAAAAATACAGATATGACAGGTGCCTGCGGCGGGCAATACCAGGACTTTAGCGGCAATATCGGCATAGTTGGCACGCCGGTTATTGACTCAGCGGCACAAACCATTTACTTTGTAGCCAGGAGTACCAGCAATGGGTCAAGTTTTGTCCAATATTTACACGCGGTGAATATCATAGATGGCGATGAACGTACCGGCAGCCCGGTAAAAATAATCGCTACTTATAACGGTACCGGTGATGGCAATGTAAACGGTGTTATCACTTTTGATGCACAGCGGCAAAATCAACGCCAGGGCCTAACGCTGCTTAACGGCATAGTGTATGTGACTTTCTCGTCACACTGCGATTGGGGGCCATATCACGGCTGGGTATTGGGTTATAATGCAAGCTCGCTGCAACAGCAAATTGTTTATAACGATACACCAAACGGCATTAACGGAGGGATATGGGAAAGCGGTACCGGCATGGCAGCTGATGCACAAGGTAATCTTTACCTCGTTACCGGAAACGGGACAGTTGGTGCAGGCACTGACCAAACAGTACTAACCAACCGGGGAGAAAGTGCTTTGAAACTTACTGTTGCCGGGTCGACATTAAATGTTGCCAGTTACTTTACGCCATTCAATTTCCAAACTTTGGAGGACTTTGACCTGGATTACGGCGGTATGGGTGCCTTTCTGATACCCAATTCAAATTATTATTTTACCGGGTGTAAGGACGGCAATATTTATTTGCTGAATAAGGATAATATGGGTGGTTTTGGTACCACTACAAATAATATACAGCAAACCATATTTCTGAACGGGGGCGCCAACATGCATTGCCAACCGGCTTATTACAAAGGCAGCACGAATGAGTTTGTGTATATATGGTCTGAGAACGATCAACTGCGCGCCTATCCTTTTAACCGTGGCAGTAATCAATTTGATGTGGGCAACCAGGTTATCGCGACTATTACAGGCCCGATGGGACAAAGTGGTGCAGTACTATCTGTTTCGTCAAATGGAACCACAGCCGGGACAGGTATTTTGTGGGCCTCATATGCATCAACCGGTGATGCAGAGCATACGGTTAGTCCGGGCATATTAAGGGCTTTTGATGCCAATGATGTGACTAAAGAACTATGGAACAATAATCAAACCGCTGGTGATTATGCCGGGAACTATGCGAAGTTTTCATCACCAACTATTGCAAACGGGCATGTTTATTTGCCGACGTTTTCGGGCCAGGTGGTTGTTTATGGAATAAAATAAAGAAGGTAATAAACAATAGCGATGAGTTTGAAACTCGTCGCTATTGTTTATTCTGAATTGCCGGCTTTTATTCTTCTCTCCATCACTTCTCTCCATGTAGTCAGGATATAGCCGTTCTTTTTTAGAAACTCACGCAGTCTTGGGTCAAGCAGAGCCAGCATATCCCCTTTGCGTTTCTGGCCGGTATCTGAAATATATTTGAAAGTCTCGGACGGCGAAGTGCAATGCATGATCACCATGGTCAATCCGGGGCTGAGCCTGCCAATGCTTTCAATATAGTGGTCAGTGTACCATTTTTGTATTTCTGCATCGGTTTTATGGGCTATATCCGGCATCACCCAATCATAACTGGAGTTGTGCAGATCATCTAATACCGGCAAACCATTTTTCCAGAGCATAGTACCTATATCTTTGGCTTTACCTAATTCAGCAGGGTCAGGTATGGTCATTCCTTCGGTATACTTTCCCTGCTTTTTTAAATTACCAATAGTTGCCGCCTTTGCTTCTGCGCGATAAAACAGATCTTCTCCTCCTGGAAACATCACTGGTATCTGTTTTTCTATGCCCAATTTAATGTATTTTTCCATAAAGGCATCTTTGGCAAACAATGTCCCCATGTGTGAGTCGAGGTGCGTAGGTTTAAAGCCCATCGCCAGCGCCCTGTCCAGTTGTGCGCGAATTTCTTTATCCACTTCATCGGGTGTCGCACTAAAATAAACCGCGCCTACAGATGCATAAAAACAGCCGCTTTTATCTACCAATCCAGGTACATTAGCTTTCCCGGCAAGCGGTCCCCAGCGGTAAATATCCCACTCAGAAGTTAAAGTCAGGTGTAAGCCTGCGTCCAGGTTTGGGTGTTCTTTGATGTATTTCACAATTTCCGGCACCCAGGGACAAGGCATCATCACACTGGTTGAGGTGGCTACCCCCTCGCCTGTTGCTCTTTCAACCCCTTCATCCGAGTCGTGAGACATTCCGGCATCATCCACATGCAGTATCAGCACTTTTGCGCCTTTGGGCCAGCCCAGTTTCTCTGCGTAAGTTTTTGTTTGAGCGAAAGAGTAAACAGTAAAACCTGCAAGCAGGGCAACAAGAAATATTTTCTTCATTTTCAGGTTGATAAAGGTTGAATAAATATAGGCTTTGATATTAATTCTGTCAATTCCTTAATTCGGTTAATTCAGGTTAAGACAATATTATTAGCTTTACGACATCAACATGAACAAACTGCATTTTAAAAATAAGTGGATACTGGTTACCGGGGCGTCATCCGGCTTAGGTGAGGAAATAGCCCGGCAATTGGCCTATGAGCATGGGGCAAATTTGATTTTACTGGCAAGGCGAAAGGATAAGCTGGAACAACTGAAGGCTGAGTTCGAAAAGGAAACGAAAGTAAGTGTAAAGGTCATTACCGCCGACCTTTCAAAATTGGAGGATGTTGATAAGGCGATTGATCAACTTTTAGCCGATGGCCAATTATACGGTGCAATTTTAAATGCAGGGGTTACTTATTTTGGCAAGCATTCACAACTGACATGGGAGCAATTTGAAACCATGCTGAAAACCAATGTGGTGAGCGTGGTGCGTTTTACCAACCGCCTGGTTGAACATTTTGAATCTACCGGGAATGAAGGCGGTATCCTGATCGTATCCAGTATGGCGGCGATATTCCCTGTGCCTTACCAATCTGCTTATTCGGGCACAAAATCGTTTATTTTAACTTACGCTACTGCCCTGGCTCATGAACTTAAAAATACTCGATTTTCATTGTCTGTTTATGCACCGGGTGGTATCGTAACAGAAATGACGGCAGGCGATAACTTCCACGACTTGCAGGGCTGGCTGATGCCTGTTAAACAAGCAGCTAAAGAAGGTATTTACGCATTCCAAAACCGGAAATTAACCCATGTACCGGGCTTGATGAATCGTGTCGGCGGTTTTTTTATGAAGCTGTTGCCAAAGAAACTTATCATCGGGCAGATGAGTAAAGTGTATGAAAAGGCGTTGGTGAAGGCGGAGGGGAAAACTAAATCCTAAAACCCAAATCCTAAAATGACAAGGCGAGTCAACTGTAAGCCATTTATTACTGTTCAAATCAAAATATTTTAAAATCTCTCGTCTCAAATCTCACATCTCAAATCTATTCTTCTTATTTTTGGGACTGATGCTTACCCTTACTACCCATACCCTTGAAAAACTGGAGATACTGCTCAGAACGGCGGGCTACAGGGTAAGGTATGAGAAGGGAAACTTTAAAACTGGCGCCTGTATGCTGCTCAGCAGCCGTATTGTGGTGGTGAATAAGTTCTCCAATCTTGAAAGTAAGATCCATGCGATAGTTGAACTGGTGCGCGAGCTGGAGATAGACTATAATTTACTGGATGATAAGCAAGTCACCTTTTTACAACAAATAAAACAAACCAGGCTGCAACTGTGACCATTACTTTTTTAGGAACCGGAACTTCACAGGGTGTACCTGTTATCGCCTGCAACTGCGAGGTGTGTACCTCGCCCGACCCTCGTGATAAACGTCTTCGCTCTTCCATCCTGATCGAAACGGAAGGGAAAGTGATCGTGATCGATTCGGGGCCCGATTTTCGTTACCAGATGCTTCGGGCAAAAGTAAGGCACCTGGACGCTATTGTTTTTACCCATGAACATAAGGACCATATTGCAGGGATGGATGACATACGCGCCTTTAATTACCGCCAGGAAGCTGCTATTGATGTGTATGCCACCGAGCGCATACAGGAAGCGTTAAAGCGAGAGTTCTCCTACATTTTCCATGAGATGAAGTATCCCGGTATTCCGGAGATCAACATGCATACTATTAACCTGAAACCATTTTTGGTGCACGATATCAAATTTATCCCGATCGAGGTGATGCACTATAAGCTGCCGATATTAGGTTTCCGCATAGGCGACTTCACTTATATTACCGATGCCAAAACTATATCGGAGCACGAAAAACAAAAGATCAAGGGCACTAAAACACTGGTTATCAATGCCCTGCAGATAGAGAAACATATCTCTCATTTTACCTTTGTAGAGGCTATTGCTTTTGCTAAGGAGATTGGTGCCGAGAAAACTTATTTTACGCATATCAGTCACCGGCTTGGCCGTCATGAATCTATCCTGGCCCTGTTACCCAAAAACATCACCCTGGCCTATGATGGCCTTGTGCTTGAAGTATAACCCTATAATTTTACCAGGCTCACCCTTTCAATAGTTGCCTTGTATTGATTCTTGCGACCTTTATTGCTTAAAACTATTATACCCCGGATGGTCACTTGCTTATTATTGATCTGGGTAAACTGGCCGTCGTTATATTCAAAAAGTCCCTGGTGCGTACCAGATAAGTAAAGCGGGCAATCCTGGCTAAAATCAACCCATAAGGAATTGCTAACAGAATGATCGGTAAACAAGCTATCGTTAACCAGGGCCGATATACCTTTATCCTCTTCATATTTACCAGAGACCTCAATATATTGCTGATCATAATCGTCAAGGCTGTCCATCAATTGTTTAAAGCCAATGCTCTTAAAATCCTTGTCAATATCGCATTCGCTTTTGTAAATCTTTTTTTGATGATTGCACGACAAACACATTAGGGCGAGCAAAGCCGGAAGAGCAATAAGTTTGCTCCATTTCAGAATAGATTGTTTTTGGTGGGGTAAAGCCATAACAATTAAATATTTCAGATAAAACAATAGTTTTCCGTTATCTCAAATCAGCCTGTCATATTGGAAACTCACCCTTCTGACAATATACAAAATAAAAAGTTTAATTAGTGCACAAACTTGTTACAAAGACAAAGAGTGGGGAATAAATCGTAAAAAAGTTATTATTGCGTTATATACATCTACAATTGATATGAATAAAAAAGTTTTGACTATACTATTTACCCTGGCTGTATTCACTGCACAGGCACAGCAAACCACCACAACATCAGACGATAAAGCAGCGCCGGAGGCTAAAAAATGGCAAGATCCTGAATACAGTTTTCACAACGACTGGGCCAATCTAAGAAAATATGAAAGTGAAAACAGCAAACTACTGCCGCCGGTTATAGGCGAAAACAGGATAGTTTTTATGGGGAATTCGATCACTGAATTTTGGAAAGGATATAACCCCAACTTTTTTACAGGCAGTTATGTCAACCGGGGCATCAGCGGACAAACTACCCCACAAATGCTGGTATGTTTCCGTGAGGATGTGATCAATCTGAAACCGGCTGTTGTGGTGATTCTGGCAGGCATCAATGACATTGCCCAAAATACAGGGCCTATAAAATTGGAAGATACTTTCGGCAATATTGTTTCGATGATCGAACTAGCCCGTGCAGAACATATCAAAGTAGTGGTATCATCGGTGCTTCCGGCTAATCACTTTCCCTGGAGACCGGCCATCATTCCAACAGAAAAAATAATACAATTGAACAAAATGCTTAAAGGTTATGCAGATACAAACCACCTGGTATATCTCGATTATTATTCAGCTATGGTGGATGACCAAAAAGGTTTGCCACAAAGTTTATCCGCAGATGGTGTACACCCTAATTTAGCCGGGTATAAGGTGATGGAGCCCTTGGCTAACAAAGCTATAACTGACGCCTTGAATCAGAAATAAACAATAACAAGGCTTACTATTTAAGCACCGGCAAAATGACCCTCGACTGGTCATGATAAACGTTAATGGTTTCTTTTAAAAAGTCCGAATCCTTTGCATGATAAATGTCCATAAACTGCTGGGGATTACGGTCCACTAATGGGAACCAGCTACTCTGTATTTGAACCATGATCCGGTGCCCCTTTTTAAAAGTGTGAGCTACGTCCGGCATTGTATATTTTACCTCTGTTGGTTTATTGGGCACAAAAGGTGACGGTTTTTCATAACTGTCTCTGAACTTCCCGCGCATTATTTCGGCACGCACGAGCATTTGGTAACCGCCCATAGGGTAAGGGCCCGTCTCATCCTTCTCAGCATAAATGTCAATATCGTTATATGACAGGTTATCGGGATAAACGTCGATCAGCTTAACCACAAAATCGGCATCCGTATTGGATAGACTTACCATCAGATCAGCTACTACCGGGCCCCCAAGTGTTAAATCCTTAGTTAAAGTATCTGTCTGATAAACCAACACATCGGTGCGACGGGCGGCAAAACGTTGGTCGTCACTCATATATTTTCGTGTGCGGTTAAAGTGCACCCCTTCTGCGTAAGGCACTGGTTTAGCCGGGTCGCTGATATAGCTGTCAGAAGAAGCCTTATCATTTCCTGATGAAGCAAACGACAGTTTTCCTTTTGGTTCGAGGTAGACAGGCGTTGGAGCTATATCAGCAGGTGGCCATTGCGGTAAGTGGTGCCATTTGTTTTCTCCGGTAAAAAATATGGTCGCCTTGCTGACGCTGTCAACAGAGCCTTTACCTTTAAGATAAAAGTTAAAGAAAGGTATTTCGATATGGTTAGTATACCATTCGCTGGTATTACTGCCAAACTCGATATTGCCGTGATGTGTACCATCATTGTTGCGCCATTGACCGTGATACCAGGGGCCCATCACCAGCCTGTTATTGGTGGCTGGACTTTGCTTATCAATGGCCTGGTAAAGATTCCATGCGCCAAAGCAATCTTCAGCATCAAACTCACCGCCAACTATCAACATGGCCGGTTTAACATTTTTCACCCCCACCCTTGCATTGCGCGCCATCCACCAGGAGTCCCGGTTAGGATGATTCATCATTTCATTCCAAAACTTAATGCTATCGCCTATCATACGTGTAAAATTAGACAGCGCACCTGTTCTCAAAAAGAATTCATAGTTATCATGCGATGGATAGTCATATGTTTTAGCTGCAATGCTTGTTGGTTTTGGATGAGGCTGTCCAAATCCAAATCCCAGGTAAAACGCGAAAGCATCCAACTGAAAAAACGCACCGTTATGATGAAAATCGTCTCCAACAAACCAATCTGTTACCGGAGCCTCGGGGCTTACTGCTTTTAATGCCGGGTGACCGCTTAATGAAGCCATATTGGAATAAAAGCCCGGGTAAGAAATGCCAAAGACACCTACTTTGCCATTATTATTTTCCAAATTTTTTACCATCCAGTCAATGGTATCATACGTATCGCTGGCCTCATCAATATCTTTGTTTGTTTTTTTGTTTGGATTGAAAGGGCGCACATCCATAAACTCACCCTCACTCATCCATCTCCCCCGCACATCCTGTATCACCATTATATAACCTTCCTTACAATATTTGATCAAATGATCTATCCAAAATTTACGATAGTCGTTGCCATATGGCGCACAGGAATACGGCGTGCGCTCCATTAGTATGGGATGCTTTTCCGACTGATCTTTGGGTGAATAGATAGAAGTAAATAGTTTTACCCCATCACGCATCGTAATGGTAACTTCCTTTTTGGTGTAATTATTTACAAACCATGTTGAATCGGCACTTTGCGCACCAGCGAAAAAAGGCAGCAATAACAGAACTAAGGTGTAAATTCTTTTCATTGTGAAGGTCAGTTAAGATATCATTAAAGATGCTGATATTAAATGAGTAAAGAAAATAGCACCTAATGTTTATCAATGGTTTTAACCGCCAATTTATCGCATGGCCGCGGTGTTACTATAATCTTAACATCTATTATCTACATTTGAATAACATTTTTTTTACCCAATGAAAAAATACTTTGCCCTTTTATTCCTGCTATCCTGCTCAATAATTGTCTTTGGCCAGGTTGATACCACCCAAAAAATCATTCCCGGCAGGGAAAACAGTCCTGAACAAAAAGATAAACCTTATGTCATACTAATTTCTGCCGATGGTTTCCGGTACGACTATGCCGAAAAATACAAAGCTGAACATTTGCTGGCCTTAGCTAATGAGGGTGTAAAGGCCGCTTCCATGGTACCAAGTTTTCCATCGGTTACTTTTCCTAATCATTATACTCTGGTCACCGGTCTGTACCCATCGCACCAGGGATTGGTTGACAATAGCTTTTATGATCGCAATCTGAAACGCTTTTACAGCTACAAAGGCAAAACTGCCGGCGAAGGTATATGGTATGGCGGTACACCGCTGTGGGTACTTGCCGAACAGCAGAAAATGGTAACTGCAAGCTATTTTTGGGTGGGATCTGAAGCGGATATCCAGGGTGTTTATCCAACTTATTACTATAAGTACAACCAGGCAACACCGATTGATCAACGTATACAGACAGTGATTAACTGGCTAAAACTACCTGCCGAAAAGCGCCCGCACCTGATCACCTTCTATTTCCCTCAGGTTGACCACGAAGGCCATTTGCATGGACCAGATTCACCGGAAGTAGAAAAAGCGATTCATTTTGTTGATTCAGCAGTTTATGAGCTAACCAAAGCGGTTAGTGCAACGGGGCTTAAAGTGAATTTTATCTTTGTATCAGATCATGGCATGGCTATGCCTGATATTGTGAATACCCTTAAAATGCCCGCCGCTATCGACACTTCGAAGTTTACCATAATGGATCATGGTTTGATGGTCGACCTGTATGCAAAAAACCCTGATGATATAAAAAAAGCTTACGAACAGCTTAAAAAAGAAGCAAAGGATTACCAGGTTTATCTGCGGGTAAATATTCCATCGCATTATCACTATTCAAAATCCGACGACCGATATGGCCGTATTGGTGATATTATCCTCATATCAGAATTCCCGAAGGTGTTTAACCTGTATAACCGCAAATTGGATCACGGATGGCATGGGTTTGATCCTTCTGTTGTAAAAGATATGCACGCCACTTTTTATGCATGGGGACCAGCGTTTAAAACAAATAAGCAGATAGACTCGTTTCCTAATGTAGATATTTTCCCGTTGGTGACCGATATTTTAGGATTAAATTATACCTTTAAAGTCGACGGAACCAGGCATTTAGCAAAAAAGGTTCTCCTGAAAAAGTAAACAAAATATGAAGAAAAACCCGGGCAGGACGTATTTAATGGCCCGATTGCCCATTGCTGTAAGCATGCTTGGCCACGGATTGACACGCATACCAAAACTGCAACTATTTAGTGATCACATGGTGGAACAGTTCAGCAAATCGATGATACCGGTAAAACTGGTGGCGCCGTTTAGCACTGCGCTCCCCTTTGCAGAGTTACTCATCGGTACATTATTGATATTGGGGTTATTTACCCGTTTGGCGTGCGTACTGGGTTTGCTGTTCATGCTTGTGCTTATATTTGGGTCGACTATGATAGAGCAATGGGATAATGTATTTATGCAGATTATCTACGGGCTGTATTTTACTATGCTGTATTACTATGCATTTTATAACCGTTACTCATTCGACAGGCTGCTGGGCAGGATACAGGATGTCAAATCTCACGTGTTATAAACCGGAATCAGCTTTCATATCTCACAGAAAAAAGTTAAATTTATAGCAAGGGCCTTTTGTACCAAACAAAAGTCGCCGTTTGCCTATTTTATAGCTAAAACCTATTAGTTTACTTATCAATGATTGAGTTATGAACGAAGTAAAAGAACAATTCAGCAATGTTTCCAAAAAGTACGACTCGCAAAGGAAATTCCTTATCCCATGCTTCAACGACTTTTATTCGGCATGCCTGCCATTGGTAATAAGTTTGACACATGCCAAACGTGTATTAGATATTGGTGCAGGTACTGGTTTGTTCACACAATTTATTTATGATCTCAGGCCCGACTTGCATTTTACGCTGACTGACCTGTCGGGACAGATGTTAAGTGTTGCGCGTGAACGGTTTAACGATGCCGACAACTTTGAATACCTGGAGCTTGACTTTTCAAAAGACGCCCTGCCTGGAAAATACGACCTGATTATATCCGGGCTGGCTATACATCACCTAGAAGATAACGATAAAGCCAAATTATATAAGAACATTTACCTTGCCCTGAATGACGGTGGCTTATTTATCAATGCCGACCAAGTTGCCGGGAAAAATATACTGTTCGACAGCCTGTACAAATACTATTGGCGCGAAACTGTATCACACTCTGGTCTCGACCGAGAGGCACTCATACAGGCATTTGAGCGTACCAAACTGGACAAACTTGCCCCGTTGGAAACTCAATTGAAAATGCTCGAAAAGGCAGGATTCAGCGAAGCAGACTGCATTTACAAGAACATGAACTTTGCAGTTTTCGGCGGATTCAAGGATGAGAATGTGGAAACAGCGGTGATTTAATTAGTCAATGGTGAATGGTCAATAGTCAATGGATTCTATTCACTACTCACTACTCACTATTCACTACTCACTTACCATAATAGTCCCAAGCTGTTTTAGTAATCTGTGCAATCACTAATTCGCGCGTCGCTTCATCAGCTTTTGAGTTGCAAACAAGTATGGCAATAGCCATATGCTTTCCATTGGGTAAAGTGATGATACCGACGTCGTTCGTTGCAGGGCTTAAACCTTCGTCATTGGTTGGGGAAGTGCCTGTTTTATGCGCCACAACGGCATCCACAGGTAATAATCCTTTTATTCTCTTGGGCCCGGTGGTGGTTTCAGTCATGATCTTGTACAGGAAGTCATTGCTGCTTTTTGAAAGCACCTTGCCCTGGTAAAACAGATCGAGCAGCTTCACAACGTCTGCAGGCTTGCACCAATTGGTGTACTGCACTTCCCATGCTTTCGCCATATCACCTTCGGATGCTACAATGTTTATACCTTTGATGCCAAGGCCTTGCAAATAATCTTCCACTTTTTCCGGACCACCCAGTTTTTTTAGTAAAAAATCGCAGGCATCATTATCGCTTTGCGATACCATATAGCTCAGCAATTCACTCAATGGCAATTGCGCTCCGTTCGGATACTTATCGCGCATAGGGCTCCAGGTGTTTGGGTACATATCTCCCTTGCCTACTTTCATTTGCTGATCGAGCTTGTATTTGCCCTTATCAACCAGGTTAAGCACGGTCATCGCTATCGGGAACTTCATTACACTATGCATCACTAATCTTGCATTAGCATTGTAGTTCAGTGTGTCACGGCTTTCTATGCCTAAGATGGAAACACCAACGATGCCTTTGGATTGTTTAGCAATCTCCACAATTTGGGACTTCAATGAATCCTGTGCTCTGGTAACTTGTGGAATTAAGAAAATAGAAAGTAAAAGAATAGGTAAAAGCAGCTTTTTCATACCCACTAATAACGTAATTATTTGATCTGAATTTTAATCCAGTCAGAAAATTATTCTTCATAGTCCCGGAAGGCAATATTCATGAGTTTTGGTTAGATGGGTGATGTTTTTTATAATAGACATAGGAATAGACAACAGGTATGAATATCAATATGGCAATCATACTACCGAATACTATAATGCCTGCTTTGGCAGGCAATAAAAGGACGGCAATAGTCAGTACGACACCGCCTATAAACCATAATTTGCCAGCCAGGCGATGGGTAGCACGCCAGGTATCGTCATCTTCCAATGTCCATGGGGTTCGTACACCGGCAAAATAATTTGGTTTGATGCTATGCATGATATTACCCATGAAGGCGAATAACAGGCCCGCGACAGGCAAAACCGTTTTTCCGACGTCAAAACTATGATTGACAGTTGCAAATGAAATGGCAATATTTATCACTGTCAGAAAAAAAACCATTCCAAGTGCTAGTTTTTGAAATGTTGCCTCGCCATATTTTACATATTTTTTGGGATCAATGGCAGGCAGGAATTTCAATAACAGGTAAACAAAGGCCGACAAACCCATTAAAATGCCCTCTACTGTTAAAAATTCGCCCTTGCTTCCATAACGGTCCGGGGTCCCGTTGATGTCGAAATGTACGGGTACAGATGCTGGCAGCGACGGGTAAATATAGACGATATAGGCTACAGGCAACAGCCATATGACTATGGCAGCAATATCCATTAAATTAAACTTCTTCATCTTATTTCTTGTTTTGTGGTGATTTAAATTGCATGATCCATTTCAGCATTTCGTCCATAACGGTGGTATTGATGGAGTAGTAAATAAACTGCCCCTCCTTTACCGATACTACCAGTCCGGCCTGCCGCAGCAGGTCAAGGTGATGCGAGATGCTGGGCTTGGATATATCAAACTTGTCGGCAATATCTCCGGCAGTCATGTCCTTATCCTTTAACAGTTCCAGTATCTCCCTCCTCGTCGGATCGTTCAATGCTTTAAATAGCGTATTCAAGTCTATTTTGGTTATTTATATATTTAGAC
>Ga0307517_10004410_pt1 | contig 21611 bp, 19 predicted proteins | sample 23_EM_MG_FD_194515 | JGI IMG/M metagenome (GOLD analysis project Ga0307517, IMG submission 194515) | Populus trichocarpa ectomycorrhiza microbial communities from riparian zone in the Pacific Northwest, United States - 23_EM | ecosystem: Host-associated > Plants > Roots > Unclassified | place... | reverse complement strand
AGCTTTCAAGCTCTTTAACTTCTTCGGCAGGTTTAACGGGTTTGTGTGTGCCGGTTTGGACTTGGGTGTGGGGTTTGAACTTGGGTGTGGGTTTGGACTTCGACGTGGGGGTGGGTGGGGGTGGTCGAATGGGACTTGGGCGCCGCAGGCTTAGTGGGCGAAGCCCGTTTCGCTGGCTTCGCAGGCGTAGAGCTCTCCTGCACATCGGCAACATCAACATCCATACCAAGCTCCTCCAACACCTTGGCCTCTTGTACACCGTTCGCCGATCCTTCCGAAGCAGGAGGCAGGCCCATCTGCACGTCCACATCACCATCTTCAGCATCAGATCCCACCTCGACCTCTCCATCGGTGAAAAGCTCCTCCGCCTCGAAGGTCAATCCGGCTTCCCGTGGACCAGCGTGGTTTCGTTGTTTTCGTGCCGGATGTGCTGACAAGACAATTCAGGAACGCGAAAACGAAAAGATAACAAAAGTACTAATACATACTAAGCAGCAATCAACGCTGTGTTTTGGCCTGACATACTTGGTGTGAAGGTGGCGCCCATGGTGGATATGAGCTTTTTGAGATACTCGCGGGCTTCGCCAGTGTAGTTGGTTACCGTTATCACCTGCGAGTGAAAGGTGTGTCAACATCGAGCACGCGAAATAGATTTAAAAGCGAAAGACGAATGACAATATCGCCGGCAATATCCAATTCTCCACATTCACCCAAGATATGCAAAGCCTTAAAAGCAAATGATAGGACCGAGGAGGAGGAAATGGTTATCAAAAACAAGGAGAAAGGAGAAAGGAATATATAAATGACAAAAAGCCACAAGACGAGAAAACGGAATAGAAGAGATGACATACGTGGTTGTGAAAGACCTCGATCGGCCTTTTGGGTACGAGATGATGCAACAGCTGATCAAGAGGGCGTGATAACACGCCCGTAGATTGGACATGGAACAACCAAGCGAGAGTTCCGATAGTTTTTTACTGAACGAAGCGAACCACATACATGAAGTCGCCTAACGCACTAACCAATTATTCGGGGTGTTATACACATCGATTTTGTGGAGAAATACGCACCATAAAGTGTACAGGGAGTAGGAAGGAAGGCGAGTCGATGACGATGACTCTGAAATGGTCTGCCTCCAGATATTCCCTGTTCAAGACGACCGACGGGAAGTCAAAGTCATGTAATATCAATCGACGCGAAGCCAAATTGTTGTGTTGTTCCAGATCCAGATCTGGGCCCTGGGGACACGAAGTCAACCCAAATCTATATGCGGCGCGTACGTACGGACTTGGCACAGGAAAGGTTCGATTTTAATGTCTGCACTGGAGTTGAGGAATAAAAATTTATGTCGTTTCTGTGCTTGGTTCTGTGCATCTTCAAAAGTAGGGGGAAATTTGAGCGATTTATACGGGCTAAGGATACCACCCAGAGCGGGAATGATTCGATTCAGGTTTAAATCATGGAGGATCGATGGGAATAAATAGGCTTACTGAATTTGCAACAATAAACCCGACAGTTTCTCAACTACTATGAACGGCGTCAGAGCTGGAACTTTCCATGATTGATATTCTCCAGTACAGGATCTATAAATTCAAACATTGTAGGTCAGATTGCGAACATTTAGGCAGGGAAATGGGAATGGGACGAACATATCGCGCCCGCGATCGCAATTGCGCAAATCAAGGAAAGAAAAGCGGGATTCCTAGAAACTAGGACTTCATCAACGTTTGGAATATTGGCCAAAACAAGCGAGATGTACCCCCCCCTCATCTTCATTCCAATGTGGCCTATCCTTCACATTAATCTGCGGGAAAATAGGGATTGAGTGCTTATAAAATCGTAAATGTAGAAAAGCATTTTACCCCCAAAGTCGTCAGTAATATTGACTCTTCGCCAAGATAGTTGTTTCTTTGTACAAATCGAATTACATGGCACCCCTGCAATTTAATTCACCTAGAAACAATATTAGCCATTGAAAACCAGAAATTTTGAAAATATCAATATCACGTACCCAAGATCCTCGCACTCCAACGACAGGTCCAAAGTCATCCCACGATATTCTGAAAAATTGCCTCCGCTTTTCTTGAAGTAGTCGCTTTTCGAGATCGAGAAAATATGGAGCGTCTTGTACGCATGGCCATTTGGTCGAAACCCGCGCACTGTGTAGTGGTCCTTCGGCTCCTTGCTGCGATGAAACCCCCCCCTAGCGCACCAATAAGGCCCATATCCATATATACAAGAACGACTCACATTAGGACCCATACGAAATTGTTCACTACATGTGGAGCTTGAGCGAGGTGCCTTCCCAACGCCGCCTCGATCCACTGCCTGGCCGAAGTTTGGTCGATTCCGCCGGCGTTGCGGCTCAAAACGTGGATGTCGATGTTGTTCATTGGGGCTACAGAAGAAACAGGAATCAGCGAACACCCAGGGAGCAAAGGCTTTGAAACCATACCGTTCATTTGTGATCGTGGGGGTACGCGGCGGGAGCTAAGAACGAAGAATGTAATGAGATGTCAATGGAAGGAGCGTCAACGGTCAACGAGTAACTAGGAGGAACAAAGAAATACTGACCGGTATTAGAACTGTTGGTGGTTGGAGGAAGCGAACGCGATGTCGCCAAAATTGGAGGATCAATGGGGGGTTTGGATCACATTACCTCCGGAGACGAAAACATTGACCTGGGAATATAGATGACCAGGAAGATTTCCGAAGGCTGAAAATCTAATAAATTAACGAATAATTCTGGGATGCGAACTAAACATAATAGAAGAAAGTGACAGACCTGAATTTGTCAAAACACCTAGACGTAGGATTCACAGTCTCCGCCTTTGGGCAGTGAATGCTACAGGCACTGAAATAGTAGTCGCGTCGAACCAGTCCAGTGGTCACGTCGAACCAGTGGTCGCGTCGAACCCCTAGGACCTTGTGATAGACTCCATATATTTTTGAGGGCTGAGACGAGATCAGGGCAGTATTTTGCTTCAGGCGTATAGTATAGCCAGAGACCAGCCCCATCAGAGGATGAGGATTGTTCTGTAGCTGGAGGCGTCGTCGGACCGTGTCCTACTGGTCAACCCGGGGCCCTGCAACGCCAAAAATTGGGTGCTCACAAATGTTGTACTTTTAAAATTAATTATACATACTGACCTGATCCTTCAGAGAACGTTCCAGCATGCCACTGATGTTCCAGGATGCATTTGAGCGATGATGGGAGTGTAAGAGGTCGTTCAATTCACCTACAATTATGGGTCTTGTCAGGATACCGAGAGGAATGGAAATAATTGAAAAATACAAGAAATTGAACCACGTACAAGTCGCCTATGCGCTAACCACTAATGACATACACTTGGATTTTCTGGAGAAATACACACCATGAGATACCGGGAGATAGAATAATGGAAGGCGAGTTAATGATTCTGAAATGGTCTGCCTGATATGCCCTCAAGATGACCGACGCGAAGTCAAAGTCATGTCGGGTCAATCGACGCGAAGTCAAATTGTTGTTTTAGATCTGTGGCGACGCGAAGTCAATGTTCAACCCCAATCTATACGGCAGAGTGGAAGGATGAGAGTAGATACAGAGGTCCCTGGATCCAAAGATTTGTCACGTTGCTTTGTGATGGATGTGACACTAAGCTCTTGGCACAGGAAAGGTTCGATTTTAGACACTCCATAACGCCCATCAATCACGAACCTTGAGAGAGAAAGTAGTTTATATTACATTCATTTACCCTCATAAATATAATTCCACGATGAAAAGTCAGAAACTCGCCGCTTACAGTATGGGTGCGTGATGTAATGCCCTTTGCACCGCCACCAAACTTTGATTATTATGTAAGTTTCCCAATAGCGCTGGAGTTCTGAGATCGTAGTGGACAACAAATAATATTGTCAGCGAAAATATCAATCGAAGATCCCTCCTTTTACTTTTATTCTGTAGTCTATGCTATGTATTGTAGCTACTCATCCATTTGTCCTGTGGGACAACCGGAAATCCTATCTTTTATCTTATCTTGCTGATCTGATTTCAACAGCAATCGCGTCGGTGTTTCCATCTCGTGTATTATCCTTGTGCTCACTATACAGTAAAGGACTATGGTAGTAGGTATGTGGGGTGTGAAGGCTGGACGGCGCAATGAGGGCCGTCCTGACTCCAGGGCGAAGAGCCGATGGGGATGCGGGCGGATGAACCCCCATCCTCATCGAGCTCTACTCTACCAATAGTCCAGGAGATGGGTGGGTGGGCAAACAGCCTCCGGGACTGCCTTGGCTGTGAGCCCATCCTGGCCACCAACGCCGTCGTGTACCATAGCGGGGACGGCCATCCGATACCGCGCGAGATCGCCAAGGCCAAAGGGCTTCCAGATTTGAAAGGATTGAGAGTAGGATCTTCCAATAGACCCATGGTAAATAAAATCTTGTAGATGTTCCAGGGCTAGAGGGGAACTGAGCGAAGCATGGTAAAGGGATAAGTAGATGGAAAGCGAATGTCCATAGTCTGATGATGATGTACTTTTTTGAGATGTTGTTTTGAGATGTTGCAGAGAGACGCCGGCATAGAGGGCGCTAAAGAGATTTTGAGGAGGTTGTGGATGGTATCCGCAAGTCTGGATACACGTTTAATACAATGACAGAGTAGATAAGAACAAGACTGACCCTTTGTGATCGAAAATCTGCTTCTTCCACTTCTCTTTCTGCAAGTCTTCGTTGTTGACTTCTTTTCCTTTGAGCATGACCCTCGTGTTCATGCCATGGTCAACTTCGTCCATCAAATCTTCCTGTTTGATTTAATTGGTAAATATTACGGTATGGCTTTTTTAATTGCACTGAAAAGACGCTGTTACCAAATTCCTCACTACCTTGTCCTTGATAGGGACGACTGTCAAACGAAGCGGAAGACGACGAGAAGGATGCAGCGTATCATGATGTAGATGATGATGATGGGGTGAGACGTAATAGCCTGACGATTTGGATGTCAGTGTGGGTCGACCGTGAAGGGAGTGGGGAGGGCGTTCTAGGACAGAAAAACAGATGGGATTATCCTTGCGGTGATCGAACAGCTGGCGAGCGGTATTGCCCCGTGATTTACGGCACCTGGTGCTGCGGCGCGGGGTACATGGTAGTAAGAGCTTCCAGTGCCATCTGAGAGTACCTCTGGGTCAGCAACATGGCGCATTGGGATAGGGTCAGTATCAGGATTGAACAGTTTTGAAGAAGCACTCTGTTTGTGAGCTGGCTGAGCCGGCTGGGGGAAGGTGATGATGAAAAGATATTTCAGGCCTGCGGGAAAAGTCCTCATGGTCCGCATCTGCATCCTGTGTCGGGCAAGAGTCTATATAACCTGAGGGGACACATGCCACCACGGCGATACTTACTCCTGGTGTGTTTAGAGGCGGATGAGGGCATGGCAAGCTTCGGGGAATGCTGTGGTTGGGTGAGTGTGGATGATGATGGTTGTGTTGAGGTTGTTAATGAATTATGATGATTCGAGGAAGGGACCTGTATCCGTTTCCCGGTCGGCTTTATCTTGAGGGCAGGATATTCTAGAGAGGGAAAAGTGAGTAAAATAAGTTAAAAAGTGACGGAGAACGAACCCCGCAGCTAGTCGCTCGTCAAGATCTGTGGGTTGTGGTGCGTCGCGATCTCTTGCAATTGCGCTCTTTCCTTTTGTGAGCATCGATGCATCGAACCAAAAAAAAATGATGCACCTTCTACATCGACATGTCTGACAAAGGTTACAGCATTATCGGAAACGAAACCGACAAGACCAATGATGTGGTTTCCAGGCTTGGAGTGTTTATGGACACTTCGAGCAGGAATCTCCATCTTTGGCCCTCCCTCCTCGCAGTAATGGCCACGATATCACCAGCAATCTCGTCCACAACACCATGTACACCGGATTGTTCTCCAGCTTCGACGTAAAACAACCCAGATAATGAATAATGAGTCAAGCTGAAATGCTGCAAGAACAGCTGAGCGGTCGAGTGGAGAATTTGACATCGACCGCTTTTCGCATGAGGTTGAATACAATGTCACGTTCGTCGTACCTATGCAAGAACTTGCCATAGACTGGCATCATGAACCAACGGCATTAGAAGACACTGCGGGATTTCATTCATGGGGCTGCCCGGTCTCTGTGGCTCCGATAGACGACGGCTTTAGAGATTTCTGCAGGTCATTTCTGTTTTATATTTCTGCTGGCTGCGTTTCTAGAGGTCAACAGTGCAGCTGCGGACGCCTGGAAACCCAGAAGTCAGATTCTTAGATGATAGGTGAAGGAGCGATAAGGAGACTTACTAGGGACAGGACAAGGAGACTTACTGGGGAACAGCCGTTGTAGATTTTCCAATAAGTGGCATTCTGTCACCCGTCCAAAGAATCTTTTGCTTTTTGTGTTCTAATGTGAGTTCCAGCAGCCAGCTGGCTTGTTAAATGAGACGAGACAGCTCCCGTGGCGATTGAGCATTGGCATCGACATCACCCACCGCATCTAAATGACAATTGATATCAGTAACCTTCCCAACCCCAACGCTTCAAAAAAGAGACTAATTATAAATAAGAAATGTACTCACTCTCGCATCGTCGACAGGGAAGTCTCGCAGTTGTCTTGTTGATTAAACAGGCTATCCAAAACAAGCGGCAGTTGCGTGAGGCAGTAGGTAATAGGGTAGTCGAGGATCAGACCACAGTCCAGTTGCGCGAGCGGATGGGAATGTCCATATTGGGCACACACACACACCACCCAGAAAGGCGATTTGGAGGGTATCTTGCTGTGAGAGGTCGAAGAGAGGTGGGATGCCGAGCATGAAGAGGAGGCAAGTATATTCACTATTCACGTGTATACTACCGATGACAGCTCGCGCGAGGCATGGGTAGTAGGGGAGATATTTGTGTAGGCCTGGATATGATATAAGTATGACAACCATCAAAGAAATGCAAGTGGTTTACGGACATTTGTGCTTGAAAATGGAGTATTTGGTGAGATGGCGGTATGCATAGTTTCCTCGAAGAATGACGATCCAATGCATATTTTGAGGGCGTAGAAGTACAACACACTGGGTCGATGGTTGGTCGGGAAAAAAAAATCAAGATAACATGGGACACACCTCAATTCCAAAGTCTCCATCGACATGATTTCCCAGGAATAATTACACACTATGCTTCAAAGAACCGCCCACTTCACTTCGAACATCTTCATCGGGTCATAGACTCATACTACAGGATCTCAACTCTTTAGAAGATAGTTTCGGTGCGGCACTGGACAGACCACTCACACATTGACCATAGATATCCCAACAAACTGTAGATCGTTGACTGGCAACCAAGTTGGGTGAGATGAAAGTTTAGGTGAGAGATGTTGAGCCGTGTCACATCTACAATTATGGGTCTTGTCAGGATACGGAGAGGAATGGAAATAATTGAAAAATATACAAAATCGAGAGAAACTGAACCACGCACAAGTCGCCTACGCGCTAACCACTAACCAATTATTCGGGTGACATAGTGACATACACATAGATTTTCTGGGGAAATACACACCATGAAGTATACCGGGAGACAGAATAATGGAAGGCGAGTTGATGATTCTGAAATGGTCTGCCTGATATGCCCTCAAGACAACCGACGCGAAGTCAAAGTCATGTTAGATCAATCGACGCGAGGTCAAATTGTTGTTCTAGATCTGTGGCGACGCGAAGTCAACCCAAATCTATACGGCAGAGTGGAAGGATGATAGTAGATAGGCCAGAGATTTGTCACGTTGCTTTGTGATGGATGTGACGCTAGGCTCTTGGCACAGGAAAGGTTCGATTTTAGACACTCCATAACGCCCATAAATCGAGAGCCTTGAGAGAGAAAGTAGTTTATATTACATTCATTTACCCTCATAAATATAATTCCACTATGAAAAGTCAGAAACTCGCTGCTTACAGTATGGGTGCATGATGTAACGCCCTTTGCACCGCCACCAAACTTTGATTATTATGTAAGTTTCCCAATAGCGCTGGAGTCTGAGATCATAGTGGACAACAAATAATATTGTCAACGAAAATATCAATCGAAGATCAAGATCCCTCCTTTTACTTTTATTCTGTAGTCTATGCTATGTATAGTAGCTACTCATCCGTTTGTCCTGTGGGGACAACCGGAAATCTTATCTTTTATCTTATCTTGCTCTTGCTGATCTGATTTCAACAGCAATCGCGTCGGTGTTTCCAAACAAGGTAAATCTTGAAGAACCCCAATCGTCAACAGATGACTCTCAATATTCCAATCCCAACAATGACCTCCCTAGACCTCATATCGGCTTCTTTGTGCGTCGAAAACTTCCTTGGCCATGGATGAGTGGTTTTGAGTGTTGCTGTTGTCGCAGGCGGTTATTTGGATTTGCACTAAATGGGTTTAAGGGATTTGAGAAGCGAGAGATACCTCTTCCCGTTTCCAGATCTTGTGCTTCTCCGGCCAACCCTACTTCCATCTCGACAATTGGTTCTAGTTCTATGTCTGATTCGCCTTCTTCATCTTTGCTTGATATATCCGTGTTACCAGGATTATCGTCCTCATCGGAAGAATTTTGGGTTTGGTCTCGATTAGTGATAGTGACTGTAGCATCGCCGCCGAGTGCCTTTCGACCTTTGCGGCCTTTTGATAATCTGCCTATACTTTTCTTTGTCGCCGAACTGGCCGGGAGACCAACCTTTTTGGTGATTATCTGCAAATACAAAATAGATAATCCATCAGTTTGAGGGTTTTGTTCACGTGAAAGATAAAAATTAGACTGTACGGACCTTTCTTGGACGACCAATTGATACCGTGCCAGGCTCTACAGTAGCATAATCCGGCCTGTTAAGGAGCTGCTTGTGAAATTGGGCCATACCGATTGTCGTCGCATAGCCGAAAAATCCTTGATATCTTTTTTTACAGGTATCTATCGGTCATGATCGTTTAGTCACCTGGATTATGGCGAGTTGCAAGAGAGAAATCCTTACGACGGTAGTGCCATCAAAACCCCATAACTGCGGAGGACGTGCTTGAATGATGGTATAGGAATTGAGTGGTTTGCCATAAAACAAAACGGCCACTGGAATTTTTGTATGATGATCGGGTTTGATTGGCAAAGTTGGGGTTGGAACATAATATGGCTGGCCTGGAGCCCACTTGTCAGTGAAAACGAAAAACGGGAACATTGAATCTTGACGAACCAATGACGTGATCTGGATCAAGCAGACCCTGAGTTTGATACTGGTCATAGAGCACCTTAGGAACAAAAGCTGTAGTGCGCCGAAAGACCTCAATATATCTCTCCATGTAAACTCTGTTGGAGTTTTCATTGAAGGCAAAGGGATTGTCGGTGTTTGGTGAGGTTGAAACATAGCGATGGAATTCGGGTTCAGCAAATTGTAATTGGTAAGTGTAAATCAAATTCTTGAATTTCTCGTAGCATTCGGAATCTTGACAGATTATATGCGCAGGGGTTCCAGGAAAAATTGCGGCGAGATGGAGCGAGTCGTTTGCTGTGTGTCGACCGAATCCAGAAAAAGCTTTAGATTTATTGGTGCAGATTTCACGGATGATTCAACGGGTCGGAGGTGTTGGAGCGGTTTGAGCCTTTAGTGTGCCATCCCTAAAAAATATTATCAGACAACAACACCACGCATAACCAATTCCAATAAAGGGGAGAGTGGGAGCTCACGTGAAATAACTATCGATTCGAAAAGTTGAATGCTGAGCCTTTTTCAAAAACGTTTCGTATTCGAGAAGCACCTCTTGACGCCAGCCATCGAGCTTGGCTATGGCAAGGGTCCGTTCCAAGTACCAGTCAGGGCCACCTTTAAAATGATCGAAGAGACACCAACCCTGGTAAGAAAAAGAAAGAAAGAAATTATTGGCGTTTATTTGAAAGAGGAGAAAAACGTTACCGATCCTCCGATCTCAAAATCTGAACGTTCCCATGGCTTTTGGCGACTTGTTACATGCATCCGCACTAGTCCAGCGAAGTCGTTAATGCCCCAGACCCACTTCGGGGAGATAAAGACGGCATATAACTTAATTGTTCGGGGATAGGTTGATGAGGAGTGTTGGACTGTGAATCTTTTGGGAATATGAAATGTCCTAATGTATTCGCTCTTGCTGGGGTCGGGGTTAGGACCAGGGAAGTCTTCAGAAACTATTTCGTGGTATACTTCAGGCGTCATCCCGATGATATTGGCTTCCAGGCCAAAATTGATCAGACAGGCGTGGTGTCCAGCAGCCATGAGAACGAGTTTCCCACGGGAAACGCAGATGAGGGGCCCTGTATTCTTTGCCCTGTATTCGAGTCAGTCTAGAGAAGTGAGTGATTGCAGCGTGCGATCGATGTGTAGTTTTCCCTAGACTTCATCAACGTTTGGAATATTGGCCGAAATAAGCGAGACGTACCCCCCCTCATATTCATCCGATTCCTCTCCAATTGGGCCTATCCTTCACATGAATCTGCGCGAAACAGAAATTGAGCGCCTTTAAAATCTCGTTCATTGGGGGCTACAGAAGAAACAGGAATCAGCAAACAACCAGGAAAGGCTTTGAACACATACCGTTCATTTGTGATCGTGGGGGTACGCGGTAGGATTCTCCGCCGATGGTACGCCTTTGGGAGTAGTTTCAACGATGCTCCAGGAACTGGAATAGTGGTCGCGGCTAGTCTAACTGCCTAGGACCTTGTGACCTTGTGATAGATTCCGCATATTTTGAGGGGCCGAGACGAGATCAGGGCAGTATTTTGCTTCAGGCGTATAGCCAGTCGGACCCGGGGCTACTGGTCAACCCGGGGGCTGTGTGAGCTGTTTTTTGGTTGGGAAATTTATCGATGGCCATATTCAGTGAAAGACGATGTAGTACGGTGCCTATTTATATGCCTACATCTTCGATAGCGCCCGTATCTGACCTGAGATCTAGAGCTGCCGTTTAGATGAAGAGAATTTTACAAGGGCCATTGAGTCGCCTGTTCTTCAGCTTCTTCAGCGTTGGCTGGCCAGGTAGGCAGTTCTTCCTTCTTGCATTTGTACGACGTACGACGACATTCTGTATTTAGGTCTCTTCGTACTCGATTCTGATATCCCTATGCATTCCATCTGCGCCTTGAGACCCGGCCCTACTCCAACACGTGTACAGCCTCCTGGAAGTAGTAAACCACAAGCAGCATCGAGTTCAGCGGGACCAAGCACGAATACACGAACACAGTACCAACGAAACACGCACCCTTACCCTTACGCCCTCCCAGACGTTACAGTACAGTCAGTCCTACCAGTACCCGACCTCCTATCACAACCTCTCAGCAATCGCGACGTTGACAGAGAGCGAAGGCTTAAGCTTACAACCGAGAAGTTTGAGCGTGCTGACGAAAGCAGCGGCAACGAGAATAGGAGAATAGAGAATAGCATTTGCGGACCTGTGCAGGAGGTTCAAATCAGCACTAGCGACGAGACAGAAAGGGGTATACAGAATCAGAGAGAAGCAGGAGCGGGACAATGGCGATATGCCCGAGCAGGACTCACGTCGAGCACCACCAATCAGTCAGGTCTCTAGAGCTTGCCAAAAAATCAGCGAGGCGGACTTGAACGACTACTTTTGGTATGGCTTACCAGCCAAGACGCGAAAATTTATCTTTAACCGATTCATCACACTCCAAAACCCGCCCGCCTGCGACAACACAAAGGCCCCGGTGATAGATGAGGGTGAGGCTCTTAAGGCAGGGCAATATATTCTATTTGAAGGAGCTTTTGACGTTGTAGACACGACAGCCCAATCGCCAATCGGAGATCCAACAAAGTGTGGCATAGAAGAAGAGGCGGAGGGCGAAAGAGAGGGAGGCAGTTGAGACGAGAACGGTGGTGGTCAACGAGAAAGTAGTAGATGACATTGACGAGCTTGCATTTACAACGACGAGGTCTCAGAGAAAGGGACATCAGCCATCAGTAGGGGCAAAAGCGGGGAAAGGCGAAGGAAAACGAGCGTGCCTACACGCATCGCAGACCGCGAAAACCTTGTTAGCCGCATACTTGAGCTTGAGGTGGTCATACCAATACCAATAGCCCTTGTAGACCCGAACCGAGGAAATCAGATCGTCCCGGACTAGGAGTTCTGCACGCCGCTCCGTGAATTGGATGTAATAGGACGATGGATCAAAAATTGTCGTCATTCGGAGGGACTTGTGGAAGGAGTGGTTATGATGTGAACAGGGCGAGGAAGATAGTCATGCAGACCACAAGAGGATCTCAGAGATAATATGGGGACATGCATTGCCTTTCCAACTATTTCTGGGACGACCGTGGCAAAAAAGGTGTGTGGTGTTGGTGACGAATCATGACCCTCAAGATCAACGTCAACGGGTCAACGGCGGGCACGGGTGATGGATACAAAGGAACGAGACGGGACGGGAGGAGCATTTATGTTCAGGAGTATGGAGGGTGGCGAAAAACGTGGGAGATGGTGGAAACTGTTGACACGGAGCCGCCGCAAATTAGCAAGATCCTACCTGGCACACAAATGATGTACCTATATATGCCTCTCGCAAAACACATCCAAGTCCTCCAGAACCTTCGAGTTCCCATAGGATGTTACACTGTAGCAATAAATGTCAGGAACGCCACTCACAAATGTTATACTTTTAAAATTAATTATACATTGACCTGATCCTTTAGAGAACGTTCCAGCATGCCGCTGCTGTTCCGGGATGTATTTGAGCGATGATGAGAGTGTAAGAGTTCGTTCAGCAGTTCACCTACAATTATGGGTCTTGTCAGGATGCCGAGAGGAGTGGAAATAATTGAAAAAAAATACAAAATCGAGAAAACTGAACCACGTACATGCGCTAACCACTAACCAATTATTCGGGTGACATAGTGACGTACACTTGGATTTTCTGGAGAAATACACACCATGAAATACCGGGAGACAGTATAATGGAAGGCGAGTTGATGATTCTGAAATGGTCTGCCTGATATGCCCTCAAGACGACCGACGCGAAGTCAAATTGTTGTTTTAGATCTGTGGCGACGCGAAGTCAACCCCAATCTATACGGCAGAGTGGAAGGATGAGAGTAGATACAGAGGTCCCTGGATCCAAAGATTTGTCACGTTGCTTTGTGATGGATGTGACACTATCGTAGCAGCGTGCCGAGCACGCTAATCCCCGACCCCCACGCTGAAAGAAGGCTTGAAACTAAATACTTCGAAGGCTGCTCGTCGTCAACCTGCGGTTGACTCCTCTCAGCTCCTTCTCAGTTTATGTTATGCTCGATTCTCGGACATGACTTGAAAAAAAAAAACAGAAACCTCGGATCCATAGATAAGATAACGTCAAGATAAGCCATATTCATCCGCGTACCGTGATCGTTCAACTACTTCGTTAAATATGCAATCCACGTAAGAAAAATAATAACTCAGATACAGAACTTTGACAGAAATATTATAAAAGTTCATTGACTCGTTCTCTGTGGCCAGAGCATCTATGATGGGAAAACCCGTCGTTGCGGCGGGTGATCAACGGGTGATTCGAGGTGAGGCTGAGTTTGCGCTGTACAGTATTACAACACTTTTTCTCACACAGCATGTATACACCGCGCAGACCGCGCATGCTGCGAGGTTTTGGAAACGGTTTTTAGAACAAGATTCGGTACGAGTGAGCAATAAAATCATCTACAAAAATCGGCAAAAATGTTTTACACAATAATATCAAGTTTTGAGTGACTTTTTCCAGTAAATGCTCAGGTACTGGGTCGTTTTCTGTGTTTTCTCACACTCAACAAATCATTTGGCGGGTGGAGTCCCGTTTGCAGTTCCCAACAACCCTCTCTCTTCCTTACGTCAGAGAGTCGGGGAAGCTCTTGGCACAGGAAAGGTTCGATTTTAGACACTCCATAACGCCCATCAATCAAGAACCTTGAGAGAGAAAGTAGTTTATATTACATTCGTTTACCCTCATAAATATAATAAGTCAGAAACTCGCTGCTTACAGTGTGGGTGCGTGATGTAACGCCCTTTGCACTGCCACCAAACTTTGATTATTATGTAAGTTTCCCAATAGCGCTGGAGTCTGAGATCGTAGTGGACAACAAATAATATTGTCAACGAAAATATCAATCGGAGATCAAGATCCCCCCAAGAACTCATGAATGGAATTGGAATCTAGCAAATGATCAATAATTCGATGTAAAAACTACCTTTTTGAACGTTGGAGCAGTCTTGTATCTTGTATGGCGTATGGTGATCATTCCTATTGATTTCTTAAAAGTTCATTCTTTGGGTTGTAGGCCCTATTTAATTTTTATTGTATCCTGCTGATTTGATTTCAACATTCCAAGGGCATTCGCGATCGCTGTATTACGCCGATCATTTACGGCGGCAATTCCCGCGCCGTCATCACGCGATTCACTTCACCGATTCACTTCACCTTCACGCCCACTCAAACTTAGCACCAGGTTCGCAATAGTACAGGTGGAACCGCAAGCTGTAAATACTGACGACGTCTCCTAAGGTTCCTGGCCCCTCGATATAACACTAATCCACCACTAGGGTACCCTCGCCGGTGGCTGGCGGGATGTCGGAACGGCTGTAGTTATCATGTTTTCTAGATCTCCTCACGGAAATTGCGGCCGGAACGATCGCCGTTATGCACTGTAACCCCAAACTGGAAGTTTCCTGCCCGCCGTTCCATTACGATCGCGACGTAGTTCCCGCGGATGAATCGGTCTTAGTCATCCAGTCAGATTTGTTGCGTTGCCCCCCACAAAGTTAATGTTCTAGATCTTGGAATGGTTCTTAGGATGTGACAGGAACAATTGAATAATATGTACTTTGAATAAATAGACCCGGAAACTTTTGTGCCTGGATCGAATAAGTTCCAATCGAACGATGCTTCCATGTTTTGCTTCCGTGTGCATGTGGTGAGGTGCATGGTGGCGTATATTGCAAACCGCAATTTACCCCCGCACAATTTACCCCCGCATAGATATATAGAATTAGAATTATTATATTCCTGGAGCAACTTGCAACTCCTATGCTCTTTTAAGTTTTGCAAAAACATTAAAACCTATTGTTCATACAAGTGGCTTATGGTGACCTTGACTCACTTGTATAATATAACAATATAACGGTAACGGTGAAAAAACATAATAATTGGATTTGAATCAGGGATCAGCGGTGTATATCAGGGATCAGTGGTGTATCTTTTAGTGGTGTATCAGCGGTGTATCTTTTAGTGGTGTATCAGCGGCGTATCAGGGATCAGCGGTGTATCTGTATCAGGATCAGGGATCAGCGGTGTAAAAATTCATCAACCCCCCCCAAGCATGCTGGCGAGTGCGATATGTACTAAGCGTGATATAGGTTGGCAGCCAGGTATCCTCCCCAGAAGTGTCGAGAACAAGGAAATGGTACTTGGGATGCATAACAGGATCAGCTGTGATGGTGGCCCACCTATCGGAGCAATTTTTCCACTGTCCTTCTCCTGTGTTAAGCCAAATATTGATATTATCGTTGAGTCGGTTGCGGTGGAAGTGAACATGCGCAATTTCAGCATCCTGGACCAAATTAGCCACGGCGGTGGTGTCCATTGCATATGGTTCATCGGACACTGTCCAAGTAATGTAGTTATCGGATGGCGAAACTTTTGTATTCTTCCTGAAGCTTCGAGTGAACCTCACGAATAGGGTGTTGTCGTCAGCATCCTTTATGACGCTGCGTGCTGATAACGATGAAAATAAATTGAATTGGAAATTAGTAAGTAAGAACTAGATGACAGCATTTAGTAAGTGGTACTCACTGGTGCTAGGTGGCAATAATGCTACCAGAGTTCTGGGATGCTGAGGGAGGGAATGGGAAAATGACCTCAAGCAAGAGAAATGAGTTGAAGCCAACATAATTAACTAAAGCGCATACCTGCGTGGGCGGCTGCGGGTGGAAGCGGAGGAAATAAATTGTGGCGTGAGATTGGCGCCGGTGGTCATACTACTGTTAAGAAGGTAATGCAGTAACGGATGTTAGAACAAACCTCGTCTGTATCACAAAATATCACAGACCTTGATGTTGATGTTGACCTGGTGCTGGCAGGTGCATGAAGGCTGATAACACTTTCTTTGATTGCAGAAGAAATGGGTGGGGGCCAGTTGGTTGAGGAGAAGCCTCACGAGGCGTTCTAGGTAAGAGAAATGGGTTGAAGCCAACATGATTAACTAAAGCGCATACCTGCGTGGGCGGCTGCGGGTAGAAGCAGAAGAAATAGATTGCGGCCCGAGATCGGTGCGGGTGATCATACTACTGTTAAGAAGGCAAGGTAATGAGTGACGAATGTTAGAAAAAGCTCGTCTGCATCACAGTATCACAGACCTCGATGTTGACCTGGCAGGTGCACGAAGGCCGTTAACACTTTCTTCAATTGCAGACAAAATGGGTGGAGGACCAGTGGGTTGAGGGGGAGCATCCTGAGGTGTTCTAGACCTCCTAGAGGAGGAGTCATAGGCGGAGGGCGATGAAACCGGAGGGAGAGACTCAGGATGACTATGGGAATTATCCAGTTCATCCAACTCATCGTCTTCCTCCTCTTCTTCATCATCGCCACCGGTATCATTGATAACATCAATGAAAGGATTCGAGTCGTCCCCAGGCCGAAGACCGAAGCGACTGCCCTCTCTGGTCGGCGGATTGCTGATTCTTCTAGCAGAAGTGGCAGGGGTCGATATTTCGAGCAGAGGTGATCGCGGAAGGCGAGGTGGATCAGAGTCAGGGGCGGCGAGGGGAATGCGCGGTGATAGTACTAGAGAAGATGAGGCAAGAGGTTGAGGCGAAGGTGAAGGTGAACTCAGTGGCCTTCCGTCAAAGGAGAATGAAACATGGCGAAGGGGACTCTTGGCCTTCGTTCCTGACCTATAGCTAAGAGCCGATGCTGATGGCTGGGGAGGGACATGGGAACTGGCGGACGTTGGGAGGAGTTGGCTGTGAATGTTTGTGCCAGTTGCAATCACAGCCTGCGCAGAAGGCGGTTGTGCTGTTGACTCCAGGACTGAAGGTGGGGGCGGAGCTTCCTGTGCACGGAAGTCATCAGGGGCCCGGGGTTGAGAGATTCTTGAATCATGAGGGTTAGCTGAAGGTCCTTCGACAGAATCTGAATCTGAATCTGAATCAGGCAATGGGTCCAATAAAGTCCTGGCCCGTCTTGAGTTGAAGTCGAGGGTAGAAAACTGAAAGGTGGAATATAACATGTAGCAAAAGGATTGGGATTGGAATGAAAGGCATGGGACAGACCTGGTCAACGATTGAGTCATACAAAGGGTCTTCGCTGCCAGCCAGCTCGATCATAGCTCGAGGTTTCTGTGATTTGGAATTTAGAAAAGGTAAAAAATTCATGTCAACGATAACGGAGAGGACGGAGAGGGAGAGTACTAGAGTGGGGATGAATGTGGGTAAGAAAGGAGAAAATGCAAAGGGATGATGTTAACGTTAAGGACTTTCACGTTTTAGTATCAATCCATCTGGTGACCATGATCATGATGAATTGAAATGCGGTGATCGAATTCCAGGGTACAGATTCCGGGTCTGCGAGCACAAGAAAATGGGCAAGCTCATCTAACGATAAGATAACGCTAGCACTAGGTCCATCAGAATCATGATCAAGTACCCATTGTTGTACATATCCTGAGGTACATTTCTACTACTCTTTACTTTCTTTAGGCAATATCGCGTCCATTGCACCCATGCAAATTTCCAGAACTTTCTTCACCTCCGCGTACATGAATAAAAAGAATGTTATGGAAAGAACGAATGCTATAATTCTGCAGTAGCTCGATCTCTTTACTTTGCGCGATGGGAGATGGTCAAATGTCTGGAAAGCTCGGAAATGTCAACTTCTCTAACCAGGAATTGGAGCAAACCCACTATTTGGTTTAATCCCGGTCTGCTGTAACGTACATCAATAACGTACATCTTGGCGTCTTTCCCTTCCCCGTTCACCGCGATGATGATGGGATTCTTGCCGACGATCCCACTACACTGTCTGGTTTTTAATAAAATTGAGCTTGTTAGATAAATCAGAATCCTACCACGGTGTGAGTGACTAGAATGATTGTTTGCGTGATAAATTGATCAATTTTGAGTTTATCAAAAAAAGAAAAAAGTGGCTTGCCTTGATTTTGATAGCCATTTAGTTTGTAATAAATGTGCCAATATCTGTCGGGATGACCATCCCGTTTGGTGTCCAAGATAATGGTGACGAATGATTCGTTGTGTCCAGCGACAATGGTGGAGTTGTCAAGCCAGTCCACACCAAAAAGTCTTCTACTGACTGGGGCGACATCGGTGCCCATCACATAATGGGCGTCTACATGCCTTTTCTGACTAATGGAATACCTATCAAGAGCGACAGCTGAAGGGTTGCAGGCAGCGAGCTCATGTTTGTTGGGTGATATCGAGGCATAAATCCTGAGCCAAGACGTCACCAAAAAAATTGCACTGTAAGTAGGAAACATACATGGACGACGTTCCCTCAGCAGAGGGAATGTAACCAACCTCATCAAATGGGGATGTCGTGCAGAATATGCTATGGGGCCATCGAATAACATCATTCAACGGAGGAATTCGATTTGAGAACTGGACATACCGTGCTCGCGTTGAATAAACAACTAGCACACTATAGCAATCTAGAAAGTGGACACTGAGGGGTATTTCCAGCAACGGAATCGGACCACCTTCGCGATGAGCTTCAACACGTTGCCGAGTTGGAAGTGGGTGCCTCTGGCACGTTCTCACTAGAAATGAATAAGCTTAAGGGCTGTAGAAACAAGAATAGTAAATATGACATGCCAGACAATGGTCTTATGACAAGAAAAACATCTGCCATTTGGTCATCATGAACGGCGACGCGAGCTGCGACCCATTCTCGTGGATAGCGATTCCCGTGATATAACCGTCAAAGGTTATGAGGTCCTCGACGAAGTCACCCTGAGATTGGTGATCATAAGAAAAATTCAGCGTCGAAGCAAGAACAAATTTATAGAAAATATTTGACCTCTGGACCCGAGAGCTGGATAATATGAACATTCCCTCGACTGGAGGAGAAAAAAATGATTCTTGGTTGTGTGGGATGCCAATGGATGCAAGTAATTGTCCCTCGAGCCGCGGCGCTTGTGATGACTTTCCATTCTCCGACAGTCTTTCGAATCTAACGACAACTCAGAACTTGTGAGGGATGAATGAATGAATAAGAAGTACCTCGAATCGTCCCGAGTCATAACCACATGCCAGGTAGCTTCCATCACATGCTAGTCCCAGGCAGCGGGGAGTGTCTTCATACTTAGGAGACGCATGGTGAATGACCTTCCTGGTGGTAAAACTGCTTTGTACCAATGTCCTCGAGGGAATGGAAATTCCGGAGGGAGAGATTTCTTGGAAATGATCCTGATCCATTTCGGATCCAGAAGCGTCGATATCTTGGAGTATGGGCATGGTTAAGTTGGGAGACAAAGCAGGACTTGAGACAGAATAATTTTATGAATCACTCTCAACCCATAGAGATTATGGATATTAGCTGTGCGATTCTCCATCCAAATGGATTATACCCAATGTAAGTCTAGATCTGGAGATACCGGTTTTTGATCCGGAAGCGAGATATTGCCTGCTCAGGCTGTCACGACCAGAATATCAAATTGGTGGCGGTGGATCTGGTGACTCAGGGCATGGGCACGGTCGTACATGGAAGCGGTTTTGTGTTCTTATCTTTAAATTCGATCAACCACGGGTGGCGGTGAATGTCCAGGGTTTCTCCTAATTGGGAAATCTAATCACAGCACTCGATAGTCCAGAATTCAAAAACCATTGATGATGACCTACAGAACACTATATGCTCACATCCTCGTCTACCGTCTACGGATAAATGTATGTAATTTAAGGAATGGAGGGCCATGGTGAGCAGGAAAACAGAAAACATCCTGGTAAGGTACAGATTTACATATAGGACCACGACAGAAAAAGTGATTGGGAGTAGTATCCGTACCGTAGTATCCGTACCGTAGTTGTCTTGGTTGTGCTGGGGTCAGTCACCTGGTCGCCATTGTGGCTCAGATTCTAACTGAGAGACCGCATAAAAAATGGGGTTATTACCCTGAAAGTTGAGGAACGCGCGAGTGATCATGCAAAGCTTTGGTTCGCGATGTGTCTCCAAAAAATGAAGGGTTTTTTACAACGTTGCAAGCACAAGGAGGATTCACCCAGCGTGAAGATAAAAATGGGGCCATAACCCTGAGTCGAAGGGTTTTGTGGAAGAGCAATCATGGACGACCGCGTAAAAAAAAAGTGAAAAAAAAAATGGGGCCATGACCCTGAGTGTCGAGGAACATGAGTTATCGGGAGATGCTTTGTGATGCCTCCAAAAAGGTGAAAGTTTTTTCGCACCGTTGCAAGCACGAGGGGCGATTCACCTGGTATGAAGAACAAAACGGGGGCCATGACCCTAGGAAGAAGGCTTCTGTGGAAGAACATGAGTCGTTAACGTTGGTGGTCCATGATATGTTGAAGGCAGAGTCACCTGGTCGCGATTGCTGTTCAGATTGTCACCGACCGCGTAAAAAGTGAAAAATAAATGGGGCCATTACCCTGAGTGTCGAGGAACACGAATTATCATGAAACGATTCATTTCACAATGCTTTCTTGATACCTCCGAAAAGGTGAAAGGTTCTCGCACCGTTGCAAGCACGAGGGGGCGATTCACCTGGTATGAAGAACCAAACGGGGGGCCATAACCCTGAGAAGAAGGCGTCTGTGGAAGAACATGAGTCGTTGGTGGTCCATGATAGTTGAAGGCAGAGTCACCTGGTCGCGATTGCTGTTCAGATTGTCATGAACCGTGTCAAAAAATGAGGCCATTACCCTGAAAGTTGAGGAACGCGAGATCATGAAAAGCTTTGATTCGCGATGTGTCTCTTAAAAAATGAAGGGTTTTTGTTACAACGTTGCAAGCACAAGGGGGATTCACCTGGTATGAAGATAAAAATGGGGCCACAACCCTGAGCCGTGGAGAAACGTGAGTTGTTGGTGGTCCATGATATGTTGAAGGCAGAGTCGTAAATGAAGGTTTTCCGCAGAGCCGTTGCAAGTCTTGGGAAGCACAAAATCAGGTACGATGCAATGCGGGAGTCACCTGGTGCGAAGATCTTAATGTTTCTATTGGTCACAAATTTTAATGGAGATTCCCATGGCCAGTGAAAAGAATTGGTCTCATGATCAGTGGCGATATGTCCAAATTTGACTTCGCACCATTGCAAAAAATCGAACGATACATAGATCTATCTTAGGGCGCTTCACGAGTGCGGGTGATCCGCAGGTTTGTGCAGGTCACCTGCTAAAAATTACCCGCAGATCACCCACCCGCGGCTCCAGGTCGTCTTGTTCCCACGGGTTATGGCGAATCCAGGTATAGAGTTTTGATTTTCGCAATACCTGCGGGTCAGACCTGTCTAGACCCGCAACCAAAGTCTCAAAGTAATCCAAAGAAATCTAAGTTTATCTATGTGCTTGGTACATTCGTAACTTGACAAAACGATTGAAATAATACTTGTACAACGGACTCGGGAGGTGCTAGTCGA
>Ga0307517_10004409_pt1 | contig 21611 bp, 34 predicted proteins | sample 23_EM_MG_FD_194515 | JGI IMG/M metagenome (GOLD analysis project Ga0307517, IMG submission 194515) | Populus trichocarpa ectomycorrhiza microbial communities from riparian zone in the Pacific Northwest, United States - 23_EM | ecosystem: Host-associated > Plants > Roots > Unclassified | place... | reverse complement strand
CAGGCTCTTCAGATAGCTGTTGTAGAATGGTATGTAACCTGAGTCTAGTTAGACTGAGCATGCTAGCAAAACAAGATCATGAAAACTCTGGTCAGTAGATACTCTGCCGAAACGTGCAGTAACAAGAATGTATCATACAGGTAATAGAGACAATGTAATGAAATCTGAGGTACTTAGCTTTTATTTAGAACAATTCTCCAATTTGCGACACATCTGCTTGGCCGCAACCACAACCTCTCGGATCCGCACCTGCTCGAGTATATCATACTGCCGCCACTCCTTGGGGGCTGTATCAACCAACACGTCAGGATCAGAGGCGATGCTCTTTGGTTCCAGGCGTCTAGTTTGATCGTGACTATCGTAGGTGTAGAAGCCAATCTTGGTACCGAAAGCCGATACCCCATGTAAGACGGAGATTTTCATGTCAGAGCTGATATCCAAGAAGCACTTCCGGAGTTGGAGGCCAGCTTCTTGACGTTTCGAGGGGAAGTGGAAATCGCCAGGTGGTTTGACCTCGACGACGAAGACAGGCGTTGAATTTACGTAGATGAGGAGAAGGAGGATCGAGTCGACTGCCTCATGCACCGTGAAAGCAGGAATTTGAGGGACAAAGTATCGGGAGGGAACATTGTGTTGGGAAGCCGGTTCCAAGACCCGTAGACAGACGTTGAGGTCGATGATCCACATAATGATTTCGGGGGTGACTCCATACTTGGTAAGTACCTGATGACAACTTGGTGACGTGGAATACTAGTGTTGTGCAATAATAAATAACACCAAATACCGCTGCCTTGCTTTCTCTCTTTTCTCATACCAGTTGCAATTTCATAGAAAATAGATAGATGCCTGCCCTAGTCCAGCGACCTGCTCCTACATTCGCAGCAGAAGCCGTCGTCGAGGGAACGTTCTCCACAGTTAATTTGCAGGATTACCTCGGACAATGGTACGCACCCAAGGCTTTCTATCATATGCGGCATATTTACTTATTGGTATTGCAGGGTCGTCCTCCTTTTTTACCCAATGTAGGTGCTAATTCAATTGCCACGTGTCACGGGTTAGACGTTGATTATGTCAATTGTCATTTCAAACCGCAGGGACTTCACCTTTGTTTGCCCGACGTGCGTGTTTTTTCCCCCTTAAAATGGAAATTTATCTGATAAATGCGCATAGTGAAATTCTAGCCTACAATGATGCTATCCCTCGCTTCCGGGAACTCAACACTGCTATTTTCGGTGAGGATTCAAGAACTTCTCATGACGACGTTACTAACGTAACTACTTTTTTTTCGCTGAGCAGGCATTTCAACAGACTCGAAATACTCTCATTTTTCTTGGGCTACTCAACCACGAAAAGCAGGAGGTCTCGGCCCCGATCTCAAGTTACCTCTGGTTGCTGACAGAAATATGAAAATTTCCCAGGAGTACGGCGTTCTTTTGGAGGAAAAGGGTATTTCCCTACGAGGCCTTTTCATAATTGACCCCAAGGGCATTCTGAGGTACGTTTGTCCCAAAACAAATATCAGTGGAGGGGAGGCTTATTCACGTGGCAGGCAAATCACCATCAACGACCTTCCGGTTGGACGTTCGGTAGATGAGACCATTCGGCTTATTCAAGCCTTCCAGTTCACCGTACGCCCTTTTTTTTTATAAAGACATTTTCTCTTTTATCCTAACTCGGTTTTCTTAATTCACTGTAGGACGAGCATGGCGAAGTTTGCCCCGCTAACTGGACTGTTGGTTCGAGAACCATCAAGGCTGATCCCGTTGCTAAGCTCGAGTACTTTGAAGCCACTGCGAATAATCAAGCCAACCCAAACGGCATTGTCAATGGCACGAAGAGGCCTCGCGTTGAATAAACACATCATTAGATTTCATCACTGTTATCATCGTCATAGAAGCACATCGTTTGCAAATATATCACCCCTCAACGTCTTGAATTTCGTATATGACTTGTCGGAGACTTAGAACATGGACACTCGCAACCTGAAGTGGTTGCCTGATGTAATAAAGCACTTGTAAGGAGTGAATGCGTCATTTCGGATTGATATAACCATCGAAATCAAATTCGAACTTTATGCTCCATGACCCGAGAAACACTGTTTCATGTTTAATTCCTTTGAACTCACAGATCTTTTGGTGTCGACTATACTCCGACACATTGTTAAGCATCAAATATGGCATGATAGAAAACATTGAATTGAGTACTGCTTTCCATATCACAGGAGGATTGCAAAAAAGGGTTTGAGAGGTAATTTGTCATCAAGTAAAAAAAAAAAAAGGGAGGGGACTCGTACCCGCCACGCGCAGCGGTGGCCCGCACCTGCTTGTGTTTAATTCCTTTGAACTCAAATCTTTTTCAGCAAAAATTGAATTCTCACTTCAAAAAGATGGCGTCATAACTATCGATCATTATTGCCAAATTTGGCGTTGTTGACCATATAAGAAAGACTTCCGAAACATTTAATTCCGTCCCGAAAATTTTTAATGAAATCAATTGGCCATCGACCTGTACAGTTGAGTTCACACGGCACTATGTACTGGAAATTCAACGAAAGAACGAAAAATAATAGGCATACAATCCAAAGCCGGTCGTTTTATCTGCTTTGTCCATAAAAAAGGAAATAAAAATAAAAAAATGTCCCGTGGTTTGCCATAAATTATATGCCAGGTTGAGTAAATCCCTCCAAGTTAGGCCAGTTTCCAAGCTGGCTTGGATCGCCTCCAATGCGAACCCATTGAGAGACCGACGGCGTCGGTCCGTCGAGGATGAAAATTTGGTACCAACCAGGAGGGCAAACACCACTGTTTGGCGGTGCAGTGATGGTGCATGTCGTCCCGGAGCAAGAGAATGCAGGGAATAGAGTTCTCGCACCCATTGCGTTGCCATGCGTGCTGGACGGGGCTGCAAGAAGTGATACACGGAGTGTTTTTCCTTGGAAGAGGTTGACATTTGTAATGGCATGCGAACCGCCGTAAGCCCAGTCCTTATCTGAAACTGTAAAGGTTGGCTGCTTGAGACCTTGAGCCAGGTAGGGAGGAATGAAAACCTGTGACACAAGGGGGTTCATTTTCGTCCTCATTTGAACACAGTTGTAACCTTACCTCGACACGGTACTCTTCTGGGAAGTTCTGGTCTTGAGGGTCAGAACCGGAGATGATGACACGTCCATCCGGAAGCAGCGTGGCCTCCGAGTGATACATGCGAGCAATGGTAGTACTACCAAGGATAGAGAACCGACTTCCAGCAGGGAGAGAGGGATCATAAAGGACTGCATTCAGGTTTGGATCAGTGGCCGCAGCAAATCCAGCTAGCCCGTGATGAGCTCCATTCACAATGAGGACCGTCCCATCTGGCAAGGGCACCATGCAGGGCATCACGCGTTTTGACGGCTAAGTCAGACATCATTTCAGTGTCCATCTGCGTGATTTATATTGGACCCTCACCATCCGTTCGAGAGTCCAAGTTGGATTGGCAGCTTCTGGTTCGATGGAAACACAGTTATCCAAGGCATCACCTGTTGATGTGGTACCACCGCAAACGAAAACATTGAGGGGAGCCGAATACGGCGCAGACTGAGGAAGAGGGACAAATGCCCCTGATAGGGGATAGTTACGACCCGCAGTTGCTGAGAAAATGTCAATCCCTTGTTACCACAGCAGAAGTCTCGCAAAAGCTTACCATCGTTAACTGCGCCTGGAAGGTCGGGCAAGATGGTGATTGTAGCGAAAGTGGTGGGGTCCAGGATCCTTGCTTTGTTATAATAGGCTACATCGGTGTGAATGACGAGGATTAATAATTAAAACGATTAGGCATACCAACGAAAATGTTTTTGGACGGAAGAACAGTTACGAAAGGATACAGGGCATTGGGAGTGTTTGTGAGCCAATCGAGGTTTACGACTGTGTCGCCACCCGCAGGTTTAGGAAACGTCTCCACGTTTCCTTGAAGGACGTTTTTGGAAACATCGAGACCCCCGATAGTAAGTACAGATCCATTTGCCAGAATGGCAGATGTCGGGTACCATCTGGGGCGCTGTTGAAGTGGTTGGAGACGTTGATACATAATTATTGAAATCGACCTTACCTGGAGGCTCAGAATCTGGTAATCTTCTTCCCAGTCATTCTTCCCGTTGACACCCGGTTGACCGTCAGGTGTGTACAAGCGAACACCGCTTAGAGCCACCCCATTGTATCCGCCGAGACTGATCTGGCGACCTGACTTGTCAGGGAGAACGAGATTGGAACCACAGAATAAATCCGTCTTGACATGCATTTCGCGATACGCAAGGTTGAACTGGTTCACCAATGTCAAATCGAGTTCGTACGCGCCAGTACTATTTGGAGGCCTGCCGTCATATGTAGGTTAACGGATCAGCTGGCTTTAAACAAAAAAAAAGTTAAACCCACCCTGAACCATGCTTCTCGAGGAAGAGTACCTTGTTGTTAATACTTACGGACGTAGCTATAGGAACGACGACCCTGATGCACGTAAGGCTGATTAAAAGACGATTTATTAAATGTACACACCCGGGCACTGGAAAACGAAGATTGGTCGTTAGAAATTTTTTTGGCAGTACATGGTTGACTTACCGAGATACTGTAGACCAAAGAGTTCCTTATCAATATTAAATGAGAATAGACGATAAAAAAATACCTGCCTCGTAGCGACCAGTATTTCCCGGTGTATTCCATGTATTCATCCCAGGCCAGTAATACACGTTCAGGAGCGAAAAACCTCCACATGAGTGGGCGGGATCTCCTTCGCAGGCCATGTTGCATTGAGAATCTGCAACGAAGACCCCATTTTTTGCGGCAACATCAGTAATGTCACCACAGACTGAATCGATTTTAATTTTGTTATGGATAAGTCACTGGCGATGGCCACTCACAACATTGCTGTCCCCACTATTGATGTCAAAAAGTTGTTAAATCTTAAGTCTAACGAAAAAGAATATAATCTTACCTCAACACCAGATGCAGAGAAACCGAACGCAGCACATTGATTCATGCATGTGACTGGAGTGTTGGTGCCAGGTGCATTAATCTGGTATGGAAAAATCCTTCCATTATTTGGTTCGCTAGAAAGTTGTGAATTCGATACAGCAATACATTGAATTCAAACGAAACTTACGGCAAACACCCTTTGTATTCCCATTTGCCAGGTAATTCTGCGGTTAACGGAGGTGGAATAGTAGGTGCGCCGTACGAGACCTGCAGTTATGTGTTAGGAGATCGGCATGGGCAACGAGTCTGGCACCTCACCGAAAAAATGCCGAATAGCAGAAAACCCAAAGGAGTGTACAGCACGCTCATAGGTAGAGAAGGAAAAGGATCGTGGATGAAGGAAAGGCAGAGAAATGAGGGGAAAGGCGCGACGTTGCAGAGCGAACGGGAACTGCTGCAGAAACTCGAGACTTTTGGACGACCTTTTATTTACAATCTTCATGGTACGCAGCTATTTCGGACTCACGAAGCACGCAGAAATTCGCATCAGCCGATTATCGAGAATTGCTCTCGTACGTCAGCTGTGCAGATGGATCTAGGTGCTGGTACATGATAAGTGACGCCGAGTTGAAGGCGCTGCAAATAAAATGGTGGGGATGGCCGGAAAGTCGTGAACTGCAGCCTGAGTGAAATCTGGACCCAGAACCACCATCGAAGCATCAGACATCCCGTAATTCGAAACCGCGGTGAGCCAAGCGAAACAAATATACAATGGCTTCCGAAGCTGAATGTTATGTAAAACGGAGATAATTCGAGACAAAGTTGAAACTCGAGGCGAGCCCAGGATGAAAGTGGCACGTCATCTGTTCGGGGAGCAAATGAGGAGATACACGTCGCGTCGGAGGTCCCGGCTGTCGCAGAGTTGTGTACTGGCACTCTGGGTGAGACACCGATGTTCATAAGTTATTATAGCGCCAACTGATGAATCTCCAGTAAGATATTAATCATAAGTCAGATAAATACATACCTGATCTATGTATGTACAGGTCGAAACGTTAGTAACATTTTATTATGTAATCAGTCAAATTCCCATGCCTTTGGGCGCCAAATGGGCGCTTACACTCTTACGGGCGACTTGACCACAATTTGCTCTCTGCGTTCAAAAGAAATTGAATGAAATTGCCACACCAGTTTAATGTCCCCAACGACTCCATTACCTACGGTAAGATAATTATAACCATCGAAGCATGTTTCCGGGCCGGTACTGCGAATATTGGTGCAATTAGGCAGGTGGATTTCTGCCAGAGTGCTCCAATGGTGCAATTTGTAGTGGCAGTCGGAGGCAGCAACATCCAGTCATCTCATCAATTTGCATAAAACCTGGGTGGTTCTCTCCGCACCAAACAATGAAAACCGATTGTCAGGAAGAATGGAATAAATAAAAGTCAGGCCATACTGTTTGATACTGTCCTCGGGTAAATCTCCTCCCGTTATCTATATGTGCACTTACGGCACTGGTCCTTTGGAAAGTTAGCATGCAAAATGTGTTGAACGGTACTAGTGAACTGGCTTGCCATGCATGTGTTGTTCAGTTAGTAGCTAGTCCATCACCAAGGGACGTTTGAGATATCGTGCATAACCATTCAGAGGTTTATATTTGGCTCGAGCCTACATGTATCTAGTTTTTCCAAATTAAAATGTCCCAAAATACGCAAGCTTTTCGATCAGAAATCTTGAAGAGGCATATACGTCAACGAAAACCATTATTATAACAATTGAACATGTACACTTGTTCCAAACTCCTTTTGTGGATGAACTAAATGGCCTTGGGGAATCCCGAGTGTTTTCAGTCGGTACAGAGAAGGTGTCTCGCCGTGGCAAGCGGAATCCTGGTTCAAAGCTAGATAACTTCGAATTCAGGTTCTGCGTAAAATTATACATACGAATGGCATGCCAGAGATATTTTAATCGAAATTTAACGCGGGGTTCAATGGAGGTTATCGACGGTGAACTTCGCTAGAACGGTAGCCCCAGAGTTTTTCCCTTTGTTGTTTAACATACGAAGGAGGACCCATTGATCTTTCACGAGGTGATCAAACTTCGCACAGAAGATGGCGATAAGGTCATCTCTGCCCACTTCGTCTTGGCAGATCATGAGTCTTTTAGTAACTCAATGGTTAGGCTTGAACATATCGAGACTGCAGCGCGTTACGAACCGTATAAAACTCAAATCGTCTTCTTCATAATACCATTCAAACTGTTCCTTCCAGAGTAAATCTGCACCACATTCGGGTTCATGCAGCGTCTCAAGAGTCGGGGAACGCCAGGAGAGATCTCCACTGGAGTGAAAAAGTTGTGCCTTTATGTACGTATGGAAACTCTTCCCCTCACGCTCATTCGGCGCTGGTACTGGAGAAATGTCATCGATTAAGTCTTGGCTTAGAAGAAGTAGGAAAACAGGACTTACAAGAACTGACTCCAACAATATCAACGACCAGTCTCTGCTTCACATTCTCTTTCAAGGAAGTGCCTGAAATCATTTTCTGCCTCATCTCCCTTGGCTTTGGTACCCATCCTGGACTACCAACGAACATTGCCTCATTAAGTTGCATCCCTGTATCATACACCTGCCAATTCAGGCTCGCAATTTGACTTCCATTTCGCCAAAACACAAGAGGATCAAGGTTGCTTGAATCAACACGGGTACCCTTTGGGAAGATGCGCCGTAAGTGGTTGGAACTATGAGAAATGAGGCCGGCCAAAGAAGCGGGAAGTAGGTCCATGCAAGCAGATTCGGATATATTGATGAGGATGTTGGCCGGGTCTGTGATATCTTTATACATCCATGGCGTCAGAATGAGCCAACGAGAAAATACGAAAGTACCTTACTCTGCAATAGCCATCCTTCTTTTGGTTTCATGCTGCGTGCATAATACCCATACTCTGCGAGTTCATCCGAAATGCGGGCTTCACCGGGTTCTGAACTGCCGAAGAGGGACCAAAACCAGTTCTTCTCTGTATGTTCTTCGGACGAGCCGGCCGTTGTCACGTTGTCTCCGCTCTCCTCCTCTGTAGGATCCCCTCCTCCTGGAGGATAATATTCGACCTATAACATAATTAGTCTAGTTTGGTAGAAAAGCAAAAATAGCGTCTGATTCCCTACCATCAGAACAATCCGACCCTTTAGATCGGCAGGTGTGATTGACCCAAAGATATCTCTCAACGGTCCTTTCACCAATTTATCACCCCATGCATCAACCATCTGCCGGACGAGGTCTTTCTGCCCGCTAGCAGGAACATGGCATTCGAGGCTAACAAGAACTGGCCAGCACCCAGGCACGACGCTATCCCCAATCGCCTGACATACGTCGAAGAACGGGACACCTTCAACGAGGGTATGCCCGTGAGTCGCTACAAGTCCTTTGTCTGAAGGCCACACGTCAATCTCTGTGAGGAACGTGAGCCATTGTGGTAGTTCAAGGGGTACTTTTGTACGAACCTACACACCTTCCTCGATTCGCCAATACATGGGAATAGGACGAAGCAGAGGACTTTCCAATGAGTTGTTGCGAGGAAAGATATGAATTATGGGACGAGCTTGGATATTCGATAAATTCTGGATTCGAAGTAAACAGTAGAAAAACCTACGAAATAAAATAATCCTGCAGGGGGAAAGAATCGTCAACCTGGCCTGGTTGAAGAGCTGGCCGTCGACTCAGGGCATATGTTGACTAGCATACAAGTCAGGATCATTAGTTCACAGGGAAAGCAATGCCAGTTATACCTCTCCTGATTCTGAAATCGCCTGCTCAATCTCAGGACTCAATCGTACTTTTCCAAAAGGTTCGTTGTGTGAGGGTGGCCGGTAATTGTGTTCTGTGTGGTAGTGAAATGCGCGCACCAGTTCTTCACGAATCTCGTCCATGATCTGATAAGAGCTTGAACTTACAAATGAAGATGCAAATTGAAATTTGAAGTCACATGCGACGAAAGTCACTCAACACCGTTAGCCCTAAAAAGGTTTAAAGAATTTGTTTTAGCTCTGTACCGAAAAGTTACAGTGCAGCGCTCTAAAATCGTAATGAGGTAAGTCGTAAAAAGAACACCATAATTTTGAGTCTGAGACTTTTTTTTCTTTGGAGGCGCTCGAGGACAACGAGAGGCGCCTACCTCCTATCTGTTTCGATATGCCGAGGGAGAAGCCAGCCAACATATATTGAAACGACCACGATAAGCATGAGGATATAAAACACCAAGTATCCCCCGCAATAGCCTTTCTCAATTGAAAGGGAAAATAGAGAATTCGCAAGTGCTGGGCCGATGGCACGCATGATGCTCACTGTCATCTGAGAAGGACGTGTGAAAAACATGTCTGTAACTTTGAACGTCAAGTCAAACCTGGCTTAAGCCATTCGTCGCTCCGAGAGAAGCACGATTAGGCGATGCAGCTGTAATGAAGATGAATATTGCTCCTAAACGGAGTTGAGTACATGACCAGTCAAACTAGTCATGACCACGTACCAAACGAAAGATTTAGAACAATAGAGATCAGCAACTGCGCAGCAACTGTCACCCAGACAAGAGCTGAGTATCCCTGTCGTCTTGCTAAAATGTTTATGACTGGGAATAATGCAAAGGACGGGATGGATGTCATCAAGCCTCCAATGAAAACTCGTTTCGATCCCCATCGGTCATGTATCTTTGCAAAAAAGCAGACTTGGAATACGCCGTTCAATATTCCAAGGATGGAGAGAAGTTTTCCGATCGTTGGTGGTGAAAGGCCGAGGCCACCGTTCGCTATGGGTGTAGAGAGGAACACGGGATGAATGGCGCGAAATGAGATGTCCACGAGAGACAAGGAGGCGTAGTTCGCAGACGCTAACACCACTTCATATGTGAGAAGGGATCTGAGGGTGGTTGGTTTCTCAGATGCTTCAATCGGGCCTCGAGCTCTACTAGCTTTATTAGGTTTCCGTAATCCCAGGAACTCGCCAACTGGCATGGGGTTAGGAGATGTTTCTTTTAAGAAAAAGAACGTGATGACCCATGCAAAGAGGGTGAAGGTAGCTGGAACTGCACATGGGAGAAAATAGGGGTAGTTCCTTAGAAATTCGCTATTGCCAAAGAGGTCGGGGAATTGATCTGCCGGTCGTGAGAGAAGCCCTCCAATCATCGGACCGAGCTGGATTGGTCAGAGGTACTTAACAGCCTTGGGAAATGTAGACAACTTACTGCGCCCCCACTGGACCAGGCGATGGGTACGTAGGCGTAAGCCTGAGCAGATTCCGCGGTAAGTCCATAGAAGACATGATAAAGATTGTTGACTCACCATTGAGATGTTGGTAGAATCCGTCAATTCCGCCATCATACTAGGTACGCACGCCTCAGCTCAAATTTACACATTATTAATAGTGAATATTCCTACCTCTTGATAACAGAAATATTACCGTCTGGGCAAAAAATCTATCAAGAATCCGCAAGGATCACAACTTTGGACACTTACTCAACGCGCCGTTTAAGCTTCGACTGAGGAGATTGTGAGGGAGTAAAGTCTTAAAAGCACGGAGGCAGCTCACCTTATGACAAGCCCCCAAAACGTTTTCGACAATCCGAAACAATACATAGACAGCGACAAACCTAATAGGCCAGAGAGGATAACTGGTTTTCGACCAATGCGATCTGATATCCTGCTCCAGTGCAAGACTGTGAACGCTTGGGTTAGGTAGAAGAGTGATTGCTAGAGGGAATCTGTTTCTAGTATAGCCTTTCAATGTTCGAGGTTCGACACCTACCATGATTCCAACGTAGTAACCCACTTGGCTTTCATTTCCATGAGTTACGCCTATGTCTCGAATGAGCTGTCCAAAAAAAAAAAAAGATTCATACAACAACCGATGAATGAGCGTGGTTTGACATACTTGTGGTGCAAATGGGTATATGACATTGGAAGTCAGGGGTTCTGCAAGCTGCAGAAGTAACGCGATTGAGAACTGAGACCAAGGAAGAGGAGTGGGAGTTTTTTTTCCATTGCCTTGAAGCAACGGAGTCTCTTCGTCTACAATTCCATCAGCAGACATTGTCTTGCAAAAAGGGTCCGCCCGATCCAGGACCACTCGGTATTTAACCAATGTATTTTTAGGTAAAGCCCGGCTATTTCATATGTCACCGTCAATGAGTCGATGAAGGTTCGTTCGGAACTCACTGACAGACTGTGTGCGGATTTTCATTGGCGACCATCTGTCAACGACAATTTCTGATAATCCGTCTCAGCTGAGCATAGAGCCATGCCAGTAGATGCTACTGATCACGATAGAGTCAAGCTTACAGTTATGATTCTCCTCCAGTGCTTAAAGTTAAGCCAGGCAAGACCAGATGCGTGGAAATAGGCGGAAATGGCAGAAGCACTCGGGGTTGGATATCGGCCCTTAGAGACCGAAACATTCAAATCGCCAGGCCCCAGGGTCCTTTGAAATTAACTTTCACATGTACACATTTTATACAGATTCCAGAGGTGAGTCTGAGGCACACAGAATTGGGAGAGTTCAACCAGCGGAGAGGTATTATATTACATAATTTCAATTAATTAAGGAACGACAGCTTTCCCAGGCTCAGGGATGACCTCGACACTCTTTCCAATATCGCTTTATGAAGAGCTGCTACCAAAAGTTGTGGCAGTTCTGGAGCTGACGCCGGAAGGACTGACAAGTCAGCAAGCAAAGCAGAAATTACTCCAGACAGTTGGTCAAAATGTTCTTTATCATCTTTATGTTGTGACTGAGGGCGTTAAATCAGACAAATGCATTTAAAAATGCCATATCACAAGCAAAAGACATCGCTGCCAATTTACCCGGGGGGGAGTTGACCATTGAACAACAAGATTCTGTTATCACGCTGCTTGAACGTTTGAGGCAGCGCAAAAGGTGTGGTTAATCTATTTTGTTGTAGGTTTACCTCTGTCTGACCATTCTAGGACTCAACTGGCGGAATTCACATCTAAGAATGTCGTCGCTAGGCCGTCGGCGGCACAATTCAAGATGGAAGTTGATTCCGTGGCTTCTACTCCCGCTTCGTCTAGTTGAATCGAACCGATGTGTATTTGTGCGATCATGTTCATCGTCATTCCAGCGACCTGACTTCAATCCTTAGCGCCAGAAATCATGCTAGTACCTTGCACTATTTCAGCTGTCTGCGACACCCATTGTGCAATGATCCGGATCTCCCTGGACAATACAAAAACCCTTGCGGATATGATAAGCAAAATCGATCCCTGGATCAAATTTGAAGCCAGTGTACTCTGGCCTGTCTTCCCAGAAGTTCCATTTAAAGTCCATTGAAGTAAAATATGAGTTACCAAATCTGGACGTACTCTAAAGATAAATCATATGTTGGGTGTCACTTGAACTCTGCAAATTTACCACCCGCAGCCTTTTCAATGCCTGCGTACATCTTCTCCAAGTTTTCTTCTCGTCTTTTCCTTGCCGCCTGAGAGTTTCCACCTCCGTCCTGATTCGCTTCCCTCTCAACCATAAACTCTGCCATAAACCGCCCGATATTTTCCTCACCAACCTCGCAATGCGCTCTAGGGCCCCAGCGCCATTCATATGCCCTGCCTTCTTCTAAATCTTCTGCTTGGGTCCGCAAGCGCTTCGACCCAGCTCCTCCTTTCTTCCCCTTTCGCGCAGCGTCTCCGACCTGTTGGCGGTCGAGGTAGTTTTGCTTGAGAAGACCCGACAGGTAGGTGTCCAAGTTGGCAGACCGAATGGTTGAGGACGTGTTGAGTCTGATTGGCTTAACGCCTGGGTTGCTTGAGAGACGAAGAGTCTTTAAATAGCGGCGAAGGTCACCTAGTATAACTGTCTGAATGGCTCTGTCGAGAAACGAAAGAAGATGACTTACTATCCGCCATCACCCTTCCATTTGCCAAAATAAGAGCAAGGATCACGTATAGGATACCAACGGATCCTAACTGATCGCCTTTGCTCCACGAAATGAGGCTACCGTAAAACTTTGGAGGCCGTTCTGCCTCCTCATCTCTACCGTCTTCCTCATCATCATCAAGAACGGATGGAAAGAAGAGAGCTTTGTCGCCTCCTTCCTCTTCCAAGACTTTAGCATGAGTCTGAGCAGCATGTTCGATTATGAGAGGATCCAAGCAGGAGCGGAGCATGTAGGTCTTAGATCCCGTTGCAGTCGCTGTTGAAGAAATTAGATATTATTTCAACCATGTCAGAAAATGGGACAGTTCAACCTCTTTTTTTGATGCCAATGGCAAGAGTAGGATCTTGGGTTTGAGTTTGAGATGGGGCAAAGGCGTCTTGCTCCATCCCTGCACGCGATGGAAGCTCTACGAGCTCCATTCCGAAAGCATTTCGAAGCTTTTGCTGTGCCATCGAGAAGATGATGTTGAAGGCGCGTGTCCTTTGTCCAAGAACTATATGAGTTGTACTTTAAAATTTGTTACCAACGCAAGGGCGAAGATGTAATACCCTTTTTGTTGATATCCTCGCGTCTCAAAGGACCTCTCTTGTATTCTGTAAATAACGCGAGCCGGACGAGGTCGTTGACATTCTGGGATTCTTCCTATGTTGCTCAGGTCAGCAAAACATATGTTTAATTTTTTTTTAAGCCTACACCGTTCCCTTCTCCCATCTCATGATCTTCTTTCTCATCACCTGGTTCTTCCTCACTCGAAACGGGCTCAGCGACTCGTCTGCCACCACGCGTATTCTGAGTCTGAGTGGGTCTCTGGGACTGGGATGGCCCAGCACGCGTAGATGTTGACCTTGCCATTACAACCTTTAATAACCGCGTGACGGGTCGCGTTTTGTCGCGTCACAGTTCATCATGTCAGCTCACAGATTTAGATTTGAAATATGTTTCTTGGTAAACACATTCTCTTGTTGCATAAGCTGTTGAACCAATCTCACATCGAAAACTTGGTCTTGATGTTAGCGGTACTGTAGTGACGACAAACTTAAAAATAGTTCCCACGGTCTGTTTGCATTTACACCGAACATTGAAAACCTTCCGCATACCACTTTTTTCTTTGTCCAATAACTGTGTCGACGCACAGCGACCCTTCCGCAGTCCAGAGTCACTAGAAAACCTCTCCAAAGCCTCTGGTTTCGTTCCAGTCAGAATGGCTACTTGGTATGTTGCCATTGTTTCGTCTTGTAAACAATGTGACTTGAAGTGTTTAATTATTACTCTAGGACGGATGTGCTCTCTCTTCTGATTGTGAGCGCTCTTACTCACATGCATTGGTCCACCATTTCTTACTGGATCCCCCCATTATAGACTGTCTTGATCTTTGGCGGCGTCATCTTTGGGATCATCTATATCGTCAACACTGTCAATGAGGGATTGAATTCTACCAAAGAATCGTACGCAATCCTTTTTGTTTTTTATTTATTTTGATTCTGGTTCACCGTACTTCAGGTTAAAATCTAAAGGATTGGATATTTCATCGACTGGTGTTTCAGTGAAAACGTCGCAGAGGTTCACGAGAGAGGATCAAATTGATGCTACACAACGGTGTGTTAGATCACTGTCCCAAACGTTTTCTGTCGATTCCTTATTCATTTCTTCCCAAACCAGGCATATCGTCCGCGCCATTGGCGCTTCCTCATTCCGTAAAGGCGAAGCACCTCAAGTAGGCGAAGAGGGTATTCCCCTCATGATCAGACAAACTTCGAGCAGATCAGAGTCGGGTCCCGAGGGGAAAGAAAAGAAGAAAAAACGAAGTTTATTCGGGAGCAAATGAAACAGCACAATTCGTGGTTATCGGCGCAGGGCGCACAGTGCACAATAAGTGGGCTATGCCAGGAAGGCCGCTCATTCCTATATATCGCTCCTTTTTCCTGTTCCAACTATACCACCACCTCTCTTTGTATTTATTGTACTCCTTTTATGTACTTTCCCTGTAAGTAGTAATCATTCCTATAAATTCCTGGGGTTGTGTAACTATCTGGATGTATGACTGCTGTTGGTATAATTTAATTTTGGGTGTATGAGAAGTTTACAACAAAAATGTTCCGATTCAAGTGGGAAAAAAAAACTCCCTAAACCCATGTCTCTCCCCCAAGCACCACCGTCATTTTCATCCCCCCATCGTCTGCTAATTTTCTCAGCCCAGCTCTAATCTCATCCGAGGGTCTCATCCCACTCCTACAACATCTACTCGTCCAACCTTTCGTAGTGCTTGGCAAGGGTCTATATGAGGTCGCCTTAAGGGTGAAAGTTTCTAAATTGTTCCGTAGATTTAGTGGTGGGGATTTGACTTGCGATGCACAGGCAATCGGAGAGATGGGACCCAGACCATAAGGTCCTGTGGAAGTGATCGAATTGGCAACGGTAACGGGGGTAGTGATAGATGGCGATGGACTTTCGGGCCCTGCTAGAACATCTGCTGGAAGGACTAGAATTTTGTCTTCGTCGTCGAGGAAGTAGATATTCTGCATTTCGTCATTAGAGTTTTCAACTTTCAGCATCTGGGTAGCTGCCTCGATCTGAGTATAGTCCCGAAATGCTGAGGACTTCACTTGCTCTTCGGGACACACCTCTTTCTCGCGCGAGGCGTCAAGCCACTCAGACCCAAAACCACCCCTTTTCCTTAGGGTATCCAACAAAGCCCGAGAAAACCCTACATCTTTTACCTCCCCGACCCTGGCAGGTAAATGGAAAGAAGGAGGATGCGGAGATGCGGAAAAACCGTTTTCGTCGCCGGTTGCCAGGCCGTCGCAGATGGTGCAAGTATGAACAATGAGAATCCCAGAAAATGTGAAAATGTGAAGATTCGGCAGGATGTAACATGGTGAAAGGGATACGGTCTCACGAGAACCGAGGGAGCTCCTGGCAGGATCCCGCGAGGATGGTCTGAATCCGAACGAGCGGCCCTTCCCTTCAAGCAGTTCATCATCCGAAACATAATTCGGTGACCCCACCTCGAACCTCCCCCTCTCCTTCCCCTTTCCGGGTCCCACCTCAGATACACCTCCTGAATCCTGCACGCCCAACAAATCAATGAACCACCAGGAACAAAAAGCAGATTTCTCCCAATCTGTTTTTTTGCTGATGTCAATCTCAAGTTCTTCCAGCATCGGCATGTCCCGTAAGAGTGCCTTCAATTCCGCTTCAACTTGGGACGCAGGACGGGCTCTGAAACCGAGTTCACTGAGGACGAGGCGAGTCAGTGTGGAGGGACGATGGATATCCGTCGTGAATAGAGGGAGCACTGTTGAGAGTTGTGGAAAGACGAGGTCATCTGATAACGCGCTTATCTCGAAGCTCTCGAGTAGAACACAGGATATGGACGAAAGCAGTCGCATAAGGTCTCCCCAAGCAGCGCGATAGACGATCATTTTTTTCAACTGGTTGAGGAGGATCGGTTGATCAGGATCAACGACGATCCTGTTGACATCGTTGATTAAGATTGTATAAACTCTGCACCAAGTGAGATTTGGTAGGAGAGGTAGAGCATAGAAACATTCATCAAGGTAGACCTGTTGAAGGGTTACACGCGTGAGTTGAGGCCATCGCAGGAAGACATCGGTAAGGTAGTATCCATTTAGATGGAGATCACTCAAAAGCGGTGCGTTTTCGAAGATGGTGAGTCGTTTGCGTTTGGAAGGGGACTGGATACAATCTGCCGAGAGGGGTTGCGTGGACACCGTCGTCAGCTGGTTGACGTTGTCTTTTATGCAATCGAGGAAGGGATACCACGCTTCTGGGAGGACAAAGTTGATTGATCTCCATCGATACGCCTGTTCGACCAAGAGATTTATAAGGTCGAGAGCGATTCCCTCTGTCCAGTCATCCTCGTTGTGGAAAGTGATATTCATCGTGAGTGGACAGATTCCAGATCTCTCGAACCATTCCTTGAGCAAAGAAACCTGGGCTGCATATCGTCCCGATGGTGAGGACAAGCAAAGCGAGATGTGACTCCATATCTGTGGGTTGTTCCAGACAACGGTTCGCCAATGTGAACAAACGCCGCCCAACACAAGCGGGGTCGTCTTCTTGTGTCTGTTACGATCGCCCAAAAACTGATCCGAGTCCGCATGGCAGATGGTAGTGAACACTTCAGCGAGGAGTTCATAGGGGAGTTGGTTAATGGCAGACTGAAAGTTGTGAGACCGTGACGTGGTATCTGCAGGTCCCTCTTGTTGTGGGCGCATTCCGACGGCCGATGAGTGAGTAGCTTTTCCAAACATGACGGCTCTGGAAGGACGGGGAGAGGCGTTCGACGATGAGACAGAATTTCGAGGGTCGCACAGTTTGAGAAGCACCTTGTTGAGTGCGCCCAACATGATTTCTTTCAAATTCAGCGTCCAATAATCAGTCTCGTCGTTGTCCACGACGTACACCTACACTTACAGTCCATCCGAGATCCTTGTCCTAGACAAATCACCGTCGTACACAAGACCCTCGTGTTTCGACTCGGGGTAATGACATCAATCTTATCTTATCTGAACTATATTCACATCTTTGGCTTCCAGAGATGCAACACCACGTAGTTCACCCTTTCAACACCCGATTTTTTCACTGGCGTTTTTGACAGACAATTCCTCTATGGCACGGTGATGTTTCTGGTCTCAGTCTCAGATTCCAACCTTTATGTAAAAAGATAAACGACTTTCTATTCCTCCGACCATCAACCCGCTAACTCCCTATTACTATTATCACCTTCCGTTCATGATTCCTAACGGGGAACCTCGCCCACTGTGGTTCGTTGTGCACGGGGACTCGCAAGATCCAGCGAAAGTGACGGCTTACACTCTCCAGGATATCGACGACCTCAAAAATCTCATCAATGACCGGCGTCCAGATATCCCCGCTTCGGAAATGCATCTTTGGAAAGTGAGTGGTCAGAGTGCCCGAGGCTGATTCCGCATTTGGGCATTTATAGGTCAACATTCCGATATCTGTCTCCCGTCGTACCCTAGAGGAGAGGAAGGCTTTCGCTGAAAGAATCAAATATATCTGTTTACCTGACATCGATTCTCCCGACGCGTATTAAGAAGATGGAGATCTCCAGATCCTTGACGGAGCTCAGTCGGTTTCTTCTTACTGGAGGGTGAATCCTTCACAGGGTTTGCATATTGTTATTCAGCATCTACGTTCGTTTCTTATCGTTCTATCATTTCTATGTCTGACAACAACTCAGCGTTGGAAAATGCAAGGAAGCGACTGAGAGTCGATAGTGGTGAGTGAGTAGCTCTTTTTCCTGCCCCATACTCACGTCTCTTCGACACCATAATTTCAGACGACATACTTGCCTCATTAAACGAGCTTTGGAACCACGCATGGGGCAAGCCAGACGCGACGTTGTTTGAGACTCGTAAAGTTATCCGAGACGGGACACTCCCAGAGGTCACCACACCGAATGAGTATAAGGTAATTACCATCCCAGGAAACGCCTTGAGAAAATTCGGCGTCTCTACCATCATAATTCGCCACGAATATGCCATTGCCTTGAGGTTTGCGATTTTCGTCGCCCAAGGTGGCTTTCCGCCCAGTCCTTTTGCTGGGAAGGAGAACGACTTGTTCGAAGACGAGGAAGATGATCTCCATCTTAACTCGCAAGACGAATGGAGTTCAATTATGCAGTCAAAGTCGTCCTCATTTCACCGCAGGCGAACCGATTAGAACACCGAGTGGAGATCCCAACGAGGCACATACGACAAGCTGAGGGAGCTCTTCATGCCCTTGACGCTGCGTTCCTTCTTTACGAAGCAATCAAAGAAGTCTAGGAAACAAGGTTACTGCTGGGTTCATCACCAACCTCCTCTTTGGGGGCGTTGGCTGGTTGTCACTATGAACGACGCTGGCAAGAAGATAAAATATGTTCATTTTCGCACGACGGGCACTGGAGTAGGTGACACATATCGTTGCCTCGGGGCAGGGCGGTGTTTCATTTGAATTTGCGACTGCACCTCCTTCCAACGACGCTTTTGGCAAGCTCGTCAACGATCCAATAACGCCACAAACTCTTGAAGCCGTGGTGAAGCCCTAGGAAATGAAAGATGAGGAGCCCGAGGAGACGGAGGATTTATTTGATGATGCGACAGCGGATACATGGGTATACCTTGTATTTGATATATATTTTATCTGAGGCATTCACTGCAAGTGAACCTGAATTCCCGACTGATAGTGTCACATTCGCGCATGTCCATCTGGGAATCGTGCTTGCACACCACCGGCTTAGTCCTTTTGATTTAGTTATCATGATCATCGTTTAAAAAGGGTACCCGAGCGCCTGGCAACGACGACTACCTGATTGTTATGCTGGCATCGTAATGTTATGTTTCAATACCACGGCTGAGGACATCGGTCACCAACTGCATACTAAAAGATACGAACCCTAGAACACTTGAATAAGTATTTTCGACTAACGTTCAATCATATACTTCTGATTATTGGCCTGTAACCTGTTCGCGGTGCTATGCATCCTAGTCCGAATCTTTTATCCGCCCTGCTGTGGCCTAGTAAAAGTGGTATCCCAGGTCTAAATGCGAGCAGGGTACCCTCTGTTTTAGTCTTCGAGTTCCACGACTGTAATCTGACACGTACTTTTTCCTCGACAAGGCGAGGGGAAAATGACAAAGGCGTTGTAATCTCCACATTTCAGCTGAACAGCATAGTAATCGGTGCGGAACTTGAAGACGATGCCGTTGCTGTCCAACTAAGTAACCTTCCGCATCAGAAGTGCCAAATACTATGCCACCTCCACCATCCTATCGACGACTCTCAGCCCAGATCCTCCAAAAACGGATCGGCAACAGCGCTGGCTCACTCTTTCCTTCCGATATTTCGATGCGTCGGAGGCGAGACCAGATACGTTTTCGTCGTCGTTTAGCGCCGAACGTTCCCCATCCTGCTGAACCTTTGTAGAGGAGGGCGAGGGCAGGAGCGATTCCGACGAAGCCAAAGGTGAGATGTTGGGATTTGAGGATTCCTTGGAGGAGGAGAAAGAGGGGATTTGGAGGATGGGAGTGGTGAGGAGATGTGGGATAGTTGGGATGGGGATGAGAGGAGGGAAATTGACGGCTTTCGATGAGGATACGACAAATAAATAAAACACATTTTTTACATAATACAGATGATTTTCACTCTGGGGGGTTTCTCATTGTCGGATTTGCCAACAAGGCTGACAACCCATACTGATCCAACACCCCTATGCGTGTCAAAATATTCGCTTTCCTTTCCGAACATTCTCGACATTCTTCGGCGCCTTTAATAGCCCTGGTCAAGAGTTACGGTCTATCATATTAATATACAGAAACGATCACCGTGAAGACTCACTTCACACCACAATTGGATTTGCATTTATGTTTACAGTGACCACAAGGCCTCTTGCACGTATACTAATACCACGATCAACACACGCCGGGTTCAAAGTCGACTTGGAATGGTACATACCTTGGTTATATCAATGAAGTAGCAACTTGCCCCATTTTTGCAGGCAATTTGGCACTCCATGTTATCAGTTGACTCGGAGATGTTCGATGAGGCTGCAGGTTTCCAGTGGTGGCGACCTAACTTTATATTACCAGAACGAGGCAGTGAGTGTCTAGATTGATGTTCTCGGCGTCTGTGACTAAGTATGTGGGCGCTACTAGCCAACTGAAACGAGGGACCGAGAATTTTGATGGTATACTACAAGGGTGCATCGGTGTCACCAACTTCTTGCCAGTTGGGCGCCTACCAGATAGGTCATAAACCAACTAAGATTCAGACAATGACCTGGAACTTGAAGTATCTAATACTAGGTTGGGTTGGAGTTAAACTGGAAAGGACTTTGAATTAACTGTGCTATTGTAGTAAATACATATAGGCTGAGCACTCCTCATAATGCGATCAGTGATTTAAATTTCATGTTTGATTGATTACCCAGTAAAGATGTTGATAATTGATTATCGGAGTCTGCATTTCATGGGAAGGGTCTTCCCTCTTCCGTAATGTAGGCTTCTTTCAGGGTTATCTTAATCTGTTCCACAAGGTCGCACGTTGACCAAAACGTCGCAATTAAAAACATGTTTTTTGAAATAATCTTTTTTTTTATAGGAGGAGACATTCCCCTTAAGCTTGGGCATCCCTGAAGTTCCCATAAACAAATATTGAATACTTACATAAACTATCTGATAACAGAATAATGAGTGAGAGATATTCAATCAGAACGAACATGTTTTACCCCTTCATTGTCAAAAACAAATGAAAGATACCATACCGTGGCGAAGACGGTTTGCAATAAGGAAGAGTCCCTCCTCATTGTGTCGAGATAAGAAAGGCACGACGAGGGGGAAAGAGGGCCGATCGGGAAGGGCACGCGTGGAGGGACAATCTCGTCGAAAGGAGATCACAACGACGAAGAGTGTCCCTCCTTGTAGCGAAATAGAAACGACGTGACGAGAAGGGATTGCCCCCTCGTCATGTCAAAATGAAACTAGGTGACGAGGAGAGAAATCCCGTCGTCGCGTCTGATGTCAGTGTAATTAGAAAAGAAAGAAAAAAAAACAATAAATGGGCATGCCAACGCCGTTCTCCATCCCTGTCACCAAAGGGAGTATATCCTCCATAGTGTATAAAAGGTAAGTAATAGTGTTTAAAGACCAAAAAATAGTGGGCATACTTACATCCACTCCCTTTTTCCCTTTGCGCATCCCGCAT
>Ga0307517_10004408_pt1 | contig 21613 bp, 16 predicted proteins | sample 23_EM_MG_FD_194515 | JGI IMG/M metagenome (GOLD analysis project Ga0307517, IMG submission 194515) | Populus trichocarpa ectomycorrhiza microbial communities from riparian zone in the Pacific Northwest, United States - 23_EM | ecosystem: Host-associated > Plants > Roots > Unclassified | place... | reverse complement strand
CATTGTACAACTCTCCTGGAATTTATACTTTGGTATACGGTGCTATGCCCCACCAAATTCTCCATCCTGTACCATGGTCCAAGCTGTGCTTCAAACAGGTAGACGCTCTCACGGGACTTGCTTACTAGAGATGATCTTTCAACAGGCCTTTTTTCCTACCGTTATTGTGCTTCTTTGCTGCTGACTGCAAAAACACAGTTAGACCTGCTTGCAAGAAGGCGTGGCAGTATTTAGTGTCTGATTTGCCCAGTGCATAAAATTTTTCTCAGACTTGCTGTGTCTTATGTTTTGATTTAAAAGAGGAGGGCTCGTTTTTTTACCTTTCCTCTTGCAGGTTGCTGGCTTCTTTTCATCCCAGTGTTTTTCCATGGCCATTAGGGAAGAATAATTCGAACTTTGATCTTGTAGTAGTGGTCCATGAAGGGAACGGCAGGTTTGGTGTCTTGGCCATGGAAAAATACTGATGAAGACACTTGGATGGCCACCAGTTGTAGTTGGCCTTTTTCTGTTACTAATAAGGTGTCCATTGGTGTACAGAGAAAAATATTCCAGGACTTCTTCCGGATAAACTGAGTTTAATTTTGGGTGAGCGAGCTTGCACCGATTCATCCATTTCTTTTACGAGAAACCTTGTACTGTTCTGACTGACTGAACCCTTTTGAAATATGATGAATTTTCAGGCTTCTGTGTAAAAAGAAAATTAATCCGTGCATGTGATATGTGTACGTAGATGCCTTATCGTATTTTTACTATTTTCGCTGTATAGACTGGTGTAATTTTTTTTTTTTATGAGTAAATTATGGTTTCAAGAAGCTATATAAATAGTCCTTTTCTTTTCTTTTTTTAAATTCGTTAATAACTCGCGTTAAGGTTACCGTTACTGAACTGTTGCTAACTCTAGTTTACCTTAAAATACCTTCCTTTTATTCATTCAAAATTTTCAATTTCGTGTAAAACATTGAATCGCCAAAAAGTTTCCCTTTTTCTCCTTTCTCCTTCCCTTTCATTTCTCCCTCCACCTATCTCCTTTCCTTTTCCCTTTTCTCCACCGATGCAACAACCATTGCTTGCTTCTACATCCTCGTCTCTCACCTTTGTCTCCTCTTCCTTCTTTTTCTCTCCCCTACCCTCCCCTCAGCCCCACCCTCCTCCCCTTTTTCCCTAAAAAATATTATAAGCAATTTATTTTTCTTCTAATTTTGTTAATTAACGCAATAGCATGATTAATAAATGCTCATAAACGAAAGATACTTTAGAAAAAAATGCAGCCAATTTTGTATCTATATGTAATTTTTTTCGATTCTCTTGCTTGATTTATAGCTGTTTTTCTCTTGTGGCCCCCAAGGACACCTACCCCTCTCTCTCCCCGCAATTTCTATGCTGGTAGGCCTACCAATCTGTCTCCAATGCCGAATTGTTTAAGAATCTTCTGGACTCCCAAAACTTCTCGCAGTATATCCCAGATGATTTCATGTATACAAAGCTTCCAGCTCGTTGCTCTATCCTTTTTAATTTAGGTTATAGTCTAATCACTTCTGTGACGGAATCAAGGTTTAGTTCTTTCATGTCGTTATCAGTGGCACTATCGTCATTATGATCAACCAAATTCAATCTGGACTCTTCTATGAGCTAATGGACAAGTTCATGATCTATCATTGATTTCTTCAAACGCAATATGTTGGCAAATGCCATAAACAGTTAATTAATTTTGTTGGAGTGAGAGAATGGACCGCTTGTTTTGTCAACATTCTTTGTCTTTCCACATCGGGACCGAGCTATCCTTTTTGAGCCTCTGTTTAACGTTTTACTCTTTCTTGCCATAACTTAAGTGGTGTCAAAGACCCTTCACCTCTGTTGAGGAAAAGAAATAATTATTAAGCACTTAGGACAGAAGTTGTTGCACTTGCACCTAAGAAAGACTTGATGTTCGTAGCGTGTTTTGCGGGGTCATAGCCTTCTTTTCCTCAATAAATAAATATTCTAATATGATAAAAAAAAAACACAAAAATAATTTTAAATTAAAAAAAATACGATTTCGAAAACGTTAACCAAACATGTTTGGATGGACGTTGTAATGGGATTTTGGACTCATAACGGATTAGTACATGGCTATCAAACTCCTAACATGGTTTCGGTAGCTTTCACACAGCGTGCAGTGCATTTGCATTACACTCTACCTTTCCCAGAAATCCCAACCTTTTTTGGTCCAAACATTAAGCACGAATACGCTTCCGATAAGGCCTTGATATTTATTTTGGTGAAGATATTTTAGTATACTGTACTATGCTCCGCAGTATGTTAATAATTTTTTAAAAAATATAAAAAAATATAAGAGAATGTTTTAATTTTTTTTTTGGATCTAATAGTCATATTAGACTAAATGATAGGGATTTCGCTGTAATACTAGACCCAATAAATTTGGATTCGGCGGTCATAATAGGCAAAAAAAAACTTGAGTCTAGCGGTTACGGCATACTTAAGTGTCTTGGATCTTGATGTTATGCCAGTCCTAAGCGATACTTGAGCCTGAATGTTATGTCTAATTAATTTTTTTATATATAAAATACACATTTAAATTATCCTTGAAGTATTCTAAACAAAAATTATAATTAATTTTTTTAATAAATTGTTTTTATTGTTTATAAAAAAATATTTAACTACCGTAAAAGTATTCTAAACAAAAATGCTAATTATTTTTTTATATTTATTTTATAAAAAAACATTTAAATTATATTGAAGTATTCTAAACAGAAATCCTAATTAATTTATATATATATATATATATATATAATTTTTTATTAAAAAAAACATTTAAACTACCGTTAAAGTATCATAAACAGAAATCATAATTAATTTTTTATAAAAAAAATATTTAAACTATCCTAAATAATTTTTTTATAAATATTTTCTATTTTTTATAAAAACAAATTTACATTATCATTAAAGTATCATAAACATAAATTTTAATTAACTTTTTTAGTTTTTTATAGGCTCCTGAGTCTAACGACCATGCCAGATCCAAGAGTCGTCATTTGGGTTTGACGGCTATACCAAATTGAAACAAACAATAAATAAACAAATGATAAATATGCATTTTAGTTGTTATGAGAGACAAAAGAAAGAAAAAACATAAATAATCAATAACCGGTGGCAATCCAGCCATGATATGTCTACACGTGCAACGCCATGTGGAAGAGGGTATGTCTGCGCATCTATCTAGACGGCAAATGATCAGATTTGACCACCGAGAAGCATCTCGCGCCTCCTTAATGATACGGGCGTTGCTCACTCGCTGGGACGTGTAGAGCATGCGCCGATAACTTTTTAAATAAACAATAGAAAAGACAATATGACAATACTAAAACGCTCTCATAATTCTTTTAATTACATACCATACCCAAATAAATTTTATTATCGCAATCTATAGTAATATATATTTAGAGCTATAGTGAAAACCCTCGCAATTTAGCTTTTTTTTTATATAATATTTATATATCACAGGAGCACATATCTATTCCACTACTAGGACAAGGTCAACCCTATAGAGCGTTTGGAAACACAGGTTAACCCGTGTTTTTAAAAAATTCAAAAAAATATTTAAAAATTAATTTTTTTTATGTTTTGGATCGTTTTAATATACTAATCTTAAAAATGATTTTAAAAAAATAAAAAAAATTATTTTGATGCATTTAAGAATAAAAAACACTTTAAAAAATAACCACAACCATGCTCTCATCCTGACATCAACAAAAAGGGACGTCAGTTTAACCATTAAATTGAATAAAATAGCAGAAGAAGATCTGATGGATTTAAAGTTAATAATCTGATGGGTCTTTTGGGTTTGAAGACTGGTTCTAGGGAAGTTGTGCGTGCCATCTCGGATTCTTTATGTTGGCTAATGTCATTGGTTTTCTTGTTCAATGAGAATGGCACTGTCTCTAGTTCAATATGTATCACGTGAAGGCAACCAAGATCCCTCCTGATTCTGTAAATAATTTTAAATAAGTTCTACATAATGGTCCCCCGGCCTGGGTTAAAAACTATGCAACCTTTGCCTCCCCCAAACAGCAACAACGATGATATGACGACGATGACGACGGCGGCGGCGGCGGCGATTTAAGACGTGATTAACGTTGATGATGACAAAGTCAGTCTAGATAAATTAAACCATATGCATCAGATAGTGTTTGGTTTGGAGTATCGGACCAAAAGGACAAGGATGGATGTAAATAATCATGCTTGTTTAGCTTAAGATGGAGATAGAATTCAAAATTACCTGTCACGGGGATAAAAGTGAGTGAACTTTCTTCCCCCTTTTTTTTAGAGGACACTTGGGACAGAGGCGAAGATAGAAATCATTATAAAATTGAATCCCAAATCTATTTTCATGAACATTATAAGATTTCAAGCCCTGTCCTACACTTTCTAATTCTGTATTTATCTTTATGATATATTTCTAACTTGTTTTTATTTAATTTTGTTATGATATAATGGGATATAACTGGATGATTTAATGACAGCTGAAATTTACTATTAAATGAAAACTAAACAAAGATGATTTTAAAAATAAAAAAAATGATACTGGCACAAGTAGAAGAAACAGGGGAAAAACCAGTACAAAATCAAGAACACCTGAATGGCAAAAGGAAGGAAGATCAGGAAGTGAAGCTTTTTGTAATTTGCTTGTCTGCTTCCTCGATGAATATTGTACGACCATAGCCCCAATTGAAAGTGTGAACAGAATTCTCGAGGAAAAAAAAAAAAAGGTGTGAAAGGAGGATACGCGGATCTTTATGGACAGTGGAGATTGCATCATGACCCCCTTTAAGGCTCTTGTCTCTAGTAATGTCTTTTTTTTAATCAACATGGTTTAATTCTCCGTCATTGTTTAGTATTTCTCTAATCTGGATGCAAGTCACCGGAGATCGTGGAAAATCTCCCTCAACAGGGTCGGTCCCCGTCTGAATATGTCTTAAGTCTTAACCCCCCCGCCCCACCACCGCCCACCCCAACTCTTAACCTATTACTTTATTAATCACATGCATGTTGGTCTCTATGGTGACAGAACTCTCACTTACCAAGCGATTAGGGGACCCCTTTCTCTCAAATCAACCAACACCAATTACCTTCATGTGTGTGTATATATATATATATATTTTTTTGCCCCAACTTGATATTTTATTATTATTATTATTATCACATAAAAGTTGAAGAATTAATTATGTTATTTATATATAGAGCAATAATGACGAACTAACTAAAGTAGAAGAAATAATTAAGAATATTTAATTAAAGATCAGCAGTCAAGAGTTGCATGTCATGCGCGGTGCTTCTAGTTGTTTGAATTAACTAGATGCTTTCCACGTTCCAACCTATAATTTGACCAGGCTTTTTCATTATTTTTCTAGATCACTAATTAGAATGATGTAATGATCACCCGGGAGGTCTCGGATCACTTGTTTTTTTATTTTTAAAAAAATTCAAAACTACAAATGATTAGCTAGCTTAATTAAGAAATAAAGTTGATTTCCTTATTATTACAATTGTTATTATTTTACATGCATAAAGAATTTAAAATATAGCTGTTCACACATCATTTTGTATCCCTCATCACCTCAGTATGTATGTATGCATGCATGCATGTATGTATACACAGTTCGAGGGTAGTTTTATACTTAAATGAACCGAGTTGTTTAACGGAGATCCAAGTTTGTGCGAGCGGATATATCAAATCATTTAAATCTAGATTTTTAAAGATAACGGAAATTTGGCTTTCGAATTCTGTGATCTTCGATGGTGCGTGGGGGCTGCTTTCCGATCCTGACAGGCTGTTTGTATCGGCTGTGTATAAAGTTGGATCAAACACAAGCATATATTGGTGGTAAAGATATAAGAACGGAGTGGAGAATCCGTACAAGATGTTCTCTTTCGAAGTCTTTCACAGACTTTGCATTTCTTTTTTTTTTACCATTCCGAAGGACCTTGCAATTCTAGCTACATCCAGTAATCTTTTTTTTGCCGCGCCTAATTCACCTCCTCCTTTCTTTTTTTCTTTGTTTTTCCTTGCAGGATTTAACCTAGCCCATGCATGTCCTGACGACAGTATGCCCTGGGAACTTGTCCTAATGAAGCATGTACAGACGCAAAAGCTCCATGGTTGTTGTGGTCCCTCTGTGACAAACTCAAGGAGACAAAAAGGCTAATGACCACCGGTTTTTTTCCCCTCAGCACGTGGCTGTGGTCCTTCGATAGTCTGGTTTCATCTGCTGTTTATTGTAGGATAATTTGGTTCTACTCTTGAAAATATTTGAGTTTTTTTTAGTTTTAAAATTTTTAAATATTTTATTATAATTTTAATATACTAATATTAAAAATAAAATTTTAAAAAATATATTATTTTAATATATTTTCTAATAAAAAATACATTAAAAAGTAACCTCTACTAAACCCGGTATAAATATTTATAAAAAAACAGTTTTTTTTCTCAAATAGTGCATTGCTATGTGAAAAGAAAGTTATAAACTTATATTAAGAGGTCTCTTGCCTCTCTCACGTGTATATATTTTTTTAATTAATATGGGTTACCCTCACGAACTTAATTTGCTAGGTGGTTAGTGTGCGTATTACAAATTAGGAGGGACCACCCTCGAAATATATTTCCACGCCAAGAATTAAACAAAATTGTACATTTTGTCTTTTATTATAACATTAATTGATAACTCTTTTTTTTTAAAAGGAAGGTGTCCAGAAACATCATCGATTTAGATTACGACATCTTTAATTGTTAATAAGGAAAATTCCTTCTCAATTTACTCAAAATTAACAATTCATTTTTGAGAATGTATGAATATAACTTTTCTGTAAAACAGTAGAAGTTGTGAGTTTTTCTGGACGCGACAGCTTAACATTCACATTAATTAGAGCAATAATTGAAACAGGAATTGATCGATTTTTGTTACGTTACAATTTCTGTGATGATAAGTTTTCATTGCATGATCTGCCCCTCTTGTTTCCATGTGCCAAACTCTTTCCGCGTCAAATACAGGATAATAATTTATTTCAAGTGCAAGCATTTCCTATCAAATTTAATTGTAGTTAATTATTTTTCGGTAAATAAACTATTTAAATATAGATTAATCCTTGTTTCTCTCACGCAATTTAATAATCTTTTTCGTAGTCACATGTAATTCTTTTTTCTTACAATAGAACAATACCTACAATACAAGCAAAAGGTGTTGAAGGTTGTGAGATAAGAAATTGTGTTCAGTAAAAAAACCCTTTTTGTTAATCTTACGATAGAATTCCCTCGATCATTGCCATCTTAATTAGAGTCCTTTCCAGGGGGATCCGATAGAAAACTAGCACGACATGCTATAACGATGAAGCATATAAATCGAGAAATCAATGTCATCTAACTGGCATCGATGGACGGGGACCGAATTTCTCATCGGAGAAATATTTTTTTAAAAAAATAATCACTCTTTTTCGATCGTGAAAAACGTATTAATCTTCACTTGCAGGCGTATTGACTAGTCTCTCGTCTGTTGAGCTCTATAAATTAACAACAATAAAAAAAAAAAAAAAAACTTTGAAAATGTATTTGCTTGTAGTAAGAAGTATTTTCCACAGAGGAGAGGAGAGGAGAGGACCCACCACACATGGCCTTTGAGAAGACCCAAAATCTCCTTCCCACTCTCTAGTCCCGCAAACTTCGACATCCATAGCATCGCCTGCCCTCTAAAACCGAATTCTCTCTCCCTCCCCCCCTATCTTTGGCTATTTATCAAACACCTCTCTATAAATCAAAACCATCATCCTCTGTCTCTCTTAATCACACAACCTAAAACACTGTGAACTCAACCAAAACACACACACAGAGGAAGAGGATAAGATGGGGTTACAAAACCAGCTGAACGATGTGTCTTCTGAATCGATCCCGTTACTCCTTATAGCATTCATAGCCAACTGTGTTGCCTGCCTTCGCTCTTTCTTTTTCAGCGTTTTCCACTCCGTGGGCGTTCACCGATTGGACCAAGCCCACGTTATGGATGATAGGCTGATGGGCTCAATGGGCTCTGGTCTTGCCGGCCTGATCGTGCTTGCCGAGCAGCGTAAACTCAACCGGGTATTTGCTTACAAGTATTGTTGCGGTCGTGATGATGGAAATGACAAGGGAGGATCGGATTGTGTGGTGTGCTTGTGCACGCTAAGGGATGGGGACCAGGTGAGGAAGCTCGATTGCCGCCACGTGTTTCACAAGGAATGTTTTGATGGATGGCTTGATCATCTCAATTTTAACTGCCCTCTTTGTCGGTGGCCGCTTGTTTCCGATGAGCGCGTTGAAGAAACGCGAAGGCGCGTGGGGGAGAACTTAGTGGAGTGGTTCTCCCTGAGATGATGCGTGTTCGTGATGACGACGAGGATGATTATTCGATGATGATGATTGGTGAATGATTTCAGGGATGTTTATTTTTTTTTAATTAGATTGATTTTGAGAGGGTTCGTGGCAGTTTTGACTAGCTATGAACTCTCTTTTTTTTTTACTTTTCTTTTTTCTTAGAATTTCTGAGCCACTGTAAATTTTTTGAGAGCCCTTGAGCCCTCGAGGCCTTAGGTTCTTTTCTGTTTTTTTTTTACTGCTGTGCATTTTTCAAGTTTTAGTATTTGTCATCGGAGGGCACTCTCCAACAAACCCTTCTCTTACAAAATCACCATGTTGGTTGGGGCTGCTGTTTAATGATTTCATTTAATTTTTCATGTATTTTATATATCATTATTATTATTTTTTGTTTTCAACGGGACTGGATTATTATGTTTTTTTAATGCAAAAAATTAAGATGGAGATCTGAATTTGGAAACTCTAACCGAACTTTTCAGCTAAAATTTAACTGAACTAGGGTCTTAATTGTTGCTTAAGATAGAAGTCATGTAGTTACAATGGTTCGGGCACTGATTGGACAATGATGATTAGGAAATTGGTTTATCTATAATACCAGATAAATCGACAACAGCAGCAAAAGGACAATTTAGAACCTATCTATCTATCTATCTATCTAGGTTAAGGTCAAGATTTTCAGGCTCTGCCTGCCTGGCTTGAGATGTATAATAGTTTTTCTCAAAATTATAAATGATGTTTTTTAAAATATATTTTTATTATTTTTTAAATGTTGAGTGATATTCCTTTTATATCTGAATTTTTTTATTAAATAAGTATAATTTCTATTTTATAAAATATAATTGATAAATATACTTTATATAATCTTATTTTTTTTTTATTAATTAGAGATGCTGGATCATTGCTAAAGTTATCTTTATAATCTGGCCGGCCCTGTTTTTACGGCAAGCTAGAACCCGTTATCATGTGCTTTTTGCTTCTGACAGGAATGATCATCGTATGCTACCACCGTGTTGAACATGAAAGAGATGGGGTGAGACGAAGGATAGGAATTTGTCGTCAATTTTATTTTTCCTTGTTTCAACTAAACTGGAAAAAGGAGACAGCAGTAATAAACACACGTTGCTGTTATGGTGGGAGACTTTTCTTTTATAAAAAGCTCAGACAGAAAAGTGAAGAAATAGAAAATATTTGGTAATACCACGCTGGTTGAATGTAGAATTTGCTGTCGCCTCCCCAGAAACCCTCGCAAGCATAAATTCTCTATTGCTTTGAAAAAGAATATAGTATTACTATTACTTGTTCTTAACCTCTTAAAGCGAAAGCCCATAATCCCAAAAATCAAAATTTCGGTTCACCAAATTGGTTGTGGGTTGCAATTCGACGAATTCTAACAGCATCACCAAATGGCGGAAGTTCGAAAGACTTGTATTTCGAGTTTGAGCCTTTCGCCGTCTTTGTTTACATTTTAGTTTGATTCTTTGAAAAAAACCAGGAATTAGTTGCAGTTTCAAATTAAAGGTATGGCTCAGGCCCAACTCGATAATCTTTGATAATTATAAAATCCAAATGTAAATGAGAATAAAAATGAAGGGTTCATATGAAAAAATTTACCTGCAGGAAATTGGGAATTGGAAACAAAGGACTTAAAGAATTCAAAACAACGAAGAGTCAACTGAAAGCTTGTACAGCTATGAATAACCGAATTTAGCATAAAAAACGAATCAAGATGCTTGCTATCCTTCCTCATGTGGAGATATTGAAATCATCTGCTACGGTTGACAGAAACTAACATTTGGGAGACCAGTGCACACAGGGTTTCCCACAAGTCTGAGAACATGATAATGAAAATTGAGATTAATGGTGAGTGGTTGAAAGAATTGATTCATTTTTCATAAGAATAAATGTAAGTTCTAGAAACTCGCTTACATTAGTTTGTTTTTGTAGTCAGCTGACAGTGTTACGGCGGAAATCTGGTTGTTCTGCAGATCAACGAGTTGAAGTTGTGGACTAAAGCTGTCATCCAGGTCAAAGGTGCCATTGAATGCATTGTTCCTCAATAGCCTTCCAAATTTTAAATATATGAATGATTAATTTTGCACTTTCTAACAATTTTTTTACTAGCTCAATCGACATTTGGAATCCGAAACAAAACTTACACTTGCTGTATATAGGGAAAGCTGAAGACTTTTGACGTTAAAGTCCCTTGAAGAGGTCCATTTTCTATAACTCTGCACCATAATGGGAATTTCCAAATGAGAAAACAATCTATAGGTTTCTTGTCAATACATTTCTGATGTGATGGAGACTTACAAGGTGGTGAGAGATGGTAAGGTTGAGAACCAATCAGAAGATTCTGAAGAGTCGAAGGAATTGTTACTGAGATCCCTGCAAAAATAAATTATGGATCAGAATTCGGTAACATGAAAAGAACAAGTTAAAAGAACAGAAGGGATCTTCCAATTAAATTGACTTACACGTATCTGAGGGAGTCCATTTTAGTTAAATCTGGTAAAGGGCCCGTAAGTTTATTGTTTGCTAAATTCCTGGGAGTTAGGACGGAAAAAGTATCATCATGTTTAACAGACCGAAACCACTTGCCTTTATAAATTGTGCGAGTAGATTAAAAGTACCCACAATTCATTGAGATTCGTGAGGTTGTTCAGATTTTTTAGAACCTCCCCAGATAAAGCATTTCTATTGAGTCGACTGCGGCAAACAAAATGAATTATATCAGTCCTAATTGAGCTCGCAACGAGGAAGACAAAACCGGGGCAGTTTTCACTTACAGAACCTCAAGAGTCTGAACTAGACCTAATGTGGAAGGAATTTCTCCTTCAAGTCGATTCCCATCGAACAATCTGTCATCAAAGAATCACAAATCAATTAGAAGGGCAGAATTGGGGTGAAATAACATGCTTGAGGAACAAAACCATCATGTCGTTACCAACTTACACGTGTATCAGCATCATATCAGAGCTGAAAAGTTCAGGTGGAATGAAGCCTGAAAGCTGGTTTCTATTGAAATGGCTGCAAATTCAGAAAATTAGCTATTATTTATGCATCAGGCATTAATTAACTGCACTTATAGAAACATTTAAATACAATGCTGCCTCATCTTCCACATTGAAGGTGTTTAGGAAAAATTTGCTCACAAGTGCTTAGCATTTAGTAGCTGGTCCAAGCCTGGGCTGGAGTTCTTGGAGATTGGGATTGTTCCTGTCAATTGATTTTCTGCAAGGTCCAGCCAGTAGAGTTTGGAGAGTTTACCGAGCGAAGCGGGGATTCTACCAGATAAAATGTTTGAGTTGAGAGCCCTGTAAACAAGGTTAGTGTTTAATATAGTGAAGATATAGCATCCCTGTTGATTCATGTATTCATAATTATCACAAGTTTAACGACTCTTACAAGAAGGATAGCTCAGCAAGATTGCCCAGCTCATCTGGAATACTACCACTGAAGCCACAGCCAGCAAGAATTCTGAAAAGGCGCATGAAATACAGTTGCTATGATATGTTCAAGGAAGAAGTATATATGCCGGCTGACCATGTAGAAAATTGAGTACTTCATCTTACAGGATTTTCAAGTTTTTCAGATCTCCTAACCGTGGAGTGAGGGATCCTGTAACGTTTGGATTAAATGACAGGTCCCTGCAATAAAAATACCTCAAAGCTTGAATGTTAAGATTTTAAGATAGATTATTGCACGCATCTGACCATTTGTGGAAATATGTAATGTTTCAATGCTTAATTATTAGCAACCTTGCTAAGGTAGAACTACAATTTGAATTTGCTTAAAATAAAGAAAATAGGTAACTTACAAGGATCTCAATTCGGTTAGTCCTCCAATACGATCACTTAGATTCCCTGCGAGGCTCATGCATGGTAACTTCCTGAAATGTATAAAATTCTTACTGATTATCAGAATGATCTTGCTCTTGATCAATCTTTAGACACGGTGAATAATAATTAGTTACTGATCATGATGAGGGATTCAGCACTGACAATGAAGTGATCCTTGAATTGTTGCATGTAACTCCTACCCATGGTGCTCCGCATGGATCATCGGTCTGATCCCAGCTTGGTGGTGTATTTTGCCAATGACTCTTGAGGGATTGGAGTTCTGCCGCTGCAAATACCACACAAAACCATTGCTCAAATCATAAACTACTGGTTGTTGGCTTGATAACATGCAGTTGGAAATGAGATAAATCCAATATAGACGATAAAATATGGATCGTAATCATAATAATAGAAATATCAAAGAAATAAAATGAAGTTACAAGAAGAAGAGGATAGAGGAAGGAAAGCTGTTCAATTACCATCACCAGGGTCTGTGGCAGAGAGATTGAGATGAATTCCAGAAGCAAAGAAAGAAAGGAGGAAGAGCAACTGGGCTGTGGCTCTAAATCCCATGGCTGCAGTATTGAGTGAGCTGTCGAGTTAATTTCAAGCTATATACTACCACCATCAACTACGTACCAGAAGAACTCTAGCAGTGATCTAAATTGGAGCCGGCCTGGCCTTATTTGCCTCCTTGTTCCCCCTAACATACTTACCAGGAAATTGGCCATAGTTAGACTGCATCATTGTCACCTCTTTCCTTCTCTATGCCTCTTTCATAATCATTATTAGCATAAAACAAATTTAATTTGGACGTACGTTTTCATGTTTCCTCTACCATTATTGTTTTTGAGCGGCCAAATGACAATGGTAGATGTTTTCTTTCCCGTATCGATTCTTGGAATGCCCGCTGTTATTTTTGTTTTCCATTAATGCTGTCCATTCCAACAAGTATTCCATGATTTAATCGAAACACAAATACTCCAAGACATCGACTGAGTTGACCCCTTGTAACCTTAACAATTATGTTTTTTAGTGCAAAAGCGTCAAAGCATAATTCTGCCTCTCCATTTGTTATCCTACTGTTTATCCAATCCCCCACCATCTTTCTTGGAGAAAAGAAGCCATGACCAAATGACAAAAATGATCATGGCTGACAGTCTCAGTCTCAGCCCTCCAAAGTATCAAATGAACAGCAAATTGAAATAGGTAGATTAAGAGCGTTATGCTTCCTAAATACTCCGAATATTACAAGCTTCCTTTTGTATAGTGTATGGGGATGTCTGTACGGGTATGGACTGGTCCTCCAAGTGGGAAGAGGATAACGATGGTCGTGTGGAATAGACAATCATCCATGGCTTCTGTATCTTCATATTTCAGTGACACTGGACCCAAATCACCAGCAGTGATCAATGCCCGTGACGTCCTGGCGGTCTGACTCTATGAATCTCTCACACATTTTGATTAATTTGTGTGAGCAAAAAAAAAAAAAAACACTGATAACAGGGAACTTCAATTTGAAGCATTCAACAATGACTTCAGTTCGACATCAACTTACAAAATCTGTTGAATCCCACGCATGAAAGATGTTCGTCCTGACACCACAGTAGCTAGCATGTGGATTGGAGTATTATGAACACATGACATTACAAAATGGAATACAGCTTTATATATATTTGTAAGAAAATACTTATCAAAAGAGAAAGGGAACAGGAAAGGGTAAATAAATTAAAATGAAAATAGAATGACATAAACGAAGGATATAGTTACATGTAACCATTTTTTTTTCCTTACAATGAAGATTATCCTTAAATCAGATTATGTATCAACTGAGACTGTGTGTCTTTTATCATATAATGTTAAAGACATGTTATTCACATTCAGTCCTGTGTGTTAGATTTTTTTAAATGCACCTCCTTAATTTTCTGGACAAATTCTTGGTGTTATAAATACGAGGATTTTAGTACTTTGTTCAGGAAACAGAGAAAATGTTAAACAGAACAGGATCGAAACAGTTAGGCTAATACTTGTATACCATACCCAATAGCGAGGTTCTAAATAGTAAAGTAAGGTTGGGGTAGGCCTGGTCTATTTACAAATTAAACAGAGTTTGAGATCTTGATCGAGAGGTGTCGGCTCCAGATGGGCTAATAATTACCCAATGGAAAAGTAGGTTTAGCCCGTTGAAATGAGGGGCAATCTAGTTTCCTCTCTTTATCCTCGGTCCACTTGCCTATCATAGAGCTAACCATTTGGTCTGTGGGTAACTACAAATTAATCCCCAAACTATTATAGAGTCGACAATTCAGTCCCCATTTAATGTGTTTTATCTAAATCAGTCCCCGCAGCTAAAACAAAAACCCGACCCATTAAAAACCAAGTGTACTGACCCTGCAAATATTGATCAAGCTGATGCATCGTGAATTGATCAAGCTAAAACAAATGTGTTTTCATGCGCATGGTTTATGAATATAATCCTCTTTTTCTTGATTATTAAATGACACAACAAGTCAAGATTACTAGAGCCCTTGTTCAGCAGCTGGAAGAGATTGATTAACACTCCAGTTTCTCTTAGAAATCTCAAGAATCTCTCATACTTTGACAGACAAGCTCGAAATGTACCCAACACTTCCTCATGATCAAAAACCACTTCTCCATTATTTGATTATACTAAACCCAATCAACTGAAAACCAAGCCCGTGAGATAGATTCCAATGTTTGAATTTATTGATTGTTTTAAACTCAGAATAGACACAGCAATTATTGGTCCTTAAAGAAATTTATATTTGGTGAATTGGTCGTGGAAATTAAAGAAAGGATTAAATTGCAAAGAAATATTAAATATAGAGATTTATATTTGGTGATTAACTAATTATCTGGCAAAGAACATAATGATTACATAATAATACCACGTAATAAATGTTGGCTGGTAAGGTAAATTGATCTCCCACGTATATTGACCATTGTGGTCATACGTTAATCATTAAGCTTCAAGCCATTGACTTGGTGGACTAGCATCAAAGACAGCCTGGCAGGTCAAGTTCTTTTAGTGCTAGAAATTCTACCAAAACAATTTTTTTCTGTCAATTTGTTACCCTAATCCACATCTTTCTTGTAGAGAAGAAACCATGACAAAAAGGCAAGGTTCACCTACAGCCTCAGCCACTCTGTTTACTCTGCTAATCTTTCTACTCACAACCAAAGTTCTTGCAAGATTCATCCCACATGTTTGCTCCCCTTCCTCATGTGGAGAAATTGAAATCGACTACCCTTTTCGCCTGAAGACCGATCCTGCTGGCTGTGGCGAACCAGACTTCGAACTTTCTTGCGAGAACAACAAGACCATATTAGAACTCCACTCAGGGAAGTATCTTGTTAAGCGAATTTCCTATGATGTTCAGAGACTCCGTGTCGTTGATGTTAACTTAGCTAATGGTACCTGCAGCCTCCCGTACAAATCAGTGTCGGTTGATGAGTTTATGGATAATGATCACTACATATTAGACGCTACTACTTATACAAGTTTTATCAAGTGTTCGAGTAATTTGAGTGACCAAGCTTATAGACTAGTTCCTTGTTTGAGTGGAAATGGGACTAGTGTTTATGTTAGTTATGTCACCTACATAATTTCTAGTCTCCAAGGATCTTGCTTGTTCGTTTCAAGAGTGCCTACGGTTTATCAGGCTGTGCTGTTCCCCTCTTATGATAGTATCTTGCAATTGATGCAAACAGGGTTTGATCTTGAATGGTCTGTTGGGTGCTGGTACTCATCATATAGCTATGATTGTTACAGATCAGGCCAGTCACATCCCAAAAACATTCCTTCTTTTTTTGATCTGCTTTGATTATCATTATTTTTTTTCGAAGACTCTTGTGAATCATTTCTTCAGTGAAGTCGTAAGAGGCTTAACTTTTCGGTGCTTGTGTGTCTGTGCAGATTATTATCTTCCCCTATGGTTTGCAGCCTTCTCTGTGGTTTGGGATTTTTTGTCAGGTATATATTTCACAAATCGGAACTCCCAAGTCCTAACGCTCGCTGAGCTTATTGTTTTGGTTCTCTCAAAATTAACAAATTTCATTTTGATTCCAGCAGTATATCTTGTTGGAAGATTCATCCTCGCTCCGATAGGGATATTTGGATTCCTCATTCACAAGTATATGACAACAAAGAAGGCGTCTGGCAACGAAGAGATATTTCTGGTCAATCAGCAACACTTGATGCCCAAGAGGTACACTTTCTCTGACATTATTGCAATTACAAACAACTTCAAAGATAAATTAGGCCAAGGTGGATTTGGGAATGTATATAAAGGACAACTTCGTGATGCGTTTTTAGTTGCCGTTAAAATGCTTGGCAATGCCAAATGCAATGACGAGGACTTCATTAATGAAGTCTCCATAATTGGTAGAATTCATCATGTTAACATAGTACGGCTGGTGGGATTTTGTTCCGAGGGATCTTACCGAGCTCTTGTATTCGAGTATATGGCTAATGGATCTCTTGATAAGCTTTTATTTTCAAGAGAAACAGAACTTCTTCTAGTTAGTTGGGAGAAACTCCTTCAGATAGCTGTAGGCACAGCTCGAGGGATTGAGCATCTTCATGGGGGATGCAGCGTATGCATTCTTCATTTGGATATTAAGCCTCACAATGTCCTGCTAGATAGTAATTTCATCCCAAAAGTTTCAGATTTTGGCCTTGCAAAATTTTATCCCAGGGAAAAGGATTTTGTATCCATTAGTACTACCAGAGGAACTATAGGGTACTTTGCTCCTGAAATGATTTCAAGGAACCTCGGAGCTGTTTCTTGCAAATCAGATGTTTATAGTTTTGGGATGTTATTGTTGGAAATGGCTGGAAGAAGAAGGAAGTCTAATTCAAAGGGAAATTGCTCAAGCGATGTATATTTCCCATCGTGGGTTTATGACCATCTCAGTGAGGGAGGAGATTTAGAGCTTGAGAATGTCACTGAAATTGAGGCTGCAATAGCAAGAAAGCTGTGTATCGTTGGGCTGTGGTGCATCCAAAAGGCAGCATCAGATCGTCCAACCATGACCAAAGTGGTGGAAATGCTTGGAGCAAACATCGATGATCTGCAATTGCCTTCCAATGCTCTATCATTTCCCCAATCTATTTCCAAGGAACCTCAATCAGATTCCTCAACGGAATCGCTAATACCCGAGACAGCGGATCGAAGCTTGTAGAATGACGTTGGTTACCAGAAGAAAAAAATTACAGGAAGAACAGAAAGGAAATGACAGAAGTTTTGATGTTGAGACAGTCTTTTGGGGAAATACCTCAACTTATGTGTTAGACTATTTCCTTGTATAGCTGCAGTAATTATATGTCTACATGCCTTCTGCCCAGTACTCAGTATGTTTACACTAAACTTTAGTCGAGTAGAGTAGAGTTCAGGGAATTGTTATATGATCGTAGAAAACAGATGCATATGTTTTGGCTTAATCCTAAAAAACCAAAACGGACTGGTTCTCAGATTAACCATACTCATGCGTGCTGCCAGTGCCCTGTGTTTATTTCAGTACTTTATACCTTTTCTACCACCCATTCATAAAATTGCTATGGAAGTTGAGTATCAAAATGTTTGTTTTGAGGAAGGAAGATATGCGTGCTCTATGGCTTTCCTACCAGGCAAACTTCACCCTAGAACAAACTGCTCATCTATGTGTTTCCCTGATTTATTAAACCCATCATCAATTGAATGTTAAGCTGAAAGCTTAATCGTCAAAGGATTGGATCGTCTAAACTGCTGATTGTGATTAAATTATAATCACTGAATTTTCTGTCTTGCTAGCTTTCATTATCGTTTCAGTTGCTAGAGCTGTTGCCTTGCAATTGCTTAGTCTTTTGTCTGTTTTTTTTTCTTCATATTTTTTCGCTGCCATCCAGCCTTTACTTTAGTATTGTTGTTGATGTTTGATTGTTTCCTAAATAAACTATCTTGAAAAAAAAAATCCTCTCTCTTGCTTCCCTGATCTGGATTTTAACGAAGTCTGCGATTTGTAGCCATCAGCTAACACATAATGACATTGCATATGCTGCAGAAAACAATAATTTGATAGCATCTCTTCTTCATCGATCTTCCCTTTGTCCCTTATACTCCACATTGTCTTTCCTTTTTGATTAAAAGAGGTGACTTGAAGAAAGATGACAAATTGGATTATTTCATGTATATGTGCGTATGTCAATTATGAGAAATTTCTCAGCAATCAGCAATTCTTAACGCCACGCTCCCTTGCACTGATATAATAGTTGAACTATCAAAATTAGTTCCGAGACTAGCTAGGCCAATGTGGCTTCCTATCAATTATAAGGGATAAATGACACCTTCTTAGTTGTTGTTAAACAGAAAAATTGTCTACGTATTATTGTAGCTGATTGGTATTTGTAGATTTGTTGGCTGTTTAAAGACAGGAACAATTTACTACAGCTTCCCATGAGGACAAGCTTCCGCCTTTGCCTTTGAATTGTTCTTGCACTTGGCCCAATCTTCCAAGCCCAATAAATAAATCCAGATTTTGGGACCAGTCGAGCTGTCTAACTGACTGTGTGGGCTCAGTCGATCCTATCTCTCCAATAATTTCCATGTCTACCTTCTTGTAAATAAATTACAAAAAGAAGAAGTATAATGTACTGAATTTATTTACTATGTCTGATGAGTGAAATTAAATTTCAAAACAATCGAGCCATTAATATTTTAAAACTCAATCTTCTCGACTCTTTTAAATCCTGCCTGGAGGTCAGATAGCAAAATTTCTACTAAGCAACCATATTCTCTCAATTTAAATCCAAAAAAGAAAGAAAACACAATTGCTTCAGATTTGATTTTTCCTGAATCACGTGGCTGTTTAACAATAATAATAATAATAATAATAATAAAGAGCACTTTGTTTTGTTCCTTGAGCAGCATTAGCTTTGAAATCACCTTTCTGCAGCAATTATTGCTTTCAAAATCAGTAATAATTAATCAAGCACTTCTTGTTTTTTCGGTTCCATATTTAAACTACTATGACTGCTACTTGATCATCTCATTAATTAATAAGAAGAGTTCCAATTGTGTCGATGGCCTAACTCGATCATCTGCATACCATGAACTAGTAATAATTCATGACAAACATCTAATACAGCAAGGGATAGTGGAACCCAGCAATGATTCTACGGCGCAATTACGTACTGAAGAAAAAGATACAGATACATCATGACTTCTTTCTATGATCACTCGAAAAGATAAAATTTTCCTTTTTGGATTCATTATTGCTTAGGAATTTTCTTTTTATTTCTTATGAAACTGGTTGCTCTTTTAAGATTTAGGCATACTTTCGTGCATATATCTTCAGACATGTTCTGCTTTTATGTTAATGATTATTGATGAATTAAATGGTGAAGATAACATTAATTGTGATACTCGAGCTCTCTAGAAGACTTGAAGCCAAATCATGGGTTCTTTAACTGTGCTACTATGTAACATCATATATCATTTATTGTTTTTTTCTCCGAATCAGAAAGAAAAAACAGAAAGCTGGCTAATGCACCTAAAAACGATCTTAAATCTGAACAAGACTGTGCATATAATTTCAGGTTGTTTGAACAGGAGGCCTTAACCCCACTGTAAAACGACCTGTTGGGGGAATGCCTGTATCAACTTGTTAGAATTCTTTCGATTTGTATAAAAAGAAACTCGCAATTCCGTGTGGAAAATACGGTGCCATATTATGAAGTTGAAAGGGACAATTCAAAGCAATTCTATACTGCTTCTTATTACTCAAGATTCAATGCATGTTGCTTATTAGTGAAATTAAGATCATAATCAAAGTGATCCAGAATACACGAAAAAGCCAGAGTCAGGAAACGAAAGCGTGGAATTTCACCAAGTCTCAGGCTAGTACAAATCAGTAAAGCAAGCGAGGTGGAGATACTTGATAGTAATTAAACAAAAACACAAAGTAGCAAACCAAGTCTTTCTCTTTTATCCCCGATCCATAACAAAGCAAATAGTACATGATAGGTGTAAGTGATGCATGCCCAGCAGCATTTCCATACCCTAATTCAAGACCAGATTATCAAGACATGCCTTAACAAACTAGCAAGCTACCTCGTATGCATCTCTTACATCCCATGTATAATATAATATAAACCAGAAAAAGGCAAACAAAAAAGAAAAAAGAGAAAAGAGAACGAAACAAAAAGAGCAAACGAAGGCGTAACAAACCCAAAGCATAACGTTAACTGGTAAAGAAACAGGATGAAAAATAAAAGAGCTAAAGTTCAGATAAATCGGACCGCTACCCTCAATTCCCCACGATGCAACGATGCACTCTCCCAATTCTGCCCTTTACTAGGCTAGAAATTCAGGAGAGTGCAGTTGCAAAGCCTCGTTTGTGTGTTCTTTTGCCATCAGTTTCACCCATATTTACAAAAGAACTGTTCTCCTCCTTGATGCCACCAAGACCACCCACCACTTCCTTTGTAGCCACCACCATAATCGACGGACTCCCGCCGCCGGTTACCACCGATCATGATTAATTTTTCCAAGTAGCTATTATGAATTAATGTCTAAGCTTAAATGAGGCGACACCTTAGAATAGTAGCTAAGCTACTGGGAAAAAAAAAAACAGACTAGAACAAGTATGGATATAGGGCATGGGGGACATGATGGGTCATATATAAAGGCAGGATTGTAGCTTTTGGTCCATCGTGAGTGGGGTTTTTTTATTTCCTATTATAATGTGAATTTATTTTGGTTCTTTCTTTCTCTTTTATTTAATTTTTCTTTTTCTTTATTTTTTATTACAAAAAGGTGATGTTGAATTCTTGGTCTAAGTTATTTTAGGGCATGTTTGTGGGGGAATGCAAATAACTCCACTGACTCGTTTTCCGAGGCTCTTGGAGTTTTCATATTATTCTCATGGAGGTAAAGAAAAAAAAGTGGACATTGATGAGGTTTATTTGTCTGAACGTGGCTTGTTCCACTGCATTTTATAAAATGGTTAATAGTCACTTAGCTCCAGAAAAATAGTGGCCTTCAGAGCCCACTTTTTAGTTCAATTACCTTATATTTGAGAGGAGGGTAAGTGTATGCTATTTTCCATGGCCAGCTTTTGATTAGTCATTACCTTGAACATTGTGCGTGAAAATTGAAAACAGACAAATATTGAGAGATCATAAGTAAAGTAAAAATTAATCAACTGTATGCCTACTTGGGTGGTGCAGCACAGGGATAGTGGAGTAATGAAGTTTTTTTTTTTTTTTTTTAAATGAAAAGGACGCACAATTCTACGTGGAGGTGGGTAATTGACTCGTAATTATCCGTTTAAAAGTAAAAAAAAAAATTATTATTTGTATATTCATTTTAGAGAG